>Ga0075444_10002583_pt1 | contig 10888 bp, 5 predicted proteins | sample CoawatmetaG01DNA_FD_76836 | JGI IMG/M metagenome (GOLD analysis project Ga0075444, IMG submission 76836) | Marine microbial communities from the West Antarctic Peninsula - Coastal water metaG017-DNA | ecosystem: Environmental > Aquatic > Marine > Coastal | place: Atlantic Ocean: West Antarctic... | reverse complement strand
GTACAGGAACTAACACATTTTATTTTTCGGCCAGTTGGCGGCAGTGCTAGTGATAGATATGGGCAGTATGGAGTAATTTTTTGTGGTATGATTTTTATAGCACTTGGGTTGTGCACCATAACTAGTTTTCCATTAAATCTTATATTGATTACAGCTATTTTTCTTGGCATTGGGCAAGGCTTGATTTTCCCATCTAGTGTTGCTTTACTTTCTAAAAGGAGCCATCACAACCATCTTGGTGCTGCAATGGGCTTGTACGGGGCTCTTAGAAATCTAGGAAAAGTGATTGGGCCGATAGGTGCGGGTGTACTTTTAGTGATGTTTGATTATCCAACAGTATTTTATATTTTTGCAGCTCTTATAATTATTGCATTAATAATTACGGCACCTTTTTGGATTAAATCTAACGTGAAAAGCTGATCTAGTATTTAATAAACGATATCTCGCATATCGTTTTATATAAAGGTTAATATTTTTGAAATAACTTTAACCAAAGTTATTATTTTATTGACTCAATTGTATTTATTGAGGTTAATAAATGTGAATTAATGTTTAATGCTATTCTAGTTTTTTAGTGACATTTAATTATAGCTACCGGATACCATTAAATAACAATATAAGTTTTTACTGGAGGACAGTATGAAGCGCCTAATTCCGTTTGTATTAATTATCTTTTCGATGCTTAGTTCTCAGTTATTTGCGGATAAAGTAAGTAGCTATAAGAAAATAAATTTTTCTAATGAAAGTATTTTTTTTGAAAGCTTAAGTTATGCTCTTTCTGATGATCTAACCGCTAAAGAAGTTAAAAAAGCTATTAAAGTATTTAAAATTAATCAGGATATTAAAAATTTTAAAGACACAAAGTCATTAATGGTTGCCCAGCCCACCAGTGCCAAGACAATTATTTCAAATGTCCAAATTGCTGGGCTTAGTAATAAAAATGGCACTATAGCATATAAACACAAAACTTTAGACTTAAACCCAACTGGCAGGCAGCTAGATTTTTCCTTTGGCTATACAAAAGATTTTGGTGAAAAGACAACAGTGTCTACCCAATTTACCATTACCAAAGATGCTGGTCATCAAATATTAAATCAACAAAAAGGGTCAGTTTATTTTGGGCTACTAAGGGAAGGTACATTTGGTAATGATAAAATAAACCTTGGTGCTGTCTTGTCTGACACAATTAGTCAAAACACTGCAAAGCTGAACTATTCCATTAATTGGTAATATTAAAATTTAAAAGCCTTACAAAACTATTAAATTTATTTAATGGTCATTTTATGGAAATATCAGTGTTAGGATACATTAATAGTTACTAATTTTTCATAGGATGCAACAATATTTTTATTGAAACTAGTTTTTAAGGTTAGGGCTATTTTATTCTTAATTCCTTGTGGTATTTTTAAATTAAAGCTATCCTTTAATTCTGTTTTTAAGATAGCTGAGATTTTCCACATGTATAAATTTTCTGCTAATAATTTAAGAAGTCTTTAACTAATATAGAAATTAGGAGAATAGATTTTAATGTTTCGTTATCTGAATAAATTTATTTGGTTATCATTGGGTATTTTTTTGTCAGGTTGTATGGGTTTTTCCGATGGTACAGCAAAGGTTAAAGCACCTGTTAACTTAAAAATAGTTGATGTTAATTCATCTTTCGTTGAAAGCTCGTCACCACTTGTTCAAGCTGTGTTTGTCAATCCTGAAATTGCGCGCAGTTTTGCTGAAATTGAAGCTACAAAATCTAAAGTTTTAATTTTAAATGTAAACAAAGCGTCAAAAATAGATTTAAGTGGATCAACCGGCTTCACAAGTTCCAATAATTTAAGTGCAAAGGCAGGAGCTATCGTAACAATTAAAGCACACCGCTTATTATTTGATAATGGACAAACTGATCGATCAATTTTACTGAGTGAATTTCAGGCAAAAAGTAAAATACAAGAAGCTCTTATTACTGTTGATAAAAAGCTTCATAAGATCCTCACAGTTTATATTGAGCAAACTACTTCTCAAGAAATTATTAAAATAATTGATTATTATCTTGACCTATATAACGAGCGAGAAAATCTTATATTATCGGCTGTGCAAGTGGGCGTGTTATCCAAGTCAGACTATCTTGAGGTCAAGTCTTTAAAAAATGACATTCTTTCAGAAAGGGCTCAGGCAGAATTAAGCATAAGCAAGGCTGCTAGTTTTTTTAAGAAAACACTTGGACCCAATTCATCTATGGCATTATCTGATCTATCGACGCGGTATAAAAACTGGCAGTATCCCATTTTAGATATTGCAGCATCGCCTCAAAAAACCTTAATTGATCTTCAAATTTCTCGATTGAATGTCGAGATTAAAATTCAAAACGAGCGGAACAAGCCCATATCTCGATGGGAAGCATCTATAAGTAGTCCTAAAACAAACAGCTCAGATACAACGCTATTTGCAGGCGTTACAGTAAGCTTACCAATTAAAGATGGTGGCGACGCTCTTGCGCGCATAGAAGTATTTTCTAAGGAACTGACTGTGGCAAAACTTAATTTAGAGGTTCTTGCGAATAACGTCGCTTTGTCTAAAAATAGCTTAGTTAGTTTTGAAAATTATTACAAAAAACAAAAGGAGCTTTTAATTGAACGTAAAGCTATTTCTACAGAGCGTATTGTCGACTTGGAATTACGTTTGAAAGCAGGACGATCTAACGTTAAAGAGTTAACAAAAGAGATCCTTGCCGGCGCAAATATAGAGATGGCTCTTGTGAAACTTGAGGCTGAGTATTCTTTATTGAGCGTTCAAACCGCGGCAGTCGTTTCTCAAAGCTGTGGAATTTTGATGTTATGCAAGCTGATAAATAAGCCTTTGTTACAATAATTATGACAAACCAGGATGACAATAATAAATCAGAATTGCACAGGGATGCATTGATTATTTTTGCTTTGCTTGGAAGGCTTGGAAATAGAAATACAAAAAATGAAGTGCTTGACGCCGTCTCGGCGAGCCCCAGAGATAAACCGCTGGATTGGGCCAATGATGCGATAAGTAGCTTTGACTTTTTCTGTAATTCTGGCCGGGTAAAAGTTTCTGAGATATCTTTAGAAATTTTACCTGCTTTGGCGCTAGGCAAAGATGGTCAGCTAGCAATAATCGAAGACGTTTTGGAAGATGGTGTTTTATTATATGAAAGTTTAAGTGGAAAAAAAAGGCGCCTTTCAAAAAAAGAATTTAAAGAATGGTATAGTGGTGACCTGCTTTATGCGCAACCAGCTCTTGAAGGTCACAAGACCGTAAAAGCGCGATTAAAGGCTCTAAGTCCTTTAAGGACTTTAGGCATGTCGCGATTTTTATGGATTGCTGTAGCAGCTTTTCTTTCAAATATTTTGGGGCTATCGACTTCACTGTTTATAATGGTTGTTTACGATCGAATCTTGCCAAATCAAGCTACTGAATCTTTATATGCTTTAGCAATTGGGGTTGGTCTTGCTATATTATTTGACACACTGCTCAAAGGAGCTCGAAGTCGGATTGTAGAACGTGTTTCTGTTAGTGCAGATATAGCAGTTAATGAAGACATATTTGAGCAATATATTGAGGTTTCAAATACGAAAGACAGAAAATCAGTCGGTGAATTATCAACTGTTATGCAAGACTTTGAGGTTTACCGAGACTTTATGAGTTCAGCAACAATCCTAATGCTTATTGATCTACCATTTGTCTTAGTATTTGTTTTTGTAATTAGTATTATTGGTGGACCATTATTTATTATTCCATTACTTTGCATACCGTTAATTTTACTAATAATTTTAATGATACAACCAATCCTTGCGCGTAATTCGGCAGCAGTCTCTGCTTCAGCTCAGTCTCGGCAAGGCCTACTTGTTGAAGTTCTGGGTGGTTTAGAAGCCTTACGGGTGAATGGCGCATTTGCTTTAATGAAACGTAAATTTTTAACACAATCAAATTTTTATGCAAAAGCTTCACATCAAGCTAAAAATTATGCTCAATTAAATGGAAATACAATTACAATTATTCAGCAAATTGCCCAAGTGGCGATTATAGTTTATGGTTTTCATTTATTTGCTGATCAAATTATCACTATGGGTGCAATAATTGCAACAGTAATTCTCTCTGGCCGCGCACTAGGACCTTTGGCAAAGATAGGGCAAACTTTAGGTCGAGCTAATGCTGCTTATGTCGCCCGTGGTAATTTAAAACGGTTTCTTTCTGCCCCACGTATGCAAAATAACGAGGACATCTCCCTAATAAAAAAGAATGAAAATGTTTCTGTGCAGATAAATAATATTACTCTGCGTCTATCAGAAATGGGACGGCCACTTTTTAACAAATTAAACTTATCAATACAAAAAGGCGAAAAAGTTGCTATTGTTGGGCGTTCTGGCTCTGGCAAAACGTCTCTGGTTAAGCTCATGGTTGGCTTGCTTGCACCAGAAACAGGTACAGTAATGATTAACGGTGCTGACATACGTCAATTTGCTCGAGCAGATTTATTTCGAACGGTTGGTACTGTTTTTCAAGAGCCATGGCTTTTTTCTGGAACATTGTTTGACAATGTTGCTTTGGGTCAGAGCGATTGCACCGAAGAACATGCCATCGAATGCTTAAAGGCTGCTGGAGCAGATTTTATTGGTGAGAAGACAGGCTCTGGATTGGAGTTCTTTATTCAGGATCAAGGTAGCAATCTATCAGGGGGTCAAAAGCAAGCAGTGATGATGGCTCGCGCTATGGCTTTTAAACCTGATATTTTTCTATTTGATGAGCCCACTAGCGCGATGGACGGCATTACAGAGTCGCATATAATAAATCACTTATCATCAAAAATAATTGCACAAACGTTAATTATTGTTACGCATAAAATGCCTGTGGTGGCAATGTGTGATAGAGTTATTGTAATGGATCAGGGTAAAATTATCGGAGATGGCTCAAAGGATGCATATTTTGAATTACTTAAAAAAAATCAAAAAATGAACGTAAATAGATGAGCTCAAGATATCATATTGGTTCTGGTGGGCGAGATTACTTTATGATCCTCATGGTAATGTCGCTGTTTACTGCTTTTTTAGTTTGGGCCAACTATACAAAATTAGATTTGGTTACTCGGGGAAGTGGCCGTGTAATAGCTGATGGACAAAATAGAAATATTCAATCACCAAACCGTGGTACTATAGCCACGTATAAAGTTGAAGAAGGTAGTATCGTCAACATAGGGCAGATTATTGCAACAATTAACCCTATAGAAGCTGAGGGTGTACTAGAGGAACTAAATACAAGACTAGGAAATGCAAGCGTAAAGTTGGTTAGATTGGATGCAGAGCTTAACGGTGAAGCAACATCACATGTCCGTGCTAACAGTTTGCTATATACCAAATCTCTTGTGGATGCAGAAATTGAACTGATGGTTTCACGCAGGGAAAGTTTAGAGTCTGAATTAAATACACTTTCCCAAGACAGACAAAAAATTATGAAGAACCTTTCAAGCATCAAAGCTGAAATAGCAGGTCAAAAAGTTTTTCAAGATCTTTTAAATCAAGAAATGTCGGAAGTTTTGCCTTTAGTTGAAGCCGGCGTGTTGGGAAGTTCTGAACGTTTTAGGCTTGAGAGGACAGATGCGTCTATTAAAATGGAACTTAAAGTTTTTAAAGAAGAAGTTGCAAGGACTGAGTTAGAAATCGCACAGATTGCCAGTAAAATAAAAACAGTCCAAAAAAACTATCAGACAGATATTTATCAAAAACGTGCAGAAGTTATTAAGGAAATTTCTGAACTTCAAGCACAACTTCCAGCAATTCGTCAAAGATTGCTGGAAACAGAAATTCGAACACCAATTGCTGGTATTGTTAACCGTGTATTTTTTAATTCTGTTGGGGCTGTGGTTAGTGTTGGGGAGGTTGTTGCAGAAATTGTACCGACGGAGGGAAATATACTTATTGAAGCATTTATAGATCCAAAAGATATTGCAACAGTTGAACCAGGACAGAAAGCTAAGATGAGCCTTACAGCTTATGATCCATCAAAATATGGATATCTTTTAGGTACTTTGACAAAAGTTTCAGCAGATACAGTCTTTAGGGAAGAAACAAAGACTTCATTATATACAGTAAATTTATCAATAGATACCAATATTTATGAAGATGATCAAACACCTGTCACTATTGTTCCTGGCATGGTGGCTCAAGTTGATATTATTCGTGGAGAGCGTACAATCCTTGAATATTTCTGGCAGCCAGTTGCAAAGATTAAAGATACAGCATTTCGAGAGTGGCATAAGTAAATTTAATCTGTGTTTAGTTTAATATATGATTATCTTGCCAGTACTTTAAATTTGTATAACGTTATTCTAACCTTAACCTTAACCTTAACCTTAACTTTATTTTTATAATATTGGATGTAGCTTATGAATAATAAGAAGTTACTTGTTGGTATGTCACCCTTAAGCTTGTTGGTTTTAAGTGCCTGTGGTGGTGGCGGTACTTCTAATTTTTCTTATACTTTAAATGGTAATATGCACAAAGGGCCTCTTAGTGATGCCTTAGTTTTTCTTGATTATGATGGTGATGGCGTTTTGGATATTGGAGAGCCGTCTGTGCGCACCAATGGGTCAGGCGAGTTTTCTCTAACTGCTACTCAGGAAAGCTATTCGATTGTTGGCATTACGGATGGTCGTACTACCGATACTTCTTCTGGATCAGTTTTTTCTGGTGTAACATTTAAAGCCCCTTCAGGTTCTTCAATGTTGACGCCTACCACGACCTTGATGGTAGATGGCAATTTAACAGCAGCTCAAGTAGTGAAGGTTGTTGGATTGTCTGCTGATATAAATCCATTGACGTTTAACGCATATGCCTCTGGTGTTGATGCGACTGATGCCCTTGCTTTTGAAAAAGTAAACCAACAGATCATGAATACTATTAATGCATTTGCAGCAGCAGCGGAGGGCTCTGGTGTTAGCCAGGTGGATGCCTATAAGGTGGCGCTGAATTCGTTTGTTAAGGTTGTTAAGGTAAAAGCAGGTGTGGACGCGACGCTTGATCTCACCAGTACCTCGGATTTAGAGCTGATCAAAGCTCAGGTTATAACGGACGTGGCCAATGCATCTGGAATTAACACAACGGCCTTCAACGCATTGGCAGGTGCAACGACCACTGCTATTGAGAACGTAAATGCCAAGATTGCGACTGTTACTGATCTGACCTCAGATACAACAAAGAATATCTTCTCAATTACGCAAGTTCTAAATGATCAGGTCAAGGCAGCCGCAGTTGCAGAGGTGAGTAGCCCAGGATCTGGCACTATAGCGTTTACTTCAAGCCAAGAAGTTGACAATGCGTCTACTAATGCAACTCCAACAGATATAACTTTAACTTCGACATCGATTGGTGAAAATGCTGAATCATTGGTTATTGGAACGTTAAATACTACTGATAGTGATCAAAGTACTGGGGTTGCTTTTACATATGCTCTTGGAGAGGTGTCAGGTAGTGATTATGCTTCCTTCAGCATTAATCAGGCAACGGGCGAGCTGTCTTTTAAGGCACAACCTGATTATGAAACCAAATCCTCTTATAGTGTAACTATTCTATCAACAGATGAAGGTGGGAAGACATTCTCAAAGACATTTACTGTAACAGTGACTGACCAAAATGAAGCACCGACCCTGACCGTACCTACCGGTGGTGCAGTTACGGAGGATGCATCGACATCAACAATTACAGGGACTTTGTCTGGCTCTGATCCTGAGAGTGATGATTTGAGTTACTCTGTTGTTGGCTCTACAGCATCCAGTGGAAGCTATACAGTAACTGGCACCTATGGCTCTCTAGTACTCAATGCTTCCACGGGAGCCTATACATATACGCTAAACAATGCAGCCGCAGCGGTGCAGGCTTTAGGTGCAAGCAGTAGTGAAACGGAGAGTTTCTCCGTTCAAGTTACTGACGGAACAAATACACCTGCCGCGCAAAATCTTAGCTTTACGATCAGTGGTGCTAATGATGCGCCAACAATATCAGTTTCTGGGTTAACTTCTATTGCCGAAAATTCTACCAATGCTGTTGCCGCAACTGTAACTGGAACTGACCCGGAAGATGGCAGTAAAACAGTCAGTTTAAGTGGTAGCGGCCGTGATGATGCCAAATTTGAAATTGTTAGCAATCAATTACGTATCAAAACAACTGCCGATTTTGAAACACAAAATACATACCAGGTTCAACTATCTGTGACAGATGCTGCAGGGGTAACGACATTAAAAAATTTAGAACTCAATGTGACAGACGTCGCAGAGGCGGTAAGCGGATCAATAGTTGATGGTTATGTCGCCGGTGCAACAGTTTTCCAAGATTTAAACAATAATAATATCCTTGATAGTGGTGAGCCATTTACAGTTACTTCTGCAACAGGATCATTTATCTTGTCTGGTGTGGTTTCTTCAGCCACAGCACCTTTAAAGATGATTTCTGGCTTCGACATTGGAACGAACCAAGCCATTGTAACGAGCCTTGGTGTTCCCTCTGTGTTATCGGGCAATGCTGTAGCATCGCCAATTGCAACTATCACCTCAATTAATCAAGCTAAAGACGCTGAAATAAATATTGCTACTATCGTTGATCGTGCTGCAACCTACTTTAATATCTCTGAGGCGTCTCAGGCCGAAGCAAACATCTTGCGTGATGATCCAATAAATAACCTGACTAGTAGTGACTCAGATGTTGTTAGTGCTGCTAAAGACGTATTTGAGGCTAACCAGTTTATTATGGGTCTTACGCATATTTCGGAGAAAATTGGGAGTTACCTGGTTGGTCAGATTGATACGTCAATACAGAACGCTGGTGAGAACAGTTATGGTACTTATGCTGGTAGTTCTCTGGTCAGTTATGAGAAACTTGGGGCGGATGCGTTTCTAAATACATCTGCTGAACATATTACATCATCTGTAGTTCCAACTTCAGCTAATGCTTTCCAAATCAGTTCGACGCAAGTTCAATGGCAAGATTATGATGCTACATTGGGGTTAGATGTTACAAATCGTGTGATGAGTACAACATCTGGAAGTACTGTGAGTTTGGGATCCGATGCGGTCAAATTGAATGTTCAAAACCTTATTAATGCTGCTAACTCTTCTGGTACATATAAATCACCTACTTTGAGTTTTGAATTATTAAAGATACCAACTGGTTCAGGTTCTGGCACTATTAATTTTACTTTAATTGATGGTAGTGATGGAATACGCAGTGGTACTGAGCGGCAGATCAGTCTTGATGTAAATGTGAATTGGACAGGTGATGGAAGCACGGCTCAGATAGAAGTTCCTGCTCAAACATTATCGGGTTCTTATATTAGTAACGGTCTTACAGTTAATTTTACCATTAGTAATTTAGACAGCGATGTCATTACCATGACACAAGCTGGAGCCAATTATCCAACTACCTTAGATGTAAAGCTGTCAGCAGTTATTGATGCACTTGAAGGTGTTGGCTCTATTTCCTTACTGACGGAAGGTACATTTAATCTCGCAGTGACAACTGACCTGCCTTTGAAAGATGTCAATGACACTTCTATTACAAAGATCCAAACCAATTTGCAGTTGGTGAGTGAGACGCCACTTGAAGTTTTTATTGAAGATGTCACCTATTTTGAAGATGACCCTACTCCGATAGTAACTGTGTACTTGAACCGGTCCCATACTGAAGATGTCACCATTACTTATAATGTGTTGGCGTCTGGAACTGACAGTGCAACTGCGGGCAGTGACTTTACGGCTCAGGCTTCACAAACGGTGACTATTCTGGCAGGGCTGACGTCGGCCAGCATCGCCCTTCCCATTTTAGCAGACAGCAGTGTAGAAAATGCAGAGACATTTAGTGTGACAGCATCTTCAACAACGGCTGGGAGTTTGGCCAAAGCTACCGCTACTGTTACTATCGAGGATAGTGATACAAATATAGCGACATCTGGTGAGCTGGACGCTCTGGCAAGTGATGTTATTGCATTGATTGGTAGTGATATCTCTGCGGCTTTACTGAAAGCTTATGAATCAGCTGCCTCTGCAGCCGATGCCACATTAAGTGTTAGCAGCAGTGACTTCACAACAGCTGCTGCTAATGTGATTCCTGGGCTGACAATTGTGGCTAAGTCATTTTTTGGCGTTGTATCTGCTGAGATAACAACAGCAGCCAGCAACTCTGCTGTTGCAGATTTTGCGCAAGCCTTGATGACGGCAAATGCTGCTACCAAGCAGTTTGATCCCTCGACCATTATAGGCACCTATATTAATGGCAATGGCACTTATATCGGATCGCATAACCTCGCCAGCCTGACTTCTGCGATACAAAGTGAATATAATACCTTCAAAGCTTACGCTGTTGAAACTGTGGGTGATGTATTTGGAACAGATACGGCCAGTAACTTTTCTGGTGCAACGATACAAATGCTGACCAGTGGTAATGATACTGAAACGCTGACATCTGCTTCGGAAATCATTGCCACGTTTGATGGCACTGACACTGTTTATGGTGGCGGAGGCAATGATAAGTTTATCGGTGGTAAGGACGTTGATACCTTTTATGGTCAAGCTGGCAATGACCATCTTTATGGTTTTACTGGCAATGACGTTCTAGATGGTGGTGAAGGCAATGATCGCATCGTAGGTGGCCTTGGCAATGATCAGATCTCTGGTGGGGCTGGAAATGATTACATACTTGCGCAGACTGGAAATGACAGCATCACAACTGGAACTGGTAATGATGAAGTAATTGCTGGGCTCGGTGACGATGCTATTACGGTTAATGGAACTGGTAATAAGACGATCAATGGTGGTTCTGGGACTGATACATTAACTGTTTCAACAAGTGGTATCTCAAATTTAGGTAGCTTTGCAAGCATTGAG
>Ga0075444_10002582_pt1 | contig 10894 bp, 11 predicted proteins | sample CoawatmetaG01DNA_FD_76836 | JGI IMG/M metagenome (GOLD analysis project Ga0075444, IMG submission 76836) | Marine microbial communities from the West Antarctic Peninsula - Coastal water metaG017-DNA | ecosystem: Environmental > Aquatic > Marine > Coastal | place: Atlantic Ocean: West Antarctic... | reverse complement strand
GTATGTATAAAGTACAGTATCAAAGTAAAAGGTAACATGACAATATATAAACGATTACACAAAGAACTGTCAGAACGTAAAACGCTGACGGCATCCGATGAAATGGGTTTGACTATGCTTGCCGACGCGTTCGGTGAATGGTCGCGCCTGACTGAGTACATAAAAGAAAACGGGACAACATACAAGATCGAAACCAAATCCGGGGGGATAATGTATCGACAGCGCCCAGAGTATCAACAAGCAAACGAAGCTTTCAAACGATGGGCGTCACTCGCTAAAGAGTACGGAATCACGCCACGATCGCGAAAAATGGTTGACGCAATTGATGACGGCGGCGACGCTTTGAATGATTTGATGTCGACTTAATGCATATCATTTGCCTTTGTGTTTTCGCTTGTTTGCTTGCGTGGTATTTAGAACACCAAAATTTGAAAGATTAAAACCATGATTGAATTTATTTGCGGCAAATGCAAAGCCGAAAAAACATTGCAAAAGGTCACGATAAAAGTCATCGACGGCGTTGTTCGACATGACGTTCAATGTGATTCGTGCGGCGAATATCTCGACGTTAAAAATCCGAAATCGGGTTGCGCGAATTTTTCATCGAATTCGATCGGGCAACTATGATGTCAACCCCCGAACAATATGCGAACGATGTAATTGACGGAAAGATTGTTGCGGGGGGTTGGGTTCGCCTTGCGTGTGAACGTCATTTCAAAGACCTTAAAACCGGACACGAACGCGGGTTAATATTTAACCATGACGAAGCGATGAAACACATTCATTTTATTAAAAGATTTATTCGTCACACCGTCGGGAAATTTGCGGGTCACCCTTTCGATCCTTTACCGTGGCAACAATTTTTACTTTGGCAGTTGTTCGGATGGCATCGCGTCGACGGTTCGCGTCGATTTAATTATTTATTTCTATGTGTTGGACGTAAAAACGGAAAGTCGACACTACTTGCGGCGCTTGCTTTGGACTATTTAATTTTTGAAAAAGAACACGCCGCCGGTGTTTATTTTTGCGCAACGAAACGCGATCAGGCTAAAATAGCATTTGACGAAGCGGCGCGAATGGTGAAAGGATCTCCAGAATTAAGAAGCCGCGCAAAAACTTTCGTCAATCGTATCGTTGTGAATGAAACGTCTTCGTCGTGTCATGTCCTGTCGTCGGATCGCGATTCACTTGACGGGTTAAACATTTCGTTCGCGGGTGTCGATGAATACCACGCGCACAAATCCGACGCCGTGTTCAATGTGTTAAAGTCTGGAATGGGTTCGCGTCGCAATCCTTTACATTGTACAATAACGACGGCGGGACTTGATAAAAATGTACCATGTTATTCATGGCAAAAAACGTGTCAGGACGTTTTAAAAGGCTTAAAAGATGATGACGCTTTGTTGCCTTTAATGTTTACACTTGACGACGGTGACGACTGGAAAGACCAAAACAATTGGATCAAAGCAAACCCATCATTGAACGAAACAATTTCAATCGAGTATTTGCAAAAACAATGCGTGCAAGCAATTAACCAAGGCGGCACGCTCGAAGTTGAATTCAAAACCAAACATTTAAATGAGTGGGTGACAGCGTCAAGGACTTGGATTCAGGACGAAACATGGGCGACAAATTATGATGAATCCGTTGAACTTCGCGGGCGCCTTTGTTATGGGGGTTTGGATCTTGCGTCGGTTTCTGACATCACATCTTTGTGTTTGGCTTTCCCAATTGAAGACGGATCAATTCACGTTCGTTCGTGGCATTGGCTCCCGGCGGAACAAGTCGATCACGTTTTGAATTCAAACGCCGCGCACATTTACCGACAATTTAAAAAAGACGGTAACATCATTTTAACGCCCGGCAACGTCACCGACTACGATTCAATAAGGCGAACGATCACCGGGGTTTATTTCGTTGACGGTCGCGCCGCGTATGATGAAAATTGTTTGATGAAATTGTACAACATTAAAACAATCGGTTTCGATCGTTACAATTCAACACAAATCGCGTCGCAACTTGTTGACGACGGCGTCACATTGTCACCATTCGGACAAGGTTTTGTGAGCATGTCCGCACCTACAAAGGAGTTCGAAATCAAAGTCAGAACCGGAAAACTACATCACGACGGTGACCCGGTTTTGCGTTGGGCGTTGTCAAACGTTTCTTTGAGACGCGACCCCGCCGGAAATATAAAAGTTGACAAAGACAAATCAAGTGAGAAAGTCGATCCGATTGTTTCGGCGGTCATGGCTATCGGTGAATTTTTAACCGATCGAACCCCAGATTTAAATTTAGATGACTTTGTAGTTTTGTCTTTGTAAACAACTAACAGTCAGTGTTAATTAATCTTTGAAAGCTGCGTTTGTTTTTGTTTTACTCTTGTATTTGGGCGAATCCGCTTTACTCACTGAATACATGGCAAACATCTTTACACGCTTATTTACCAAAGTTGAAAAACGTTCTTTTGTAAATTCATCCGAAGCCGGGTTTTTTGCGGGGTTAATGGGTAAGCAAACCGCGTCAGGCGTAGACATAAGCGAAGCGGGCGCCCTATCTATTGCGACCGTCTATTCATGCGTGACGAAAATTTCGCAAACGATCGCCGGTCTACCTTTAAGCGTTTACAATTCCGCAAACGATCAGTTGACGAAAGTCGATCACAGATTGAATCACACCGTCGGTATTCGACCCGACGACAACACAACCGCGTTTAAGTTCTGGGAAAAAATGATCGGGTCAGCATTGATCACCGGGTCGGGTTTTGCGATAATTCGACGCGATCAAATGCGCGGGACACTCGATTCATTAAATTTTGTGCCAACATCGAGCGTGGAACGAAAGCAATTCGAAGGACGTGAAGTTTTTGAAATCAAAGACATCGGGACAGTTTTTGCCGACGACGTCATCGAAATAAACGCGCCTTTCGGAAAGTCACCGATAGCATTACACCGCGAAACTTTAGGGCTTGCGGTTGCGTCGCAAGATTACGGAAATGAATTTTTTGGTAATTCCGGAACGCCTGTCGGGGTCTTAACAACCGAACAACCATTGACGCAAGATCAAATGAATATAGTCGCGAAATCATGGGCGGAATCATCTGACACACTAGGCACAAAAGTGATTCCTTTCGGTTTTAAATATACAAAAATAAGCGCATCACCCGAAGACATGCAATTCATTGAAACGCGCCGCATGCAAGACGCAAAAATCGCGGAGTTGTACGGGGTGCCGACTTTATTACTTGGACTTGAAAGCGGGTCGACTTTTTCAAATATGGAAAACGCTGAATTGTTTTTTTTGAAGTACACACTCATTCCAATGATGAGAAGAATCGAACAAGAGTTAAACATGAAATTGATTGTGTCAGGTGTTGACGAATCATTGTGTTTTCGTTTCGATGTAAATGAAATTTTGCGCGGCGACATGAAAGCCAGATCCGAATTTTATCACCATTTAATTCAGGACGGTGTTATCACAATAAACGAAACACGCGCAAAAGAAGGTCTTAACCGCGTAGAAATACCGGAAGCGGACACGCCACGCGTTCAAGTGAATTCTATTGCGTTAGATCGCTTCGGTGAATACTCTCTAAAAATATCTAAATGATTGAATTTATAACAAATAATTTTTTACCGTTAACAATTGCAGCGCTTGCGTTTATAAAAGTGGTTGTGAACTTGACACCGTCAGAAAGTGACAACAAAGTTTTTTCGTATTTCGATATTTTAATAACAGCGATCACAGGAGATCGACGTAAAAACAAAAAAAAATGAACGAAAACGAAAGGCGTTTTGCTGAATCTGGAAAAATAGAAATTCGCAAAGAAGACGCAAAATCCGACAAGGTCGAAGGTTATGCAGCCATTTTTAACTCAACCACGAATTTAGGTCAATTCGATGAACGCATCGCACCTGGCGCATTTGATGACGTGTTAAATGATGACATTAGAATTTTATTCAATCACGACGCAAATTTCCCGTTGGCGAGATCAAACAAAGGTCAAGGAACCGCGAAAGTTTGGGTTGATGAAATTGGTTTGAAGTATTCATTTAAACCCGGCACACAATCTTATGCGCGTGATCTTGTCGAAGCTATTGAACGCGGTGACATTTCACAATCTTCATTTGGTTTCACGATAAAGGATCAGGAATGGCAACACCGCGACGGACGCGACATTCGAACGATTAAAAAACTCGACACATTATTCGATTTAAGTCCTGTCAGCTTTCCGGCGTATCCAGACACCGCCGTCGCTTTAAGATCAAAAAATAATACACACAAAAACGATACATCGAAAACCGATGAATCAAAAATCGCTGTTGCACGTCAACGGCTTAACCTTCACAAAAATAAATAAATGAAGCAATCCACAACACAAAAGGCGCTTCGCGCAAAAAAAGTTGAAACGCTTGAATCAATTGTCGCAGTCTGCGAAATGGAATCACGCGCGTTTACCGACGATGAGTCAAAACAAGTCGACACGTTAAACGCTGACATCGGTGAACTTGACGGAAAAATTGAAAGATCCGAAGCGACTGAAAACAATATCACTAGAATGGCGGGCATGAGCGCGGCGCCGTCAGTTGATAAAGAAGTTGCACGCGCAACCGAAAAATTCTCACTTTCGCGCGCTATTTCTGGCGCTATGGGTGGCGGTTTAACAGGAATCGAAAAAGAAGTCTACCAAGAAGCGCAACACGAAGCGCGTCAAGCGGGTATTCAGTTAAGCGGAAATGTCGCCATTCCGCAATCGATGTTCAGAGCAATCGGGCAACCGGGCGAATTGTCGGCGGTGACCGGCGAAGGTTCTGACTTTGTACCGACAGAACATTCAGATTTCATTAGAGCATTACAACCGAAACTATTAATTGAAGAACTTGGAGCGACATCGATGAACGGGGTGACCGGAAATCTTTCAATTCCAAGGATCAGCGCGGCGGGTATTGCGAACTGGGCTGACGGTGAAACGGCGGCATCTGCTGACTCGAATTTGGCGACGGACTCGGTCACAATGTCACCGAAAAGAATCGGGGCGTTCACTACGTACACAAAACAGTTGTTAACTCAAGGCGTGCCGTCAATCGATCGCATTATCGCCGAAGATTTAGGTAACGCAATTAAAACCGCTGTTGATAAAGCGGCGTTTAATGGCACCGGGGCAAATGGTCAACCGCTTGGTATATTCCTTGAAACAGGAACGAACGCGCAGTCAGACACAAACGGAACAAACGTTCGCGCAAGTGAAGTTATCAAAATGATTACAGATTGCGCAACGGCAAACGGTTTGTCGGGACAAGAAAAATTCATCGTTTCGCCCGCTGTATACGCAAAACTTGCAACATTGACGCAAGTCACGTCGGTTTCACCGTTAATGGTTAATGATTTCATAATGTGTTATCCTGTTTTAATGTCGGCACACCTAACGCAAAACGGCGATAAAGGATCTGCAAGCGGAACTATCTCTCAAATGTTGTTCGGAGATTTCAAGAATTTGATGGTTTGTCGTTGGACGGGTCAGGACATACTTGTTGATCCTTATAGCTTGGGCGGGTCTTCGCAAGTCAAGGTGATTGCAAATCAATGGTTAGACACAGCGGTCAGAAACCCGCTTCTATTTAGCCGTATCGACGACGCGATTCAATAAACATAAACAATAAAAACGGGGGGCGTGAATTCGCGCCCCCTTTTTCTTTAATCAATGGAAACATCTTTCACACATTCACCCCCGACCGGAACGAATTTAATTTCGTTAGCTGACGCAAAAAATTTTTTACGCGTCGAGTACATCGGAACGATTGAAGACGCTTTAATCACGGCGTATATAAATGCGGCGGTGTCATATTGTGAAAACTATTGTTCGAAAATTTTCGACAGACGCACAGTTGTTTTTAAATTAGAACACGTAAAAGATTACATTTTTCCAATTGGTGAAATCCCATCAACAGGAACCGTACAAATTCGCGAAAATTTCGGGGGCTATTCAACGAAAGTCGCAAACACTGATTACTTTTTAAAGCCGGGATCGCCGGGCAAAATCAAATTTGACAGCATAACAAACGAAAACGAAAACGATTTCGCGACTGTATTGATCACGATGACGTGCGGACAACTTGCCGCCGAAGTTCCTGACAACGTATTGCAAGCGGTTAGATTTTTAGTCGGTCACTATTACGAACAAAGAAACGCCGTCGTTTCAACGGTTTCGAATGAGATTCCTTTGGGCGTAAATGCTCTTTTGAATCCTTCGCGTTTTATTCATACGACATGAAAATCGGGCGATTAGATAGAAGGATAAAATTTAAAAAACTTGCGGAAATATCTTCGGATTTTTCCGACACTTGGGGCGCTCAACTTTCGCCGGTTGTGCCCGGTTCGCTTGATATGTGGGCGACAAAACTTGACAAACCGGGGGGCGAACGTTCCGAACTTGGGCAAGATGTTTCATTAACACGTACTGAATTCGTTACTAGATATATTGATGACACTTCATTCGGTTACAATTTTAACCGTTTCGGAACTTATATAATTGAATACGACGGCGGTCAATATGACGTGAAAGGCTTAGAAGAGATCGGAAGGCGCGAAGGTTTAAGATTTTACACAGAACGCCGCGACTGATGGAAGTAACTTTCAAAATAGACGAAAAAGGTTTGAAGCGATTGACGAACATGTTGCGCGACTTTCCAGACGACGTGATCGCCGAACGTCGTGTCATTGGTGGGATGAAAAAAGCATTGAAGCCAATGTTAAAAACGGCTCGACACGAAGTCACGAAACGGGACGGCGCCGCAAGCGGGACAACTTCGAAAAATTTACACATCGCCAAAGGTCGAAGATCTTCAATAAAATCGCCATACGTAGTTTTGAGATTAAGACCAAAAGCGGGAGATAAAAACCCGCGACGGTATCAACATAATTTAATTTTAGGAACGCAAGGCGGGACGCGTACATCTTCAAAAGGTTTTGTGATTTATGGCGACGACGGGCGACCGCGAAGGATTAAACGCATTGTTCACCCCGGTACGAAGTCAAACCCATACATTGACAACGCATGGATGACAACACGTTCGCGCGTTGTGAATGGTTTCGTTGATTCAGTCGCAAAAGATATCAAAAACTTCAAACGTCGAAACAACGTCAAATGATAAGCGCAATAATAAAAACAATCAAAAACGCGGTTTCGTTTCATCACCCAAATTCAAACAGGGTTTTGAATGGAAGCGTTGACGAATTAGGCACGCAGCTTGTTACAAACGGAGATTTTAGTGCTGTTCCATTAGGTAGTGAATTAGCGATAGCCTTAACAAGTTGGACTGCTTACACTTCAGGGGCTTCAACGGTAACTTATGACGGAAGTACTGCAAAATTAAACATTGATTCCGCTTCAAATGGTGGTAGTAATGTTGGAATTTATCAAGATAATATATTTACAGTTGGTAAAAGCTACAAGATAGTTTTAAGAATGAAAGCAACGGCTTTGTTCGATGCTGAGATAGTAGAAGCAAATAACGCAGCAACTTTATCAACTATTGGAACGGCATCACTTACAACTTCATATCAAAATTTTACTTTTAACTTTATAGCTACAGGTACGTTTGATTTATTTATACATAGGTTGTTTAATGGTGTCGGTGCATCGCAAACAATTTTTATAGAATCGGTATCAGTAAAAGAAGTACTCAACATTGTAACGAATGGTGACTTTAGCGCAACGGGAGCGGAGGTCGCTGTAAATGGAGATTTTGCAATTAACAGTGCTTGGGGATCAAATAACACGATTTCAAGTGGGCAACTAACCAAAACAGCTGCGGGCTTAGCATTTCAAGAATACGCTGCATTTACATCAGCAGCTAAATCTTACAAATGTGTTGTCGATGTTGCGGAAGAAAACGGGGTTAATTTCACCCTATATGTTGGGGGGGCTCAGTTTGCGCTTAATGTCGGGGTAAACACTTTATACATAGTCAATGGCACATCAAACCCATATCTAGGTTTTAATGATGGTAATGGTAGTATTGTAAACTCAATATCTATCAAAGAACTTGGCGAAGGGTGGTCTCAAACCGGTGATGTTTCATTTAATAGTTTAGGCGCATTTATAAATGTGGTTGACGGTGCATTCGCTAAATGCTCTCAAAGTATTACGTACACTATTGGTAAATCATACAAGGTTAGTTTTGATTTAACTGGTGACGGCTCTGATAGGCAAGTAAGGATTCTAGACCAAGGCGCGAATAATGGCGGATTAAATGAACTTCTCTTTTTAAGTACACAAACACCAACAACACACACGTTTTACTTTGTTGCAAACAATCAATCGGATTCAATATATTTCAAACGTAATAATAGCGGGGATTATACTTTCACAATTGATAACATCTCTGTTCAAGAACTTGGCGCGGATTGGACGGCAACAAAAGCTGTTGTAACTTTTGCAAATAACCAAATGACGGTTGATGATTCGTTAGATGATGGTCAAGACTCTCGTGGTACTCAAATTATTACAACTGAAGTAGGTAGAATATACAATTTAACTTTTAATAGAATATCTACAACTTCAACTTTTTATTTAGCTGTCGGAAGTAATGGCACGGGCAATGGTTATAAAAATATATTTTTCGATAATTTAGGAGCATCTACGGGAGTGTACACGCTTCAATTCACGGCACTCAGCACAACAACACACATAGGCTTAATTACTTCAGGTACTAGTGTAAGTGTTTACTCTGATGTATCAGTTCAAGAAGTCGGGCAAAATTGGACGCTTGGCGCGGGTTGGTCTGTTGGCAATCGAAAACTAATCGCCAATGATCCGGACGGGTACGCATCACAATCGGGTGTATTTGAAGCCGGTGTAAGTAAATACTACAAAATTAAACTCAAAGTTGAAGACTATTCATCAGGGAGTTTTAAAGTTATCACGCAAGGCAACACCGCACAAAGTCAAATCATTACCGCAAACAACGATTATGAATTCGACTTCTTATCAAACAGCCCGACCGGCTCGGATTTGTTATTGAGTTTTGATGGAAATTTCGTCGGATCAATTACAAGGTTAGAAGTAAAAGAGCGCATCTCATCCGCGCCGGAATTGTCGAAAGTTAAGGATCTGACAAACGGTCGAATTTATGCTTTAAAACAAGCTGACGGGGCGGTTTCGCCTTGCGTAATAATTCAGCTTATCGGGTGCGAACCGAATCACACCAAAGACGGCGGATCGACAATCGAAACAAACACAATCGAAATCACTTGCATCGCACAACATCCGAGAACGGCGTTTCAAATCGCGGCGTTGTTGCGAATGGGGTTTAATAAATCCGGCGTATTAACAGACGAAAACGAAGGCGTTTCAATCGATGAAATGATCTTCACGAATTGGGCGTCGGATATATTCGAACCGACTGATCTTCATACTATGACGCTATCCTTTGACGCGTTTTCATCACTTCGTCAAGATTTGACGAATTATTTAAATTAATATAAAAAAATAAAAAAATGGCAACATCTGGAAAAATAAGATCAAACGCGCTAGCCGTGTTTATCAATCAAGGTTCCACGGAATACGACATCGTAGCCGGTGCAACGTCTTCAAATTTATCAATGGAATTTGAGCAAATCGACATCACTACAAAAGACGAAGCCGGCGCAAGCGCATTGCTTCCCGGTAATATCACATGGAGTATGCAATGTGACGGGCTCATGCAATACGATTCAAAAAATATCGCGGGGGTTGCAACGACCGAAGTGAAAACGTCTGCGGATTTGGCGACTTTATTTCTTGCAAAAACAAAAGTTTTGTTAGCGTGGTCGACTGGTGACGCCGCTGATCAAATGTATAGCGGTTATGCATATATCACAAGCTTCGAAGAGAGCGCGGGCGTGAATGAAGTTGCAACGTTTTCGTGCACGTTCACGGGAAATGGTGCAATAACAAAAGCTGCAAACGCTGCGGGTATAACGTTTAATGTAGTCGACGCCGACTAAAAATAAAAACAATCTAAAATCAAAACGATGAACCATTCAACAAATAATTATTTACGGGGTGAAATTGAGATCGTCGACGGTGTCGGCAACACTTGGAATGTCTTACTAAATACAAACGCCCTTCGCATGTCGTGCGAATCCATGGGGGTTGAGTTAGGCGAATTCCTTGAAACGTTTGACAAAAACGCGCTTTCTGTTATTCCACATTTAATGTACAACGGCGTTAGAAATTATCAAATTTTAAATCGAATCGAATTGATCGACGACTTTGATCATTTTGCGGCTTTGTGCGGAACGATGGACTTTTCTGAAATTGTTGAAAAAATTGGTCACGCGTTGACGTTAGATTCGGGAAACGATCAGGGGACAAAAAAAGTCCCGAAAAAATAAACGCGTCCGATCTTAAGTGGGCGGAATTCTATTCTGAAAGCATCCGGGCGGGAATTTGCCCGGGTGACTTTTGGCGTTGGACTTTGGGCGAAGTGAGCGCCGCGCGTGATCGGTTAAGTCATCGTGACCGGTTGCAATGGTTGCACACTTCGCACATCCTTTCGACAATGGTGAATTTGAAACGAACCCGTTCACAACCGTATGAGTTGAAAGAATTTTATCCATACGATTTACCGGGCGAGTCTTTAGAGTTACCAAGTCAAACACATGAAGACATTTTCGAACAAATGCAACAACAAGTTAACACTCTAAAAAATGGCTAAAAATAGCGCCGCTTTTAATTTAATTTTCGGAGCGAAAACCGATCAACTTTTCCGCGCCTTAAACGATACACAAAGACGTTTGAGAAGGACTTCGCAACAAATGCAAACGGTCGGGAAAAGCATGTCGCGAAATTTAACTTTGCCATTGTTGGCGGTTGGCGCGGGCGCATTTAAAACGGCGGTTGAATTCGAGT
>Ga0075444_10002581_pt1 | contig 10896 bp, 8 predicted proteins | sample CoawatmetaG01DNA_FD_76836 | JGI IMG/M metagenome (GOLD analysis project Ga0075444, IMG submission 76836) | Marine microbial communities from the West Antarctic Peninsula - Coastal water metaG017-DNA | ecosystem: Environmental > Aquatic > Marine > Coastal | place: Atlantic Ocean: West Antarctic... | reverse complement strand
GTATTAAAGAGCGCTATGAACAGTCAGTGCAGGCCTCTGAAACCCACGCTGTGTCATACACCATCTATCAGCCCTATGCCAAAGTTCACGGCAACACAGCCACTGTCACTTGTGTTTTGCGTAAGGTGATGGGGGGCAAGCATCCTGTGGTCTTTGAGTCACATGACACCAAAGTCTTTGTCAAAGAAGGCGATAAATGGAAAGAACTCCATAGCCAGGGGCTTTGGAAAAAGGTTTCTTCGTAACTTATTTGCCGAGTACAAAATTGAGGCCTTCCACGTAAAACTCCGAGGCTGGCACGCCGTGCTTGTCGGGTACTTCAATTAGCTTAGTGGGAAGATTGGCTTCTTTCAGTTTTTCCTCTAGGGCCTTCTGAAAGGCTGGCGGAATGACCGTGTCTTGATTGGCTGAAATCAAGGCAAACTTAGTGCCAGCCCTTATTTTTTCTAGGTTGTTAATAATGCTGCGTTCTTGATACATATTCGGAACCGTCTCTGCCGGACCACCAAGACCGATAATCATGCCGGTCTTAACCAGGCGGGAAGGGGTTTTGTGATAGAGGGTGAGCCAATCTCCAGCGCCTTCGCAGGCTACCACTCCTACAATCTTGGCTTTGATGTCTTCGGCAGCTAGATAGCTATACGCCAGGGCGGAGCAGCCGCCCATGGAGGTGCCCATGATTACTACACGGCTGACCGGATAGCGCTCCATCAGTTCGTGAATGTTTTGGTCAATGTCAGTAATCGCTGCCTTGTTGGCCCATGATGTGGTGGCGCGATAGTTGGGTGAGGCAACAATTGCGGCGGGATAGTGGCTTTGAATATTTTGGGCGATAGGGCTTTGTTTTGGCGAAACAAATGGTTCAAGATCATTTGAGCCCATGCCATGTAAATAGATTACAAGAGTTAGGTCTTTGCTGCCATCAAAAACCATTGGTGGAGCCAGAGCGTAAAGATCGTGCACGCCATCCAGCTTTGATATAAAGGTGTGTCGCTCTGGTAGCTCAAGTGGCATGTCTACGGTGAAGGCCTGGTGGTTGCGCAGGGATGCAAGGCTAGCGGCCATGACCTGTTTTTCTTTTTGCACTTTGTGGAGCTTGCCAGACTGAGTCAAGAACAATATGAAAAAGACTATGCCTGCTATGTCTACTAAGAGCGCGATTACTAGTGCTGAAATTAAAAGGCGTTTGCGCACGCTACCTTTCCTATCTTTACCTGTGAAGCTTAGCAGAGTAATATGCATTTGGTTTAGAGAGTGAAATCTGTGTTTATGCTTGCGATAACTAGGTCTAGCTTCGTTCGCTATATATCTTGTATGGCCTTTGCTGTACATCTTGGTCTTACTTTTACGGTGCCAGGCTTGGCCCAGCAACCTTCTTCAGTTTCATCGTCAGGAGTTTCGGCTCAAGCGAGAGAGCTAAACTTAAAGGGAATTGAGCTGCAGTCTAGTGGCAAGCTCAAGGAAGCGGTTGAATGCTACCGCCGCGCCATTCAAATCAATCCTTCAGCTGCTGGCTACCACAATAATCTTGCTCTAGCGCTCAAAGATCTCGACCAGTTTCAAATGGCTGAGAGCGAAGCTCGTTTAGCTCTTAAGCTCAGGCCCCAGAGAGCTGACTATCACTTTAATCTCGGTATAATTCTGCAGCGGCAAAAACGGTTGCCGGAAGCAGAGGCATCTTTTCGCCAGGCTATTCAGCTTGATCCTGCTGATACTGATTCGCATTTTCGCCTTGCCCAAATTCTTTTAGCCAGCAAAGATGGTTCTGAGAACACTTCTGTAGATGCTGCTGAGCAAGAAATCAAGCTGGCCTTGATGCTAAAGCCAGATCGCTCGGAATATTGTGAGCTACTTGGCGACATCTACCTGAAATCCAAGAATTTAGACGAAGCTTTTAATCAATATAAGAAGGTTGTGGAGATCAGAGGCTATACTGCTGCCACTATCCCTGGTGAACTAAAATCAAAAATCGATTTCATTAAGACATCAAAGCCTACTCCTTAAAACAAAGGCGCTAATTAGTGGCAGAATCAAATTTGAACCGACCGAAAGATCCTCTGCTAGCACTGCAAAGAAAGCTTGTCATCGCAGTTTTGTCGATAATAATTTTCAGTGCTGCTTGTCAGTTTGTTTTGTACTTCTTAGATATAGTCAGAATCCTTGGCATTTCTATTCTCATTTCTTATCTGTTTATTAGTGTGGTCGACTGGCTAGAGAAGTTCTTGAAGAATCGAGCTTTCTCAATTTTCGTTGTTTACGCTATTGTCGCGGTTGTTTTAGTAATTTTGTCGCTCACCGTCGTGCCATCGCTGTTAGTGCAGGTCAATCAATTAATCGAGTCGGTGTTTCATGAATTGCCGCGCACGATTGAGAGCTTCGGTCGCTCCTTGGCCCCGCTCGATGAGCGTCTACATGCTGCTCAGATACAAGTACGGGCGATCGACTTGGTCACTACTGTGGCGCAGAACATTCCTAAGCCTGACACCTCAATGATTTTCTCTCGAGTTGGTGAAGTGGCTATGTCTACTATGACTTGGTTGCTCTATGCCCTAAGTATCTTGGTGGTGTCGTTCTACTTTATGTTGGATGGTTATCGCATGACTGACTGGGTTATTGCGGCATTCCCTAAGAGCTATCACCACTCACTAAAGAATATGGCAGCCGAAATTGACGTTAGTTTGCAGGCATTCTTTCGCGGGCAATTGGTGCTTGGTTTGTTCTTCGGTGTTGTGATGCTAGTGGTATATCTTGTAATTGGTGTGCCATTTGCTCTGGTGCTCAGCGTCTTGCTAGGTATTTGGGAAGTTGTGCCAGTGATTGGACCGCCTATTGGTTTCTTGCCAGCTCTGATTGTGGTGGCATTAAATGGGCTAGACAATATCCCGACCAACCGTATTGGTCAGGTGGTCGTCTTGCTATTGGTTTTCAATATTTTTCAGTGGCTCAAAGACAATCTGGTGGCGCCTCGCTATATCGGCAATAAAATAGGACTTCATCCAGTTGTCATATTTATTGCGATCATGATTGGTGCCAAGATTGATGGCATGCTCGGTATTATCTTCGCCATACCAGTAGCCAGCGCTCTTAATGTTGTCTATCGCTACATGCTTCTGGAGTCAGAACCAGAAGCTGTACAAAGCAAAAGCGAAGGCTCCAGTGAAGGTCTGGCTTAAGTCTTAGTTTTAAGAATCATTACAAAGCCAATTTTAAGCTAAGGGTTCTGATGACTCTTTTCAAACTTCTTCTGATTCTTGATAGCTTCGGTCTTCGCCTTTTTGGCCATTTGGTCTGGTGGCAGTAGCTCATTGGTGCCGCCAAGATCTTGCTTCAGTGCATTGAAAATAGTGTTTTGCAGCAAGACGCCGAGGACGACACAAATTGCTAGCCCTATCAAAATTAACTTGGTGTTGTTTGACATCCGTCGCTTCCTGCAGTGATGTAAGCCGTAAATCTTAGATTGCTCGCTTCCTTAGCAATTATAAGAGAATAGCAAGCCTTGCATAGGTGCAGGAGGCTGATAAATTGCCAAAATCCTGGATTCAAATTGCTTGACTTCCGCTGGCAGCTAATTTCAGGCCGTTTAGGTGTAACTTATAGCTGGGTATGAAAGCCCTTGTTACTGGGTTTAAGTCATTCACTAAAAGAAGGGTCTGAGAACGTGAATAAACCGCAAGCTTTTGCTAACACAAGCCCTGGTCCAACCTCGGCCTACAGTGGAGCAGCGAAGGCACTGGTCCAAAACATGGGCAAAGCTTTGGTTGGTCAGGCGCGACCGGCTAAACTGGCCGTTGTTGCTCTGCTTGCTGGTGGTCATGTCCTGTTGGAAGATGTGCCCGGGGTAGGTAAGACCCTCTTGGCTAAGAGTCTTGCCAATTCGGTAACTGCTAACTTCAAGCGGATTCAGTGCACGCCCGACTTGCTGCCTTCTGACGTATCCGGGGTCAATATTTTTGACCAGAAAGACAACAGTTTTCACTTCCTCCCAGGGCCGATTTTCACTAACATTCTTCTTGTTGATGAAATCAACCGTGCTACTCCACGTACACAGTCATCTCTTTTGGAAGCTATGGAAGAAGGCCAGGTCACCAGTGACGGTACTACTAGGCCACTGCCTCAACTTTTCTTTGTTATCGCGACACAGAACCCGATTGAGCACCACGGGACATTCCCTTTGCCGGAAGCTCAATTAGACCGGTTCATGATGTCAATGTCGTTAGGGTATCCACAAGCTGATCAAGAAGCTGAAATCATCAAAAAGACCATGCGTGAAGGTGGTTTCCATGTAGATTCAATACTGAGTACCGAAGATGTCCTCAACGCTCGAGCCGGGGTTAAGAAGATCTTTGTGCATGATGCATTGGTTAACTATGTAGTCCAAATTGTTCAAACGACAAGAAAACACCCATCAGTACTACTTGGGGTCAGCCCTCGGGGATCCCAACTGCTGGTTAGAGCTGCACAAGCCAATGCCTTTATCGACGGACGAGATTTTGTTACTCCAGACGACATTAAGTTGCTTGCCCCTTCAGTTTTCGGACATCGTGTTTTACCAAAAGTAAAGACCAATCGGGTCAGTCATGCAGAACTCATCGAAAAAATCCTTGAGACCGTCCCCGTCCCAGCCTAAAAAAGGTCCTGGTTCAGGTGATGGTGGCAAGAGTCGGACAAGTGATAACACCAAGAAACCAGGGGCTCTCTCTGCGGGTCCTGATGCTTCTTCGCCTTCATCAGGTATGGCGCCAGGTCGTCCTATTTCTCAAGAGCCAGTCTTTGGTACATCTGGCGGCCGTCGCTTGCGCATACCGCTTGGAGGCGGTTACACCGTCTTCCTGGAAGGCCGTCAGTTTGGGCTAGTGATGCTGTCGGTGGCACTGTATGTTTTTGCTGCCTTTGTCGCTAGCGAATGGATTTACTTACTTTCTGCTGCTTTTCTGGTTGCATTGATATTGGGCTTTCTCTTGCCCTTTTTCGAATTGGCTGGTCTTTCAGCTGGTTACCTGTTGCCGCAAGAGGTTGCCGCTCAAGAAACGGCTACCATACGCGTTAATATTAAGCGTCATTTTAAGTTAGGGCCGATATCGTGGGTGGTGCCTACTCGCGCTCTTAGAATGACAGTCAACATGACTAAGCGTGCGGCTGATGGTCAACCTAGCGATGTCATGGTTGCACCAGACCCGGTCTATATAGACAAACTCGACAATGACGAGTGGTTTAGTTTTCCTACACCATCGCTGAAGCGCGGTGTTTACTTCCTTGAGAACGTAGAGCTTTCTACCTGTTTCCCCCTGGGTATTACTTGGTGGTCGCGCACTGTCAAAATGACGGAGGCGTCAGCTACCAAACCGAGCATTACTGTTTACCCTGACGTATTGCCAATATCAGGTAATTTTCTCTATCTACTTAGTGGCATCGTTTCGCCCATGGGTCATGCTACTTCTACCTCTGTTATCACCCATCAATCAAGCAGTTTCCGCAGTGTTCGCGAGTTTCGCAGTGGGGATAGCATGAGGCACATTCACTGGGCTTCAACCGCTCGGCAAGGCAAGATGTTGGTGCGTGAGTTTGATTCTGAGACCTTACCGGTTTTTGATATTTTGTTGAACTTGAGAGCCAATTATCGCAGTCCGGAACAATTTGAGCTGACGGTTAAGTTGATCAATTCTTTGGTTCATCTTGGCCATAACTTAGGGCACATGCCCAGACTGTTGCTCAACCCTTCTACTGAGTCTGGTGATCTACAAGACTTGCTCATTGATCTGCCGCACATACCTCCTGGTTTGGCTCTAACGGCAGAGATATTAGCGAGAGTCGAGCCAATTACCAAAGTTGCTGCTAATCGCAAGACCTTTGATGAAGAGTCTCAGACTCCTTCTGCGACTTGGGACCATATCAACGATCGCCCCCTGGTCACTGTGCTGCCTACCTCTGAAAAAATTGTCAAACATAGCCCGGGGCGTGGTGATGTCGTCTGCCTTCCTGTTGAAGTGGTTGAAGTTTCGCCTAGTTGGCAAGACGATGATCAGCCCCTTCCCGGTATGGAGGTGCAAACCGAGAAGACAGCTAATGCTAAGAGTCGCGGTGCAGCAGCTAAGAAGACAGAGAAAGCTGAGCGTACCGAATTAGGACCTACCTCAGGAAAAGTTCTGGCTAGAATTGAATGGGAAGGAGATTTTGAAGGCCTATGAGCAATCGTAACCAATCTCCAGAAGATTCAATTGCCCTGCGGGTAATTGTCTATTGCATGACTCTGACTTGCATAGTGGCAAGCTGTATTTTTATAAAAACCTCTTGGCCAGTGATTGTATTGGCTTTCACTCTTTGTACCGTTGGCAGTCTTGTGGCCTACCAATATCGCTATGAAAACCAGAAATGGATGCAAGGTATCGTCATTGTCGGCGTTCTTGGTGTCGGTGCCAATGCCTTAGCTGAGTTTTTAAACCCTATCAACGGCCCTGCTGATTTCTGGGGGCCAGTGGTGCACTTCATTGCCGGCACTTTTGCTCTGCATACCTTTGACTTGAAGTCACGTTCTGATATCAATCTTTCGGCTATGCTAGGGGCTCTTATCCTCTGTTGCCTGTCACCGGTTGCCCGTAGTATTTACTTCGGAGCCACAGTGCTGACATATATCAGTTTAGGCACCATGATGCTCTACTACGATTGTATGTCGCGCACATTGACAAACTGGCTCGACAAACCAATGCAAGCAGCGCCAGTGGTGCCATCTTCGTTGACCGATAAGAGACGTAGACCAAGAGGGAGTGCCCAGCTCACATTGGCAATGTTGCCATTCATCACTATTTTGGCATTTCTCTTCGTGCCGCGCTCAGATGACACCATCGACATTATTACTTCGAGTATTCACAATCTCAGCTTCGCCAATCTATTGAGGCTGCTTCCTGATTTTTCTGATCATTCTCCTAAGAAAGAACCCGCAAGAAATCCGTACACAGCGCCGATACGCAATTTGGGAATGGCCAAGCCCGGCGAAGACCAAGATAAGCCAGCTTTTGCCCCAGTGAAAGCTCCTGAAAAGCATGCAGCCGAAGTACCAGAAAAGACTACGGCTAAAGGAGCCAAAGGCGCTAAGGCAGATAAGAATGCTGCTAGTGATAGTGCTAAAGCGACAGCTGATGCTAAGGCTAAAGACAAGGCCTCTAAAGAGAAAAATAGCAAGGATAAAGAAGCTAAAGCGACGGCGGATGCTAAAGCTAAAAATTCAAAAGACAAAGACGCTAAAGACAAAACTGGAAAAGATAAAACTGGAAAAGATGGTAATGGTAAGGCTGGAGGCGGTGCCGATAAGAACGCTAAAGACAAGAATCCACTGCCACCTGGAATTATTTCAGCCAAAGTAATCGATATGGACGTCAATCCGTTTCAGAAACAAGGCGAAATCTTATTTAAGGTTAGTTCGACCAGGTTGTTCTGGGAACGAAGAGCTGTCTTTGATAATTTTGATGGTCGCTATTGGAGCCGTTCTAAAGACGGTTTAAAAGCGAAAAATATGAACATAAGGCCTGTAACAGGCAAGCCGACATCTGATAGTTCGGGCGAGACCAGTTCTGCTGCACCTGGCGCCGAATTAGTCGATGATACTGGCAGTGATACTAATAATGGTGCTAGTAGTAATCCGGCTGGGGCTGCAGAAAATGTCAATGATCCAGCTAAGAAGGCCGAATTGGAAGAGGCCGAAGCGGAACGGCAGCTTGAACAAGAGCGCTTGCTGTCGCTTGATGGTCAACTAAGTGGATATGGTGCTGATTCTGCCATTAATTTCGTTTTCTTCCGCCCGGACAAACCAAGCTTCGATCTCAAGAAAGCTAACGCTTTTATTGTCCCCAAGATTATGCCTGTAGTTGAGTTGACTCAGGGTTATGAGATGGTGGGAGACCTTGATAATATCGTTCCAGTCTGTTGGATACCTCAAGCCGTTGGACTTGATTCTAAAAAAATTACTGTCAACGACTACGGTATGGTTTTTTCCGCTGATCCAATTAAGAAAGGCACCACCTTTAAGGTGATATCACAGCTACCTCTTTACGACACTAACCATATGCGCATTGAGCCTGGTCTCACTGCTGATCAAGAAACCTCGCTGCGTAAGGTGCTAGCAAATTACTTGCAATTGCCTGAAGATGTCTCTCCCGAAGTTGTTGACTTCGCTAATCAGGCCGTTGGCACCACCGGTAATTGGTTCAGCCAGGCTGATAGACTCTGTCACGTTTTGCGTACCCAAGCCGCTTACGAAGTCTCAAAACCCGAAGGCTTTACGCCGGCAGAAGATCGCATCAAGCAGTTCTTGCTTGAGCGTAAACTCGGCAATAGTCAAGACTTCGCTTCAACATTCGTTGTGCTATGCCGCAGTGTCGGATTGCCCGCTCGCTTGGTCAGTGGCTATGGTATTGGTTCTACCAATAAAGTTTCTGGCGTTCGCGAAGTGCGTACCAATGATCTGCACTTCTGGGCTGAAGTATTTGTCCCTGAGTATGGTTGGGTTCCCTTCGATTCAGTTCCTGATGGCATTTTGCCAGCTCAGGCACGGGAAGAAGGCTATAGCCTGTCTGGTATTCAGAAAATGCTTGAAACTCAGGCTGGCATGAATTTCTCCGACCAGGAGGGGCTCAGCCCTCGACGTATTGCCGGTTGGATTGCAATCATATTCTCTTTACTGTTCTTGCTGGCTGGTATTATCTTTGGTGTTATTCTCTTCCTTCGTCATTTAAAGCGACAAGCTGCTCTTAACAGTTGGCGTGGTCCGGAGTGGAAAGTTTATATAGCAATCATCAAAGATCTCAAGAAAATAAAAATTGAGAGAATAGAGTCTGAAACCAGTGAGCAATTTGTTCGTCGCGTTGGTGAACTTGTGGCCGATCGCTTGAAGCAAGGTATGAAGGTAGATCGAGACCTGCCCGTTGCTCTTGGCGAGTTTTTCACGGTTTACGAAGCCGTCCATTTTGGCAATAAAGAGTTGTCCAAAGACTTGAAGCAGAAAGCCGCTGACGTGCAAAAGCTGATTAAGTCGAAAGGAAAATAACTAGTGAGAGGAAGCCGCAGTTGATCGAAATGGTAGACAATCAAGCACAGTGTTTGTTGCTTGATTATCGCAGTTGTTCAATAGTTGATTTTGCTAAGCCTTACTGTGAGAGCCGTTTGCCTGACATGCTTAGTCGGCATATTCCATTGTCTCTCTTCTATCAGTGCATGATTAGAAAATTGCTTGCCCGTTTTCGTTGCACAGACTTAGATGATTATTTGAAGACGAGAGCGATGCAAGAGCAAAGTGATCACCTTGGTGGTTTGTTTGCCGATGCTGGCATCGGCACTGTTTTGATTGATGACTCGCCCTCTAACAGCACCGACCAGCTTCTGCCTGCATCCCAGATGGCTCAGTTGACTAATTTGAATATTAATCGAGTACTCGGTATCGAGCCACTATTAGAGCGTCTCTTTGTCGAGAACGATACTTTTGATTTAGCCTTGCGCAGTCTTGAACGTGCTCTAGATTCAGCAATAGAAGAAAGTGCCCAGAATAATCTTAGAGTGGTGGCATTGAAGACAACCCTGGCAAATGGTGGCTTTGCTCTTGAGGTATCAACTATCGCCAGTGCCCGTACTGCCTATCATCCAGCTCGAAAAGAAGTATTAGATACTGGGCGACTCGGGCGCACTGCAGCCTACAATTATTTGCTCACTGTAATTTTAGAACTTGCTATTAAACGTGGCCTTCCCGTTCAGATTCGCGGTAGTGGTGACCACCAGGCGATGCTAGCCGATAGCAATCCGCTGGCCTTCCAGCCAATCTTGAGAGCGCAGCGCTTTGCTGATCTCAAAGTTGTGTTCTTGCATAGCTATCCCTTTGTTCGTGAGGCAGCCTATCTTGCCTCTGTTTATCCTGGGGTGTTCTTCGATTTGTCACTGGCCAACAGTTTGCTCGCCCCTGATCTGACGCGCCTTTACTATGAGGCTCTCTCTGCTGCGCCTTATTCTAAGCTTCTTGCTGGAACAGGCGGCAATAGCCAGCCAGAGTCATTCTGGTATGGAGCTACTTGTTTGAGAAGGGGCCTCAGCGAAGCACTTAAAGAACTGACCGAAAAAGGTTATCTGCTAAAGGCACAGATGGAAGAAGTGGAGCGGGCTGTGCTGCGCAGCAATGCTATCAATCTCTACAATTTGCACTAATTACGCTAGATCACCCATAAACCTCGATTCTACTAACTATTTCGTCACTTGAGCTCTGTTGTCGTTAAGCAGATAACAAAAAGCTGCGATTTTGGCGGATATTCGCTGAGATCTTTGTCACTATTTGCATACCGGTGCCTGACAGCCTTGTCGCCAAGAGGCTGGATGCCTTACAATTTAATGTATGCAATCACCAGACACGGCAAATAGCCGTAAAACCACCGAAATCAAACGTTCCGAAGCACTTGAAGCGATTGTCGCTGCTGGCGCAAAAGATATTCCTTCTGTTCCCGTACCAGCTGTGCCGGTCCCTGCTCCGGCCTATACTGGTTTCGCCATGCCTGATACCTCACGCATGGACCTGCCGCCCGACAATGTCATGGTTAGTGTTACCCAAGAACAGCCTCCGGTTGATGCTCCAGAAGATGCCAAGCCTCTTCTTACCGACCCGGCTTATTACCTCAATCGCGAATTGAGTTTGTTGGCTTTCCAGTGGCGTGTGCTCGAAGAAGCAATGGACGGAACTAACCCTCTGCTAGAGCGCTTCCGCTTCTTGTCTATTCTGGGCTCAAACTTAGAAGAGTTTTTCATGGTAAGAGTCGCAGGACTTAAGCGCCAAATTGAATCAGGCACCCCGAGTGCTGGACCTGATGGCCTTAGCCCGTCTGAGCAATTAGACGCTGTTAGCTCTGAAGTGACTCGACTGCTTGCCAG
>Ga0075444_10002580_pt1 | contig 10906 bp, 13 predicted proteins | sample CoawatmetaG01DNA_FD_76836 | JGI IMG/M metagenome (GOLD analysis project Ga0075444, IMG submission 76836) | Marine microbial communities from the West Antarctic Peninsula - Coastal water metaG017-DNA | ecosystem: Environmental > Aquatic > Marine > Coastal | place: Atlantic Ocean: West Antarctic... | reverse complement strand
GTATTCTGAATTAGGACTACGGAAACTCTCCAATAGTGCCTTATTTTCTTTATTGTAATCTGCGTAAATTGTTAACATTATGCTGTCTTCCTAAGTAATGTAGAAGCAACTCTCCATTTACCTTGACCAGTATCTACTGTTAGGTTTTTTCTTGCTTTTTTAGTAATGTTACCTTGGATAGTGCGACCATGTGCATCAAAAAATACAACATCACCAACTTGAAAATCAAGCATTTTGCCTCTAGCAATAAAGTTGCGTCTAAGTTTAATTGCATCAACTATTGAGTTAACTTCTGTTGAATCCATTTTAGCGATTTCTTTTAAAACTGTTGTTAGATTTGCCATTTCACCTATTCCTTTATTGTTATAATACTTATATTATACAGTAAGACGCATTGGTTGTCAAGCCTTTTCTTGCTTTTCTTTTATAGTAAAATCAATGAGTTACAACTATTTTTGAAAATAATTTAGTTGTTTTTGTGATTTGTGGGTGAAACTGAAGATTTATGCTACATTCCGTATATTTCTGATGATTCGTCCCAACCATCATGTAACTGTTCAAGTTTATCTTTCATGCTGTATAAGTCACCAGTACCTGCTTTGTCGCCTGAGTTGAAATATAAATGACTGTTTTCTGCTCTGTATCTTATATCAACATCTAATTCTCTTATAAGTTTTTCTAGGATCTTTTTTGTATGTTGCATATTTGCTGCATCTACTTGTCGATAAAAATCAGGGCCTTTTTCTTCATCGTCTTCTTTAACGCTTTCTTTTCTATGTCTACCACTTTGAAGTTTATCAAATGCACTTTCCATGCTATCTAGTAAATCTTGGTAGCCACTAAGCATATTTCTAATGTCATTAACCATATCAGAACTGTTATCTCTGCTTTCAATATCTTGTAGGTTGAGAAGTATTTTTCTTACTTGCTTTAATTCTTTTTCTAAATTATGGATTTGAATACCTTTGTAGTCATTATAATCTTTTTGGCCTACTTTTTTGACATTATCGTGATAAAGATCATCCGCTTCGGCTTCGTTTGTTATTTTATTTAAATCATTAATTCTCATGGTTTCTCCCCTTACAAGTTCTCTGCTTCTTTCTTTACTATACCTTTAGGTATGTTCCATAATCCTACCTGCAATTGCTTGGCATTATCGGCCACTATCTGACAAACTTTTAAATTCTTATCTTCAATACGCAATCCAGTAAAATTATCTATCCATCCAACAATTTTTCCGTCATATTTAACTTCGCCTGTTTTTGGACGCACCGGAATAGTAAAACCTAACTTTCGTAAACCTGCCTCTGCTTTAGGGCCTGTTCTTACAATCATATTGTTCTCCTACATTACTATTTATGTTATTATACTAGAAATTATTACTTTTGTCAATCTATAAAAAGTTATTTTGTTGATCAAATACAGAATCCATACTTTCTAACTCTATATTAAGATAATCATGAACCATATTTGCTAAAGATGTATTAGGTTTATACCTGTTCTCTATATCTCTGGTGTATTTGCGCATTCGCATGTATTGTGCATAGTTATCGTCTGTATTATGCTCCATATATGTTGCAAACCTATCCATTTCTGGATGTCTTGTTTCTGCTTCACGCAATTTATCTATAATTGCAGTCTTGTACACTGAATGCCATACTGCTGGATTAAGATAGTTTGGTGTTTGTAATATATTTGCTGTAATAAATGCTAAATTAATTGGACTTTCTTTCCAATAATCATAAAACTCAGGCATTTGATATACATTATGTGCTTGTACTGTAATCCCTACTGCTAAATCAATATTAGGCTCAGAACTTAAAGTTAGCATATGTGCTTCTACTGTTTCCCAATCTCCATCTTGTCTAATGTAATTATAAACATCTCCAATTCCATCCATACTTACTTTAATGTTTGTATGTTTAAATTTTGACCATATTTCAATTAAATTGTGCTTCTTAAACTTCAAATAACTTATATTGGTTGCATAACGTAACTTGATTTTATGTTTAAGATTATCTGGTATGCCGTCTAGCAAGTCATAATGTTCTTGATTAATAATTGGCTCTCCTCCAGTAAATTGTAAGGTATGAACTGATTCCCATAACTCAGGCCATTCATTTAAACTTGCAAATAATTCCGTTGGGCGTAATAGTCTTGTTTCATTATTATCACTATATTTAGATATAATATCCAAATCAGCAACTCGCTTGTAACTACTGCTTGTACTACACATAATACATTTCAGATTACAAAAATTACTGACTTTCAACTCTAACCATAATGGTTTATTGTTAACACTAAAATCGTCATTAACTGAAATTGACGGAGCAAACTCCTCCCAACTATCATTGTGCCATTGTTGTCTATTGGATGTAATACCACTATCTTCATTATGCCAACAGACTTTACACCTATTTGGTTTAATATTTGTACTTAACTGTTTACGTAACTCGCGGTAGTTCTCGTTATTCCACGTATTCTCCGCACTCTGACCGGGCATATTTAAGGGTTTCTCTTGTGCCTCACAGCATGGAACGAGGTTTCCGCCTGCTGAACCATATGTATGCATAAAAGGTAACATACAGAATGATTCACTTGAATTTTTTAGGTCGGTTATGTTTTTCATTTTTTGTCGATATCACGATCTGCTAAATCTTTCATAATAGCAGTTCGCATTTCATCAGTATAATCAAGCCAATCAAAAATCTCGTCTAAGTGGCGTTTGCAACCGATACAAAATTTATTATTATTGTATGTGCATACACTTATACATGGAGATTCTATTTTCATATATTTGTCTTGCTCATTCACTTCTTGTCAAGATCTCTTCGTAATCTTTCTAACAACGCTTCTAATCCCATGCGATCAATTTGAGTTCCAAATTGAGATCGATATGTAAATACTATACTTGTGCCGGCAAATACCATGTCATATACTTTCCAAACTTCACCACGTTTAGCCATTTTTACTCTAACAGTAAATGGTAAACGATCCGGACTGTAAGTTATATCAACTTTTACTACTGCCTTACTATCAGAATGCCAATAGTTTTCTTGTACTTTATAAGACATAGTGTCAATATTAGAATATGAACCTAATAATGCAGTATATCCTGAAATAATGGTTTTGGTCATATATTCTTTAAATACAAGTTGTTGCTCGTTGCTCATTGTGTCCCAATGTTCGGCCAAAGCCAGTTGTGTTGCGTAAGATATATCAATGTGCGGCATTAAATTTATTTTAATATAATGCTCAACATTTGTGATTGATGGTATATCCGTTTCCTCCAATAACCTTAATGTTGTTATTGCTTCTTGCATAATGTGATCTACTGTTGTATATGGATCACTATAATATAATTCATGAATTGAGTACTTATTGTTCTCGTTTCCGTGTGTTGTGAATGTCAATCCAATTAAAAGTGCTAATGTTAATACTAATGTCTTACGTAACATAAATTTATTCTCCCTATATTTTCCATGCTATATCTTGTTTATAAGAATTGATAATTGAATCAAAACCTACACAACTATTTATTGAATATTGACGGTGCTCTAGCAGTTTCGCCATTTCTTCTTTATATATTGAACTATTGTCATCAACACTATTTGGTGCAGTTAACCGATTAACTAAATCAGGTAACCTGCTTAATTTTTTATCACAATCTTTAAACTGACTTGCTACTTTTTCTTGTAATTTTTCTTTAAACCAATCAGGCCAATGAGTTATGCTCATATAATGTGGCTCATATACTGTTTGTAATATCACCGGCACTTTCTTTTCAAGTCTTGCCCAAGTCATAAAATCAAACAGATCTGGTGCATTTAATACAGAAATGGTTGATGCTATATTTACCTCTACTTTGCCATCATACTTGCTTCGCATATCAATCCATTTATCAAGTGTTGATTCAATAACATTCCATTTTGATGGGTGCCTAAGAATGTCATTCAGGTCTTGATATGCATCTATACTTGCAGTAATAATTAATTTTTTAAACTGTAATAAACTATCATAATCGGCTTTCTTTGGCCACCAAGTACAATTAGTAAAAATTTCTATTTCTATATTAGGTGCAATGTTGGCTTCTGCTAATCTTGTTATTAAACGTAAAAACTGTTGATGTAAAAATGGCTCTCCGCCTGTGACTTTTAAATATTTTAAATGTTTCAACTCATTTACATCAAGTCTGTCTAAATCTAGTTCAGAATGTTTTTTAAAATGATCTAACTTATAAAGCGAAGGCAAATCTAAATCAATACTATCACTATCCCACGTATGGCTAAATTCAAAACCACATGACATACACGCCAAATTACATAACCTACCAACTGTTATTTCTAAATATTCTAATCTAATACTATCAGTAAAATCTGTAAAAAACTCATCTGCTTCTGTACGCATACTTGAGCCTTTTGTTTCTTCATCTGCTTTACACTTAAAACATCCAGGATGCCATTCATCACGCATCATTGTTTCTCTTATGTCAGCAAACATATCAACATGGTCAAGTTGCTTATCATCTTCACTTAAAAAGCGATCATGAAATCGACAACACGGAGTTGTTGATGTTCCATGCATTTGCATGGCGGCCTTAAATGGATACGCACATGCTGTTTTTGGCAAATTACTCATAAAAGGTACCGTCTTTTTTCCAACGTTTTAATGCATTTGCAATATTAATTCTATTATAGGTATCATCTCTGTGCCATGGTTTCCATTCAGGAGTATCTGGCGCTTGTGCTATATGTATAGTATTTGTTGTTTCAAATCCATAGTGTTCACAAATAGCAATGTGAGCCTCACCATATTTTTTAGGCATTGTGTCTGGAGTAAAGTTACGAAATAATTCATTTGCTATTGCAGTATTCAAATGACAACCATGAGTCCAGTCTGTTTGTACTTCCAAACTTCCTTCATTAATGCGAGAAAATGCTATTCCGGCTCTCCAGTTACCACAACTTAATCCTTTTGTTGTGCTAAACACAACCATCTTAATACATGGATGATCTACATTTATATTAATGCCATGACAGGTTCCAAACCATGCCATGTCAACTAAAACTGGAATATTCTTAGCATTGCATTCTTCCATTAACCAATCCCATTGGGTTGGTGTACGGCCTGTTCCACTAAACGGCACTGATACCATAACTGCGTCGCCTTGCTTTAATCCAGTATCGTCTATTGAGTCACTCCAATTAATTTCTTGGTTAAGTATTACATCTCTATTGTATGGATACTCTCCACGAAACATTTTAAGTTCATACCCATTTACAGCAGTCCAATAATGCCACCAATCAAGTGCTTGTGTAGTTCCAACACTTACAAAACGATATGGAAATTCACGTAACCCTTGCACATTATTTAATTTACTGCTTTCAATCCAATCTGGATATAATTCTAAAAATATAGGTTGAGCTTCTTGGCATGTTTTTGGCAATTGTGGATCATTAAAAAAGTGTTCACTTAAATGGTCCATATATGGCTGGTTCCATACACTATTTCCTGTATTGCCAAAATCTGGATTTTTATTCATAAGGTGTAATCTCCGGTATATGTTTAAATGTATCTGTATTACGTAATTTATCTAAATCTTTTGTATATTGTATGTAATGTTTCCAATGCAATTCTTGTTCTTCTTGCGATATTGTTAATTCACGTTGCAACCCGGCCCTAATAGCATCAATGCCAGTTTGGTATCCATCTTCTTCTGCATGATAACTTCCTGCCGGCCATATTGTTTCACTTGGTATATGTTTTAACTTATCAAGTGCTATTGCTTTCAATTCATCAGGCATCATTGCTATATTTAAATATTGTGGTGTTACTACAACATTAGACATACTAATACTTGCTCTATCTTTATGATATTTATTAAACCATTCCCATACATTAGGCAAGTCAAATATATTTGTAGTCATAACTGTTACTGCGTATACCACTTCTACATTTGGAATATCATAAAATTTTTCTATATTGTCACATAACTGTTTCCAATCATACTTCTTTCCGCCTCTAATAATTGAGTATAATTCATCTGTGGCTTCAACACTAATGAGTAACTCAACGTGTTTGAATTTTGCAAATAATTCTCTAAATTCATCTTTGAATACTGTGGCGTTGGTACTAATATCCAACATAATATTTTCTGCAATACCTTCATCAACAAACCATTGCAATGCTGACATACATATTTCATCATACAACGGTTCACCACCTCGTAATGCTACCCATTGTAAATTACGAAAGTATTCTGGATTAGCAAATAGGTTATCCATAAAACTTATATCTGCTCCATGGTAACCTATTTGCTGCTCGTCCCAGTACTCAGGGTTTTTATCGTTAAGTTTTTTCCCGTCCTTCGTCCACCCAGTAGACACAAATGGTCCACAATGGATACATGCAAGATTACATTTATTACTTAACGTGAAGTCTAAGTAACGAATATCTGGCGTAGTATCTACTGATAGTGCGGCGCTGTCCTCTCGTAGGCCAATGTCTAACTTATCCCAAAAGTACATGCGGCGGCTATTGCCACTTTTTTCTTTATTAACACACCCTGAACATACTGGAGGTGGCGTTCTATTTAGATGTGCTTGGCGCAATTCTTTATATTCGTCTCCTTCAAGTATGTCTTTTAGACTACTATCATTGATATTCCCAATTTTACCTTTGTAAATAATATCAGGAATAACGTTACCGCCCCATTTGATAGTCAGTGCATGCCAAGGTGCCAGGCATGTTGGCAAATCTTTTCTATCTAAAAATCTATTTCTATATGTCATTTCCATCACCACAACTATTTGTGCAAACTTCCCACGTTCTTTCTGCAACTGCATTTGATAATTCTGTTGTATACCATGTATGCGAAATTATATCTAATAAACTATTATCATGTAGATTATTAAACTCTCCATGCTTTTTATTAATTTCAGCATATGGAAATAGATCGTCCAATTCTTTATTTTTATCACCAATTACTCGCACATCAGGATTTGAATTACCACTAATATGGCAACAAGGATGTACATACCCCCAAGGATCAATTTGTATTTCTCCTTCATTATACCATGGGCAAATGGTATCTTTTTTCTCCGTAAATCGAGTGGACAATCTGCTTTCATAAAAATTTACTTCAAGTGTCTTGCCACTACAATTATTAACCGTAATTTTGTATTCTTCAGTATCAGATTTAATAAGCATGTCATACCCATGACTTTGCCTAAGATTAAACTCTCCACATCCATATTCTTTGGCTAATTTTATCGCTTCATCAATTTGATGACAATTATGATCAAACTCTGTCATCATCCAAGATGCATAGCCGCCGCCTTTAATAAATGCTTTCATATTTAATATAATTTTATTAAAATCAGTACCTCGCCTATATATTGAATGTGTATCTTCTAATCCATCAATAGCAAAATCAACACTATTAGGATTATTTGCCATTGCAATTCCTAATTTTTCCCACCAATCAGGAGTATGCATCGATCCATTTGTTGCTATACTTATATGCATAGTAGGATGATATTTTAAAATAGTTTCCATCATCTGCGGTAACTTAGGATGCATACACGGGTCGCCCCAGTTTCCATTTAGAGATAACTTCTCAAGTGTTATATCAACAAGATCTTCAATAAACAATCTATTCCATAACTCTATATCAAAATGAGACAAACGCAATGTTGGTATTGTTTTATCTCCATATATATTTCTAATACATGAGCCACATTTAGCATTACAATAACTACTTAAATCAATTTGTAATTTACGTATATTATTTTTCCAATCCATCATTCTACTCCGCAATTACCTTTACATACATCATACTTACCATGCTCAACTGCACTATTAAGTGTGCTGTTAAACCATTCATGACTAAGTATATCATTCATTGAGTGCTTTGCTAAGTCATTCCAATCTCCTTCAGGTAATTCTTCTAATAATTGTTTTCGTTGATCTGGAACATCTACTCCTTCCATTGCATCTGCAATATGACAACATGGCCATACCTTTCCCCAAGGATCAATTTGTATTGTTCCATCTCTATACCACGGGCATTTACTTTCAACTCTATGTGCCATAAACTTATCATGGAAGTCACGATCTTTATCTGAATTATTAAAATATACAGTTTCTGGCAAAGGCACTTTGTCTGCCTTGTCAGTATGTAATCTGTATTCTTCTGTAGGTGTTTCAACAAGTCCATTTTTTAATTGACTATACCTAAAACTAATTGATGTGAAATTATTATTTTTTGCCTCTGCAATTGCTTCATCTATCTGATGAATATTATGGTCAAACAATGTCATAATCCAGCGACTATTTCCTTTTTGTTCTGCAAAGGCTCTTGCATTCTTTAGTATTTTATTGTAATCTGTTGAGCGTCTGTATATTGAATGTGTATCTTCTAATCCATCAATGGCAAAGTCAACAGCATGATGCCATGTATTTCTGGATAATGCATTACCAAGGCTGGCCCACCATTCTTCATTATGTGTTCCGCCATTGGTGCAGATATTTACTGAGGCATCTGGATTACATTTACCAAAAACAGAAATCATTTCAGGTAAATGAGGGTGCATTCCTGCATCACCCCAGTTTCCATTAAGTTTTAATTGAATTATTTCAGTATCAATTGTATCTTCAGTACATAAACGATACCAAAGCTCTTTATCCAGATGACTTAATTCTAACCATGGCTGTGTTTCTCCACCAGATACATTTCTACTGCAACCGCCACATTTTGAATTACAATGACTTGTAACATCAACTTGAAATCTAAATACTTGTTTTTGCCAATCCATTATTTTAAATAGTCAATGCAATCGCCTTCACGTACAATATCACTGGTTAGGCAATGTATTCCGCCATCCCAAAAGTACTGATGTCTAAATCTCCAAACAATAGGTTCAATTCCATTTGCTTCCATTTGTGCAAATGCCTTTTCATTTCTTCCTGTACATATAACCGTTTTCTCATCTAGGCTTAATACGTTAACATCAAATACTGATTCATCTGCATAGCCAACCCAATGTGTTAACCAACGCTCTACGTACTCTTTATAAAATCTACGTTTGCGTGTATTAAGGAAGTCTTCAGGCATATCAAAATCATCATCAACTTCAATTATAGTCCAGTCTTTCATTTCTTCTGGAACCCATGCTTTATTCCAAGTCATTAATACTCCAGGCTTTAATAATGCAATTTTACCATCAATATGTCCACCGATCGGAATATCTAAAAATTCAGTATCAGGATATCTCAACTTTATTTCACGTCTAATCCACTCTCGTCCAAGCATTGTACCTTTTCCTTTTTTATTGTCACCCTCATATGGCTGACTGAATAATATATGCTTTCCGCACTTAATCATATTTGCAGCATGATAAAACACTCGACGATTTTCTGAAAAATAATCATAACCTTTACCACTCTCTACCATTACACCTGGCATACTGATCCAATCAGCGCCTTCTTCAAACCATTTACTTGTATGCTCATAATATGCCATATTTTCAAAATAACGATTGTCATTACCTGTAAATAATTCAAATATACTGTTACCATAAGGCATAAGTGTATCACGTGGCATAAGTGGGTGGTTAGGAAAACTGCAATTCATCCATGGCAATCTAATTTGTTCATCGCCAGTAATATCAAATATATTACTTGGGCGCAGGACTTCAATGCCTCTGTCTTCTAATAATTTCGCAAGTACTTCTATATCTTCTGCTGTTTCTTCAAATATTTGGCGCATAATCAAACGAGTTTCCTCATCTTCATGCCAATCAAATGTTTCGGGTGGAAATGGGGCGCCGAGAACAACCTTCTTTAGTGGTTGAAACTCTGTCCATGCATTAACTGGGTTCATTATTTCTCCTTTCAATAATCTAATAAATATATTTATGCTATTATTTTTACACCTAATATTGGAGAAACAATGACACGAATTGCTTACGATAGCCGAAAACCTGATGAATTTCAAGTTAAAATATTTAACCCAACTGACATATCTGACATTGCTGGTACTGACGAATTGTATAAAGCATTCGAAAGTGGATGGCCTGTTGTTATTAAAGGACTGGAGATAAAAGGTATTGACTATGACTATTACGACGACTTACCAGATTGGGTAATAGAAGGTAATAAGTGGATCGCTCCTTGGTATCCAAGTGCTGTTCGAGATACTGAATTACTAAAATCACAGAGGGGATGGAGTGATGAAGAAATTAATACATTTAGGATAAAACACAACGAATCAGATAAAGCATGGAAAGATTTCTTCAATACATTATTTCCTAAATATGCAGATGCAAGAGATAAAGTATTAAGCCACCGTTATAATATGTTGGTGGAAAATATGTTACATCTTGATGAGTTGACTGAAGACCATACAGGCCTCGAACAACAAATCAGAATGTTTGTGCAATTAGACAAAAAAAGAAGTAGAGTGCTAACATTTGGTCCTGATTTAGAACAATTGTACAGCCAATATAAAGATGAGTTTAATTTAGATGAATTAGATAAAAATGATGTACATTCATTCATTTCAGAAATGAGGGATCGTTGCATTTGGAATGATAAAAATTGGGCTCATACTCACCATCCATTACATTATATTACTTTTGATCCAGGTGATATTTGGTTTTTTAATGCACAATGGATTAGTCATCAAATTATATTTGGTGCAAAACTACAATGCTTTGAAGCAGACATATTTCAAGACCAACTATTAGATCCTGAAATGGTACTTGCCAAACGTATTATTGCTCTCGATTAAGAATTAAATTAATGTCTGGTTGTATTACTTCAGCAATTAATTTGTTGCTTAAACTATTAAAATGTCCGCAAAGGCAAAAGTGTATGTTATCTTTTTTATCATAGGGTTTCATAT
>Ga0075444_10002573_pt1 | contig 10924 bp, 8 predicted proteins | sample CoawatmetaG01DNA_FD_76836 | JGI IMG/M metagenome (GOLD analysis project Ga0075444, IMG submission 76836) | Marine microbial communities from the West Antarctic Peninsula - Coastal water metaG017-DNA | ecosystem: Environmental > Aquatic > Marine > Coastal | place: Atlantic Ocean: West Antarctic... | reverse complement strand
GTTTTTGCAAAAACATTTAGCCTCTAATACTTCTTCGGTAATTGTAAAGCCTTCTTGCTTAGCTTTTTTGGTGATTTCTGTGGTGACATTGTGAGAGTGAAACTCAATTGCCTGCTTGCACTCCAAGCAGATTAAAAACTGAGCAACATGATGATGCTCTTTACCATCACACGCCACGTAAGTGTTATCAGTTTCGATTCTATGAGCAAATCCATTGGTGCACAAAAAATCTAGAGCTCTGTAGATAGTTGCAGGTTTAGCGGAGGCTTCTGTTTTTTGGAGCTGCTCAAGGATTTCATAGGCTGTTTTAGGGCTTTTAAATTTAATCAAGGCAGACATGATGTTGCTGCGTGAGGCCGTAAGATTTAATTTTCGAGATGAACATAGTTCTTGAACTTTAGAAATGCTTAGTGAATTTTTCAATGATTACCTCCTTTGGACAATAATAACCCGAGCTAACAAGATGAGCCAATCCTTTGCCCACTTGATCATCTATCCTAGCGACGACATAATAATTCAACAACATCAAAGAGGTCATCATGGTTAGATATTTATCTGTAATTCTATTATCTATTTTTGCAATCTCTTGCTCACAAGAAGTAGAAGTACCAGAAGCAGCCTCTGATGCTGATGCATTTTTAAATATTTCAGTTGCCAGAGAAGCTCTGACATCTCAAGCATCCATATCTTGGGATTCCCAAGCAAGAGACCCATACATGAACATCAATCCATCTAAGAGTGCCCAGCGCATTCCTTTGTTTGGAGATGTTCACGTTCACACCCGCTATTCATTTGATGCATATATATTTGGTACTCTTGCAACTCCAGATGATGCTTATGAATTTGCTAAGGGCAAGACCATTAAACACCCAGGTGGTTTTAATATGAGTTTACAAAGACCGTTGGATTTCTATGGCGTCACTGATCATGCAACTTTTTTAGGACAAGTGGCTGAAGCTGCCACTCCTGGCAACCCTTATTACGACTCACCATCAAGCGCTCAAGTAAATGATATTAATGCTCCTGAAAATTTAAATACCTCAACTTTCAATAGGAGGCGCCAAGCGTTTGGAGGTTTCTTATTAAGTACAGTGAATGCCTTGCGTTCAGGTAAGTTAGATATTGATTATGCAAATAAAGTCAGCAGGGATGCTTGGAAGGATACGGTAGAGTCAGCTCAAAGACATAACGATCCAGGTAAATTTACAACATTTATTGCCTACGAGTGGACTGCCTCAACACCAGACATGGGAAACCTGCATCGAAATGTTATTTTTAGAGGGGACGGAGATCTTATTCCTTCATTGCCATTTAGCAGAGGTAACTCCAATGATCCAGAAGGACTTTGGGATTGGATGGATCGCCTGCGTGAAGACGGAATAGAGAGCATGGCCATTCCTCACAACTCCAATGGTTCTGGCGGAAGCATGTTTGAACTTGTGGATTCACTCGATAACCCTTTAACAGTAAAATACGCAGATCAAAGAATGCGCAACGAACCCATTGTGGAGATCACTCAAGTGAAGGGCACTTCTGACACCCATCCAGCACTTTCCACTAACGACGAATGGGCTGACTTTGAAATCATGCCTTACAAAGTTGCAACGATGGATATTTCAGAGCCCAAAGGAAGTTACGTGAGAGATGCCTTGCTTGAAGGCATTGCCATGGAGGAGAGAGAAGGGTTCAATCCATATAAATTTGGTTTCATAGGCTCAAGCGATACCCACACAGGTGCTTCCTCGCTAGACGAAAGTAACTTCTATTCAAAAATTGGTATTCTTGACTCAACCGCAGCATTGCGCAGTTCAATACCCATGACAGATCCAGCATTTTTGGTTAATCAAGGCTCCTTAGTAGAGTTAGATGGCAACCAATACATGCAATCGTCTGCAATCACCTTTGGTGCTTCTGGTCTTGCAGGAGTTTGGGCTGAGGAAAACACGCGACCTAGTATTTACGATGCCTTTAGGCGCAAAGAATCTTTTGCAACATCTGGTCCAAGAATGACGATCCGCTTTTTTGCAGGCTATGGTTTGGATCACTCTAAGATTACTGAACCTGCTTTGGTTGAGTATCTCTATGACCATGCCAAATCCATGGGTTCAGATCTTGATGGAATAGAGCAACAAGAGCCAAGCTTCTTTGTTTGGGCTATCAGGGACATGGCAACAGCTCCATTGCAACGTGTGCAGGTGATCAAGGGCTATGTTGATTCAATGGGTGACCCACAAGAACAAGTCTTTGATGTGGCTTGCTCAGATGGTGGGGCAGTAGATCCCATAACCCATCGCTGTCCTGACAATAATGCAAAGGTTGATATTGCCAATTGTGCAATCACAGAAGATCTTGGCAACTCTGAATTAAAAGCTTTCTGGACGGATCCAACCTTTGAAGTGGGCCAACGATCTTTTTACTACGTCAGAGCTCTAGAGAATCCTACCTGCAGATGGAGTACTTGGGATGCAATTCGAAATAACGTTGAGCCAAGGTCTGACATTGCCAAGACGATTCAAGAGCGAGTTTGGTCGTCTCCCATTCATTACATTCCTTAAGTGCCAGTGCACTCACTTCTAAAGCTTCAGCGACAAGGTCTAGCTATGATCGTGCTTTGTTGCACGCTCAATATCAGCGCTGAAACCTTTTCAAACACCTCAGATGTAGCCAACGGCAAAAGCTTTATTGAGCTGATGAAGTGGCAACTAGGGAAATCCAATAACCCTGAGCGCATTCAAATTGCTACGTCCGATGAATGGCAAACCCTTTCCAATGAATCAAGCAACTATGCAGTCTGGGTAGGGCACGCCACCTATTTGATTAACAATAATGATCTCAATATTCTCACAGATCCCATATTCTTTAAGCGGGCTTCTCCGGTGACTTTTGCAGGGCCCAAGCGGCTAATTCCTCCGGCCATTGTTATAAATGAATTGCCTAAGATTGATGTGGTGGTTATTAGTCACAATCATTACGATCATTTCGACATGAAGTCCTTGAGGGAATTGCACAAACTCAACCCTGAAACATTATTCTTGGTCCCCATGGGCGATAAAAAACGTCTAGCAAGAGCAGGACTCACCAACGTGCATGAGTTTTTATGGTGGCAAGACATGACCATACACAACACTGTTTTTACCTTCACTCCTGTGCAGCATTGGTCTAAAAGAGGTCTTGCTGACAGGAACAAAAGTTTGTGGGGTGGTTGGTTCATTAAAACCAATAATCTAGCCCTTTATCATGCAGGTGATACTGGATATTCAAATGATTTTACAACTACATATCAGAGACTTGGATCTCCTGATTACTCTTTTATACCCATTGGCGCTTATGACCCAAGATGGTTCATGAAATCCAGTCATGTGAACCCAGAGGAGGCCATTCAAATAGCTTTAGACCTCAAAACTCCGCATTCATTTGGGATGCATTGGGGCACTTTTATCTTAACCGATGAGAACGTGGACGAGCCCCCACTAAGACTCAAGCAAGCCTTGATCGATCAAAACCTAGACGCTGACTTTTTTCGCTCACCCAAGCCTGGCGAAGTCCTCTCTTTGGCTAAATAAATCGTATAATTACCAAATGGATCAATTAAATGTATTTGGCGAAGTTATGGCTGTGTGCTGCGAGAGCCCCATGACAGGTTTCACTCGCAACGGACACTGCGAAACCATGGAGTCAGACCATGGCATTCACACAGTGTGTGCACACATGACCGATGAGTTCTTGGCTTTCTCTAAGGCTCAAGGCAATGATCTATCAACTCCCATGCCTGAATACGGTTTCCCAGGTCTGAAGGACGGGGATGATTGGTGTTTGTGCGCTCCAAGGTGGGTAGAGGCCTATGAAGCTAATTGCGCTCCAAAGATCTATCTAACTAAAACGCATGAGAAAACCCTAGAATTAGTTCCTTTAAAAATTCTCAGAGAATACGCGCTAGACATTAACTAGTTGTATCCAATAAAGTACTGAATACTTCTATAGAGCCCTTTTCACATAACACTTTATATTTTTCACCAGCTGCATTTGGCGATGTGACCATCACCAAGCAAGTGACTGTGATAACTAGAAGGTAGGTTATTTTTATAAGGCCTCAAGCTTTGCTTGGGGCCTTTTTGTATAGGTAATATAGATATTTTTTAAGATAAAGCAGCATATAGCTGATCAACTAGCATATTGTTAGTTTTATATAGGTCTTTTGTTTGGTGCTGTTCATTGCAAATGAATGAATACCCAAGCTCTTTATCTGGATCTCCAAAAGCAACAGCTCCTCCTACGCCCGCATGACCAAACATTGCATTTTGAAATATCGGAGAAAGATTGCCCAGTCCACTAACTCCACGCCCTAGCTCATAACCTAAGCCAAATTTCATATCTCCACCAAAAAGAACTGTGTCAGGACCTGATGAATGTGGAGTCATAGAGCGAGCAAGTGTTTCAGGCTTCATGATGGATATTCCATCACGCTCACATCCATTGCTTAAAATGCCATAAAGCTTGGCTAGACTTTTAGCTGAGCCATGTCCATTGGCAGATGGTATCTCTGCCATCCTCCAATCAGGCAAATTGGCATAATCCAATCCATCGTCATGCCTGCCTTGAAAGGCTATTAGAAAATCGCCGCCAGTAATTGCAGCTTTAAAGTTTTTTAGTTTTTTAGGCAACATAAAATCTGGTATGTGCCGAACAAAGTCTCCTGGCATTTTAGTGGTATTTGCATCCATATCTCTCATCAGCATGTCTGCACATCTTTCAAAATCAGATTCTTGAAGGCCTATGTGAAAATCAATATTGAAAGGCGTGGCTATTTCTTCTTTAAAGTATTCTCCCGCTGTGCGACCATCCACTCTTCTAATCAGCTCTCCTACCAACCAACCATATGTCATGGCGTGATAGCCTTGTGAAGAGCCAGGTTCTCTAATTGGAGCCTGAGATTGGAGGTGATCCGTAAACTTTTTCCAGTCCTGCCATGAGCCCTCTGGAATGCCGCCTTGAAAACCAAACATCCCAGCCCTGTGACATAAAAAATCACTAACTTTGGTGTTTTCTTTCCCATTACAAGAATACTCGGGCCAATAAGTTGATACTTTTTTATCAGGGTCTAAATGACCATCATTTATTAATTTTGCAATACAGGTGGCTGTCACACCCTTGGTCACAGACCAAACATTTACCAGCGTATCCTCTTGCCAAGGAGATTTTCGCAAAGCATCCTTGTGACCCCCCCATAAATTTACAACCAATTCTCCTTTGTGCTCTATCGCAAGAGCAGCTCCAACTTCAAACTCACTTTCTATTGCATCAGCAAAGATTTTCTTTAAGTTTAGAAAACGGGGATCGCAGTATCCATTAATCATTATTTCACCTCACTGTCTATCAAAACAGCTATCAACAAAGCAGGTTCCTTGCCATGATTAATCCACGCATGATTGGTTCCGCGTTGAACAACCACATCATGGGGTTCAAGCCTTACCTCATCTTCATCAAGAAGAAGGCTCACGTCTCCTTTGAGTAAGATAATGTAATCAATGGTTTTGGTCTTGTGCATTGCTGGATGCTTGGAGGTATCAACGCGATGATGCGCAGCTCCAATTCTCCTAAATGCTTCAGCGGCTGCATCTTGCAAAATATCCCAAGGCACTCCTTCAGGAGTTGGGTTAATTTGAAAATATCTAAATTTCGTTCCTTGCGGTGGCGGTGATAATAAAATCTCTGAATCCGCTCTGTCTATTTGATCCCTTGAATTAATCGGCTGACCATCGGTGTTCCAAAGCTCAAACAATCCTCCAACATCCTCACCAATGGAACAGGCGGGAGGACCATCAATCGTGATGATGGATTTTCCAGATTCGTTGTGCCCTGTAATAATTCGTCTCATAAGCTGCTCAGATTGTATGTAGAGTTTATAAATTCCTAGTAAGAATATACCGTGAATTTATTTTTTTAAGAAACTTTTTGCTATGGTTTATTGCCTGAGGGATTAGGCAGGAGCAGTACGATTTCTCAGCACCAGGAGAAATGAGATGTTGATTAGGGCATAGATCATCAGACCCAAAGCAAGATTTGCAGCCAAGCTATTTTGGTAAGCATAGACGCTGATCGCAATGCAGCAAGTTAACCTGATGGACTCAACCAGGAATCCTGTTTTGCCATCCAGCCACAATGAAGTGGAATACATGGTGAAGGCCATCATTCCAACAATGATGCAAAGCTGCTCATAGGTATAGAGACTTGATTCTAAAACCATCAGCCCAACAATGCTGACAGCCAGAAATTGACCAAAAGCATAGAGATTGTTCATGCGAGAAATTTTTGGATCGTACTTAACAAATGACTTGGCATCAAAGGCATCTTTAATTGGGGAAGAGGGCATGGACTCTGGCTGCCAGCCTGTTTTAGCAAAGGGAGCGTACATTTTTTCTTTCCAACTTTTAGCCCAGAACACCTCTTTGACAATCTTGGTGTAGATGTGCAGATTGGCCCATATAGGATTAAAGGTTTTGATTGGACCTCGAATGCCATAGATACAGGGTACATCGTCTTGCTCTTCTTTAAAAGTTCCAAACATCCGATCCCACAAGATAAAGACTCCGCCATAGTTGCGATCTATGTATTCTTCGTTTTGAGCATGATGAACTCGATGATTGGAGGCGGTCACAAAAAATAACTCATACCAACCCAACTTAGGGATGTGTTCGCTGTGGACCCAAAATTGATAGATCAGATTGACCGAAGCAACGCTGACAATCACATAAGCTGGAACGCCAATAAAAAACAATGGAATGTAAAAAATCCAAGAAATTAAAGCGCCGGTTCCAGTTTGACGAAGTGCCGTGCTCAAGTTGTAATCTTCACTGTGGTGATGAGCAACGTGCGAGGCCCAGAAGAGTTGTCGCTCATGACTGATTCGATGAAACCAGTAATAGCAAAAGTCATAGGCCACAAAAGCAAAAATCCAGGTGGCCCATGAATTGATGTCCATCCGGGTGAGGGCATAATGCGTCTCTATGCTTGAAAAGACATAGCCACCCAGGCCAATAATGACCACTTTATTTGCAGTTCTAATGCTGCCCATAAAGAGACTGGCAATGGCATCATTGAGACGATAAGTGTTATTTTTTTTGAGGAGTCCATAAGCAAATTCCAGAATAATTGCTAGGAGAAAAAACGGTATTGCGTATACAACATAATCCATTTTCAGATTATAGGCTGAGAACTTCGGTTACAGTAATTATTTAATTTCTGGGTAGCTCTTGTGCAACGCGGTGAATCTGGAGTAGCAAACACGATTGCCATGATCGTCTGTAATATCGATGTTCCAAACGGAGGTTCCTCGACCTACATGCACAGGCACTGCCTTGGCGTGAACATATCCTTCTGTCACTGATTTGATGTGGTTGGCATTGATCTCTATGCCCACAGGGTACTTTTTCGATCGATCTTGAGTAAAAGCAGCTGCAATACTTCCAAGACTTTCAGCTAGAACACAAGAAGCTCCTCCGTGGAGAATTCCATAAGGCTGCTTGGTTTTTTCGTTCACAGGCATTCTGGCAATGATGTAATCATCTCCAATTTCTGTGACTTCAACGCCAAGAAGCTTGTCCATATTTACTGATGAATCCTTAAAATCATCGATGCTGACAGGTGTAAACCATATTGATTTGCTCATGGACAAATTTTATCAATCTTTCTTGCAAGAAAGGGAGTTTGTTTTGTTACACTAGCATTTTTTTATTAGCTGCTTAAATGCTTTCATTTACCAATTTATCACTTCGCAGGGGACCCAATCTTTTATTTGAAGATGTGTCTATGATTGTGCATCGTGATAAAAAAGTTGGATTAATTGGAGCCAATGGAGCTGGTAAAACAAGCTTATTTAAAATGATCACAGGAGAGCTGCCAGTAGACAGTGGTTACCTAGATTATCCAAAAGATCTTAGGATTTCTTATCTTGCCCAAGAAGTTGCAGGCACAGACCAACAGGCGGTTAATTATGTGCTCGAAGGCGATCAGCAGTTGATTGAAGTGCAGCGCAAAATCAAAGAAGCAGAGGCCAATGAGCAATTTGATCGCTTGGGCGAATTGCATGAGACATTCAATGCTTTGGATGGTTATGCAGCGCAATCAAAAGCTGAGCAATTAATGGTGGGACTTGGCTTTGAGCAAGCAGATCTTTTAAAGCCCGTTAAAGACTTTTCTGGTGGCTGGCGAGTGCGTTTAAATCTCGCAAAAACCTTAATGCAACCATCGGATCTGATGTTGCTTGATGAGCCAACTAATCACTTAGACCTAGATGCGATTGTCTGGCTGTCTAACTGGATCAACGCGTTTAAGGGAGCTTTGCTGCTTATTTCTCATGATCGAGAGTTTTTAGATGAATGTGTTAACTCTATCGCCCATCTCAACCGTCAAACCATTGAGATGTATACAGGCAATTACTCTCAGTTTGAGGCAGTTAAAGCTGCGCGTTTGTCCGAGCAAGCTTCAAGTTTTAAAAAGCAACAACGTGAAATTGAGCACATGCAAGATTTCGTTCGCAGATTTAAAGCCAAGGCAACGAAGGCACGACAAGCTCAAAGCAGAGTGAAGGCGCTTGAGCGAATGGAGCTGATAGCTCCAGCGCATGTTGATTCTCCATTCAACTTCACTATCCCCAGCTCAGACAAGCTATCTGATCCTTTGCTCACCCTTGATCAGGCCGACTTGGGCTATGGAGAACCTATATTAAATCAAGTGAATCTGAGCTTGCACCCAGGTGATCGCATCGGTTTGTTAGGACCCAACGGAGCAGGTAAGTCGACTCTGATTAAAAGCTTGGTAGGAGACATCGGTCTTCTTACCGGTGGAAGGTTTGAAGGCTCTAATTTAAAAGTTGGTTATTTCTCTCAGCATCAAGTGGATGATTTGGATTTATCAAAATCTGCATACCAGTCAATACAAATGTTGGACACTGAGAAAACAGAGCAACAAGTTCGCACCTACCTAGGAGGTTTTGATTTTCGTAACGACAAAGTTAAAGATCCTATTTCGTTGTTTTCTGGTGGGGAGAAGGCAAGGCTTGCTTTGGCCATCATTGCCTACCAGAGACCCAATCTTTTACTAATGGATGAGCCAACCAACCATTTGGACATGGACATGAGGCAGGCATTAACTATGGCCTTGCAATCATTTGAGGGTGCCATTTTATTGATCTCGCATGATCGACACTTACTCTCAAACAACGTGGATACATTTTTACTGATTGATGATGGCAAGATTCAAGACTTTCCTGGTGACTTGAATGATTACAGCATGCGCATTCTTAATAAAATTAATTCACCTCAAACTAAAAGTGCTGCTCCTAAGGCTAGCAAAGAAGGCAAGGGCAACAACAAGAAAGCTGATCAAAAACTTCTGCGCCAAGTTAAAGCAGAAATCATGAGTTGTGAGAAAAGATTAAAGCGCCTAAACGAAAAGATTGCTGAGGTTGAGGCCATCTTGCACTCGCCTGAAACTTACGCAGGGAACTTCCAAGAAGACTTGCATGATCACATCAGAAATCAAACCGAACTCAAATCTCAAATCGATGAAGTCGAGAAAGAATGGCTTGGGCTAAGTGAGAAGTTAGAAGCTGCCAGTTAAAACTTAACCGGCATCTCTTGAATGGCATGCACAAAATTATTCGGTGCAACTTTCCATTCACCGTTCATATGTATATCAGGAAAACGTTGAAGTATTTGAGTGTAAGATTCTGCTAACTGCATTAAAGCCACAGGCTTACCGACACAAGTATGGCGACCAATACCGAAAGCTAGATGCTTGTCGGCATTCTCTCGCTCAATATCAAACTTATCTGGGTTCGCAAAAACAGATGGGTCTCGATTTGCAGCTCCGTACCACATCACAATTTTTTCACCTGGGCCCATTAACTGATCACCGACTTGCGTTTCACAAGTTGTGGTTCTGCGCATGTGCATGACAGGAGAAATCATTCGGATACATTCTTGCAGAAAATTAGGCATGAGATCTGGGTTATCAATTAATTTTTGACGTTGATCTGGATTTTCAGTCAGAAGTTTAATCGCGCCACTTAATGTATTCCTGGTTGTGTCATTGCCAGCAAAGATAATTAGTAACCAAGAGCCATCTAAGAATTCTTGACTCAGTTGCTGTCCCTCAATTTCAGCGTTAGCAATGGCTGACAGCAAATCATCTTCAGGGTTCTTTCGTTTGCTGTTTAAGATATATCTGCCGTACTCAAACATTTCATCGATCATGTTGTTAAACATGTCGATCATCTCGGTATTTACAGGTTCCTGAGCATGCTCTGCATCCAATTCTTTTTTCATTTGATCAACTTGAATGTATTGAGCAAGCTCCAAGAACTCCATCCAGGTAACAAGTTTTTGTCTGTCAGCTTCTGGAATTCCTAGTATTTCTGAAAGAGTGTAAATAGGCAGCTGTTGAGCAAAGTCATGTACAAAATTACATTCTCCCTTTGGCTCAATTGTTTCTAAAAGAGCTTTAACCTTAGCGCTGACTTTTACTCTTAAATTAGACACATAATCTGGTTTAAAAAACGGCATGTGCTCGCGCCGAAGATTAATATGCAGAGCCCCATCAAGATTGAGCATGTGATCAATTGCTGATCGCCATAATTTTGGATGACGCCTATCTTCTCTTCCAAGAGTCATCATGGTCCCTGTGCCCATTTGTGATGAGAAAGTTGAAGGATCAGATGATACTTTTAGAATATCGGCATGGCTTGTTAGCGACCAAAATCCAGGTTCAACGTCTCCAACCATCGGAGGATGCCAAAAGACCGGTGCCTGATTTCTCATTTCCTTAAATTCTTTAATCGGCTGACCTTTGGTAAATAGATCCAGGTCCGTTAAATTAATGGTTGTTTCAAAATCATGAGCGGCAGGATGCTGTCTTTCATTAAATT
>Ga0075444_10002570_pt1 | contig 10930 bp, 5 predicted proteins | sample CoawatmetaG01DNA_FD_76836 | JGI IMG/M metagenome (GOLD analysis project Ga0075444, IMG submission 76836) | Marine microbial communities from the West Antarctic Peninsula - Coastal water metaG017-DNA | ecosystem: Environmental > Aquatic > Marine > Coastal | place: Atlantic Ocean: West Antarctic... | reverse complement strand
TGGGCCCACGTCAGTTTATGGTCAAGAAAGAAAAATAGATCCAGAACTTGAAAAAATGCGTTTTAATCTTTTGCGAAAACCAAGAAGGGCAAAACCAGGTAAAAATGTTTCTCAGATGCATTATGCTAAAAAAGGGATTATTACCCCAGAAATGGAATACATCGCTATTAGAGAAAATCAGAGGAGAGAGGGTTTGTCAGATGTAATTCAAATGCAGCATCCAGGGCAAAATCATGGTGCCCAAATCCCAAATAAAGTTACACCTGAATTTGTTAGGGATGAAGTGGCTAAAGGCCGAGCAATAATCCCTGCGAATATTAATCACCCAGAAACCGAACCTATGATTATTGGACGAAATTTTTTAGTTAAAATAAATGCCAATATTGGAAACTCAGCCTTAGGCTCAAGTATCAGCGAAGAAGTTGAAAAAATGGTGTGGGGAACCCGATGGGGGGCTGATAACGTGATGGACCTTTCAACTGGAAAAAATATTCATGAAACTCGTGAATGGATTATAAGAAATAGCCCAGTTCCTATTGGCACTGTTCCGATTTATCAAGCATTAGAGAAAGTTAATGGTAAAGCTGAAGATTTAACCTGGGAAATATTTAAAGACACTCTTATTGAGCAAGCTGAACAAGGAGTAGATTATTTTACTATTCATGCTGGTGTGAGATTAGCTTACATTCCAATGACGGCGAAACGAGTAACAGGTATTGTAAGTCGGGGCGGATCGATTATGGCTAGCTGGTGTCTCGCTCACCATGAAGAATCATTCTTATACACACATTTTGAAGACATATGTGAAATTATGAAAGCTTACGATGTTAGCTTTAGTTTAGGGGATGGACTGCGCCCAGGATCAATTTACGATGCAAATGATGAAGCACAATTTGCAGAATTAAAAACCTTGGGTGAATTAACTAAGGTTGCTTGGAAGCATGATGTTCAAGTAATGATTGAAGGGCCGGGGCATGTCCCTATGCATCTCATTAAGGAAAATATGGACCTTCAGTTAGAGCATTGTGATGAAGCTCCTTTTTATACGTTAGGGCCTTTAACTACTGATATTGCACCTGGTTATGATCATATTACTTCTGGAATTGGTGCTGCTATGATTGGCTGGTATGGGTGTGCAATGTTGTGCTATGTTACACCAAAAGAACATTTAGGATTGCCAGAAAAAGAAGATGTAAGGGTGGGTATTATTACTTATAAAATTGCTGCGCATGCAGCAGATTTAGCAAAAGGGCACCCCGGAGCTCAAATCCGAGATAATGCTCTTTCTAAAGCACGCTTTGAATTTAGATGGAATGATCAATTCAATCTTGGGCTTGACCCAGAAAAAGCAAAAGAATTTCACGATGAAACATTACCGCAGGAAGGCGCTAAGCAAGCACATTTTTGTTCTATGTGTGGTCCTCATTTTTGTTCAATGAAAATTTCACAGGACGTAAGAGATTATGCAAAGAAGAAAGGTGTCACAGACCAAGAAGCACTGCAAAAAGGAATGGAAGAAAAATCAATTGAATTTGTGAAGAAAGGCTCAAAAGTCTATCAAAAAGTGTAATTAAAAAATGGATTTCTATCTTTTATGGGTTGCATTTTTACTAGGCATTATTGAAGGCGTAACAGAATTTCTTCCTGTTAGTTCGACAGGCCATTTAATAATTGGCGCTGAACTTTTAGGTTTCACAGACCCTTCTAGCAAAGTATTTGAGATATTTATCCAACTTGGTGCAATTTTTGCAGTGGTGGTAGAGTATAGAAAAAAGATTTTAGATACTTTTATTGGTGTACAAACCGATAAAGTTGCTCAAGATTTTACGAAAAATTTGATTATCGCGTTTATTCCTGCAGCATTATTAGGTTTCTTTTTTCACAGCCTGATTAAGTTATACCTTTTTAATCCAATAGTGGTTGGGATTGCATTAGTAGTTGGGGGGATTGTTATGATTATCATTGAAAAAAAATTAACAAGTAGGCCGAAAATTAATGTTGATAAGATCAGTAATAAACAAGCATTGATTGTTGGAATAGCACAATGCTTTTCACTAATTCCAGGAATATCTCGAGCTGCCTCAACAATTATGGGGGGCTTAATAGCAGGGCTAGATAGAAAAACTGCAACAGAATTTTCTTTTTTCTTGGCTATTCCAATTATTTTTGCAGCTTCTATTTTTGATTTATCTTCAAATATAGATATCCTAAGTAAAAGTGATATACCAATTTTTATAATGGGTTTTGTAACTGCATTTTTGAGCTCTTACTTTATTATTAAGATTTTTATTTGGTTTGTAGCTCACAATACTTTTATTGCGTTTGGTTGGTATAGAATCATCGTAGGTTGTTTAACTATTTATTATTTTCTTTAAATATTTTAATGAAAGATTATCAGAATTTAATTCCAATTTTAAAGAAAATTGAAAAGCTCTCAGAAGGGAATCCAATATCTATTAAAAAAGCTCTTTCAGAATTAGATCACTTTGGTTTTTCTCTTATCGCATTAATTTTAGTACTTCCATTTATGCAACCTTTTCCAGTTGGGCCTTTAAGTGTTATTGGCGGATTAACTATTGCGGCTTTAGGCATTCAGCTTTTAAAAAAAAAGCCATTTCCAGTTTTACCTAAAAGACTTCTGGTTATTGTTCCAAGCAATAAAAGCTGGAAATGGATCACTAAAGTTTGTATTTTTATAATTTATTGGTCAAAAAAAATGACTAGACCTAGATTGTTGTGGTTTGTTTCAAGTGAAACAGGACTAAAGTTTGAAGGATATATTTTTATTTTGGGGGGATTATTAATGGCCATACCATTTGCAATGATTTTGCCACTGAATAATTTTTTCCCTGGCCTTGCTATATTATTTGTGACAATTGCACAATTTGAGAAAGATGGAATTTTTGTTATGCTGGCGATATTCTGGATAGTTTTTACATTCATATACTTCAGTTTATTCTTCTACGGATTATATTATCTTGGGGGAGAAGGCTTGCAATATCTTCCAGAATGGATTCTTCAGCTTACTCAATGAGTGAAATTTCTGACGAACTTATTCCATGGCAAAAAAAATTTGGTAGAAATAATTTACCTTGGCAAGGAACAAAGAATCCATATTTAATATGGGTATCAGAAATTATGTTGCAACAAACACAAGTTAAAACAGTTATTCCGTACTATCAAAAATTTATAGAAAAATTTCCTGATATAAACACTCTGGCAATGGCTGATGATGATGATGTGATGAAGTTATGGAGTGGGCTAGGCTATTACGCGAGAGCTAGAAATTTACATGAAAGTGCTAAGATAATTAAAAGTAAATTTCGAGGAGAATTCCCAAAAAAAATAACTGAGTTGGTATCTCTACCCGGGGTAGGGAGATCATCTGCTGGTGCAATTTCTTCTTTTGCATTTAATAAAAAAACACCAATATTAGACGGTAATGTGAAGCGAGTTTTTACAAGAATTTATGGCATTAAAGATTGGGCAGGCATTGTTTCTGTTGAAAAAAAATTATGGATACTTGCAGAAAAAAACCTTCCTGAAAGTAGATTTGGAAAATATAATCAAGCTCTTATGGATTTAGGCGCAACTTTATGTATTAAAAAAGAACCTCAGTGTGTGCAATGCCCTATAAAAAAATTATGTAAAAGCTATGAAAATAATTGGACTGATATTATTCCGGCAGCTAAGCCAAAAAAAGAAAAACTTACTGAGATATCTTACTTTTATATTTTTCAATACAAATCAAAGTTTTTATTTATTAAGAAACCTAAAAAAGGAATATGGGGCGGGCTATGGGCATTTCCAGAATTTAAAAAAGAGTTAAATATCGAACAATGGGGTTTTAAAAATATTGGAATCAAAGATTTTAAATTAATACAGAATGGAATTATGACAACGACGTTTACACACTATAAACTTCAAATGAATTACCAACATTTAGAAGTAAAAAAATTTAAAAATAGAGGCGTTATGGATGGATTACTATGGGAGCATAAAGATAAAATTGAAGAAGGAGCTCACCCAGCACCAGTAAAGAAACTAGTGAAGAAATTATTGATAGATAAAAATTTATTATAATTTATTTCTATTTTAGGGGTTGCGAGTAAGATGATTAAAAGGCATGATTCGAAGTAATTTATAAATAATAAGTAAGGAATGAAGTTATGAAAAAATTTTTTGATCCTATAGCAAGGGTTTTATTGTCGTTAATATTTTTTATCTCAGTTTTATTTATTTTAAATAACATAGTAAACACTCCAAATGGCTACGCAGCATATCAAGATATGTTGGGCGCTAGAGGACTACCAGGTATTTTTGCACCGCTAAGTATATTAATTCAGTTTGTTGCAGGACTTACTTTGATCATAGGTTATAAAATAAAGATCACAGCATATGTTTTAGCAGCCTACTCATTTATTTGGTCGATAGTATATTTGCTAAATGCATTTTCTGGACAACCACATCTTTTACTAATGGCGTTGCAGTATTTAACTATTACAGGCGGACTTTTTTATATGGGCGTTCATCCTGCTTCTGGATATAGTATTGATAATTTAAAAAAATAAAGCTGATGTATCAGCTTTATTTTTATTCCCATTCTAGTTTTGGGTAAACCTGATTAATATTTCTAGCATTCTGTACATCAAATAGCTCCCATTTTTTTGATTCAGATTTGGCCACTGTTTCTATAGCTTTTCGAAGGCCCTGGTCTTCAGAAATTGAGCGTCTAATATCATCTCTTAAAGTGATAAAGTAGTTTTTACTTTTCCTAAAGGCGTCTCGCCACTTTCTTGTTGGTGTGCCATGCCCAGGAATGACTAGATTAATATCATCTAGTGAAATTAATTGGCCTAAAACATCAATAAACCCATGAATATCCCCATCTATTACTGGTGTTCGCTCTATAAACAACAAATCTCCGGCCCAAAGTGTTCCAGTCTTAATATCTGTAATTGTTACATCATTATCTGTATGAGCTGGTGAATAGGCATTTACTTTAATTTCTCTTTCACCTAAATCAAAAATTTTACTCTCATTCTCACGAACAAGAATTGATGGAGGAATTTGTATGGATTTTTCAAGTGGTGTTTTTAAATACCTAAGGTTTAATGTTTCATAGAAATTTTTTCTAAACTGCATTGCTTTTGGAAGTTTGCTATGACCGACAAATTTTGTATTGGGATCGTTGAATGCTGCATTACCATATATATGATCAAGATGAACATGAGTATTGATTACATATTTGATAGGAAGTGATGTTTTTTCTCGAATGCTTTTTTTTAGGGACTCTCCAACCAGTAAGCTTCCACCAGTATCAATGACTGCAACACTATCTTTGCCAATAATGAAACCAATATTACATATATCCCCTTGGTAACTTTCATCAATATCTAAATGCGCACCTTGGTGAACAAATATTCCTGATGCTACTTCAATAAGATTTAACTGAGCTGAGCTTGCAAGCTCAGCTCAGTTAAATCTTATTGAAGTAGCATCAGGAATATTTGTTCACCAAGGTGCGCATTTAGATATTGATGAAAGTTACCAAGGGGATATATGTAATATTGGTTTCATTATTGGCAAAGATAGTGTTGCAGTCATTGATACTGGTGGAAGCTTACTGGTTGGAGAGTCCCTAAAAAAAAGCATTCGAGAAAAAACATCACTTCCTATCAAATATGTAATCAATACTCATGTTCATCTTGATCATATATATGGTAATGCAGCATTCAACGATCCCAATACAAAATTTGTCGGTCATAGCAAACTTCCAAAAGCAATGCAGTTTAGAAAAAATTTCTATGAAACATTAAACCTTAGGTATTTAAAAACACCACTTGAAAAATCCATACAAATTCCTCCATCAATTCTTGTTCGTGAGAATGAGAGTAAAATTTTTGATTTAGGTGAAAGAGAAATTAAAGTAAATGCCTATTCACCAGCTCATACAGATAATGATGTAACAATTACAGATATTAAGACTGGAACACTTTGGGCCGGAGATTTGTTGTTTATAGAGCGAACACCAGTAATAGATGGGGATATTCATGGGTTTATTGATGTTTTAGGCCAATTAATTTCACTAGATGATATTAATCTAGTCATTCCTGGGCATGGCACACCAACAAGAAAGTGGCGAGACGCCTTTAGGAAAAGTAAAAACTACTTTATCACTTTAAGAGATGATATTAGACGCTCAATTTCTGAAGACCAGGGCCTTCGAAAAGCTATAGAAACAGTGGCCAAATCTGAATCAAAAAAATGGGAGCTATTTGATGTACAGAATGCTAGAAATATTAATCAGGTTTACCCAAAACTAGAATGGGAATAAAAATAAAGCTGATACATCAGCTTTATTTTTTTAAATTATCAATACTATATCCAGAAGCAGGATGAACGCCCATATAAAAAAGTCCGCCTGTAATAGTTAAATACTGCAACGCCATTAGTAAAAGATGTGGTTGTCCAGAAAATGCATTTAGCAAATATACTATCGACCAAATAAATGAGTAGGCTGCTAAAACATATGCTGTGATCTTTATTTTATAACCTATGATCAAAGTAAGTCCTGCAACAAACTGAATTAATATACTTAGCGGTGCAAAAATACCTGGTAGTCCTCTAGCGCCCAACATATCTTGATATGCTGCGTAGCCATTTGGAGTGTTTACTATGTTATTTAAAATAAATAAAACTGAGATAAAAAATATTAACGACAATAAAACCCTTGCTATAGGATCAAAAAATTTTTTCATAACTTCATTCCTTACTTATTATTTATAAATTACTTCGAATCATGCCTTTTAATCATCTTACTCGCAACCCCTAAAATAGAAATAAATTATAATAAATTTTTATCTATCAATAATTTCTTCACTAGTTTCTTTACTGGTGCTGGGTGAGCTCCTTCTTCAATTTTATCTTTATGCTCCCATAGTAATCCATCCATAACGCCTCTATTTTTAAATTTTTTTACTTCTAAATGTTGGTAATTCATTTGAAGTTTATAGTGTGTAAACGTCGTTGTCATAATTCCATTCTGTATTAATTTAAAATCTTTGATTCCAATATTTTTAAAACCCCATTGTTCGATATTTAACTCTTTTTTAAATTCTGGAAATGCCCATAGCCCGCCCCATATTCCTTTTTTAGGTTTCTTAATAAATAAAAACTTTGATTTGTATTGAAAAATATAAAAGTAAGATATCTCAGTAAGTTTTTCTTTTTTTGGCTTAGCTGCCGGAATAATATCAGTCCAATTATTTTCATAGCTTTTACATAATTTTTTTATAGGGCATTGCACACACTGAGGTTCTTTTTTAATACATAAAGTTGCGCCTAAATCCATAAGAGCTTGATTATATTTTCCAAATCTACTTTCAGGAAGGTTTTTTTCTGCAAGTATCCATAATTTTTTTTCAACAGAAACAATGCCTGCCCAATCTTTAATGCCATAAATTCTTGTAAAAACTCGCTTCACATTACCGTCTAATATTGGTGTTTTTTTATTAAATGCAAAAGAAGAAATTGCACCAGCAGATGATCTCCCTACCCCGGGTAGAGATACCAACTCAGTTATTTTTTTTGGGAATTCTCCTCGAAATTTACTTTTAATTATCTTAGCACTTTCATGTAAATTTCTAGCTCTCGCGTAATAGCCTAGCCCACTCCATAACTTCATCACATCATCATCATCAGCCATTGCCAGAGTGTTTATATCAGGAAATTTTTCTATAAATTTTTGATAGTACGGAATAACTGTTTTAACTTGTGTTTGTTGCAACATAATTTCTGATACCCATATTAAATATGGATTCTTTGTTCCTTGCCAAGGTAAATTATTTCTACCAAATTTTTTTTGCCATGGAATAAGTTCGTCAGAAATTTCACTCATTGAGTAAGCTGAAGAATCCATTCTGGAAGATATTGCAAGCCTTCTCCCCCAAGATAATATAATCCGTAGAAGAATAAACTGAAGTATATGAATGTAAAAACTATCCAGAATATCGCCAGCATAACAAAAATTCCATCTTTCTCAAATTGTGCAATTGTCACAAATAATATAGCAAGGCCAGGGAAAAAATTATTCAGTGGCAAAATCATTGCAAATGGTATGGCCATTAATAATCCCCCCAAAATAAAAATATATCCTTCAAACTTTAGTCCTGTTTCACTTGAAACAAACCACAACAATCTAGGTCTAGTCATTTTTTTTGACCAATAAATTATAAAAATACAAACTTTAGTGATCCATTTCCAGCTTTTATTGCTTGGAACAATAACCAGAAGTCTTTTAGGTAAAACTGGAAATGGCTTTTTTTTTAAAAGCTGAATGCCTAAAGCCGCAATAGTTAATCCGCCAATAACACTTAAAGGCCCAACTGGAAAAGGTTGCATAAATGGAAGTACTAAAATTAATGCGATAAGAGAAAAACCAAAGTGATCTAATTCTGAAAGAGCTTTTTTAATAGATATTGGATTCCCTTCTGAGAGCTTTTCAATTTTCTTTAAAATTGGAATTAAATTCTGATAATCTTTCATTAAAATATTTAAAGAAAATAATAAATAGTTAAACAACCTACGATGATTCTATACCAACCAAACGCAATAAAAGTATTGTGAGCTACAAACCAAATAAAAATCTTAATAATAAAGTAAGAGCTCAAAAATGCAGTTACAAAACCCATTATAAAAATTGGTATATCACTTTTACTTAGGATATCTATATTTGAAGATAAATCAAAAATAGAAGCTGCAAAAATAATTGGAATAGCCAAGAAAAAAGAAAATTCTGTTGCAGTTTTTCTATCTAGCCCTGCTATTAAGCCCCCCATAATTGTTGAGGCAGCTCGAGATATTCCTGGAATTAGTGAAAAGCATTGTGCTATTCCAACAATCAATGCTTGTTTATTACTGATCTTATCAACATTAATTTTCGGCCTACTTGTTAATTTTTTTTCAATGATAATCATAACAATCCCCCCAACTACTAATGCAATCCCAACCACTATTGGATTAAAAAGGTATAACTTAATCAGGCTGTGAAAAAAGAAACCTAATAATGCTGCAGGAATAAACGCGATAATCAAATTTTTCGTAAAATCTTGAGCAACTTTATCGGTTTGTACACCAATAAAAGTATCTAAAATCTTTTTTCTATACTCTACCACCACTGCAAAAATTGCACCAAGTTGGATAAATATCTCAAATACTTTGCTAGAAGGGTCTGTGAAACCTAAAAGTTCAGCGCCAATTATTAAATGGCCTGTCGAACTAACAGGAAGAAATTCTGTTACGCCTTCAATAATGCCTAGTAAAAATGCAACCCATAAAAGATAGAAATCCATTTTTTAATTACACTTTTTGATAGACTTTTGAGCCTTTCTTCACAAATTCAATTGATTTTTCTTCCATTCCTTTTTGCAGTGCTTCTTGGTCTGTGACACCTTTCTTCTTTGCATAATCTCTTACGTCCTGTGAAATTTTCATTGAACAAAAATGAGGACCACACATAGAACAAAAATGTGCTTGCTTAGCGCCTTCCTGCGGTAATGTTTCATCGTGAAATTCTTTTGCTTTTTCTGGGTCAAGCCCAAGATTGAATTGATCATTCCATCTAAATTCAAAGCGTGCTTTAGAAAGAGCATTATCTCGGATTTGAGCTCCGGGGTGCCCTTTTGCTAAATCTGCTGCATGCGCAGCAATTTTATAAGTAATAATACCCACCCTTACATCTTCTTTTTCTGGCAATCCTAAATGTTCTTTTGGTGTAACATAGCACAACATTGCACACCCATACCAGCCAATCATAGCAGCACCAATTCCAGAAGTAATATGATCATAACCAGGTGCAATATCAGTAGTTAAAGGCCCTAACGTATAAAAAGGAGCTTCATCACAATGCTCTAACTGAAGGTCCATATTTTCCTTAATGAGATGCATAGGGACATGCCCCGGCCCTTCAATCATTACTTGAACATCATGCTTCCAAGCAACCTTAGTTAATTCACCCAAGGTTTTTAATTCTGCAAATTGTGCTTCATCATTTGCATCGTAAATTGATCCTGGGCGCAGTCCATCCCCTAAACTAAAGCTAACATCGTAAGCTTTCATAATTTCACATATGTCTTCAAAATGTGTGTATAAGAATGATTCTTCATGGTGAGCGAGACACCAGCTAGCCATAATCGATCCGCCCCGACTTACAATACCTGTTACTCGTTTCGCCGTCATTGGAATGTAAGCTAATCTCACACCAGCATGAATAGTAAAATAATCTACTCCTTGTTCAGCTTGCTCAATAAGAGTGTCTTTAAATATTTCCCAGGTTAAATCTTCAGCTTTACCATTAACTTTCTCTAATGCTTGATAAATCGGAACAGTGCCAATAGGAACTGGGCTATTTCTTATAATCCATTCACGAGTTTCATGAATATTTTTTCCAGTTGAAAGGTCCATCACGTTATCAGCCCCCCATCGGGTTCCCCACACCATTTTTTCAACTTCTTCGCTGATACTTGAGCCTAAGGCTGAGTTTCCAATATTGGCATTTATTTTAACTAAAAAATTTCGTCCAATAATCATAGGTTCGGTTTCTGGGTGATTAATATTCGCAGGGATTATTGCTCGGCCTTTAGCCACTTCATCCCTAACAAATTCAGGTGTAACTTTATTTGGGATTTGGGCACCATGATTTTGCCCTGGATGCTGCATTTGAATTACATCTGACAAACCCTCTCTCCTCTGATTTTCTCTAATAGCGATGTATTCCATTTCTGGGGTAATAATCCCTTTTTTAGCATAATGCATCTGAGAAACATTTTTACCTGGTTTTGCCCTTCTTGGTTTTCGCAAAAGATTAAAACGCATTTTTTCAAGTTCTGGATCTATTTTTCTTTCTTGACCATAAACTGACGTGGGCCCA
>Ga0075444_10002561_pt1 | contig 10956 bp, 12 predicted proteins | sample CoawatmetaG01DNA_FD_76836 | JGI IMG/M metagenome (GOLD analysis project Ga0075444, IMG submission 76836) | Marine microbial communities from the West Antarctic Peninsula - Coastal water metaG017-DNA | ecosystem: Environmental > Aquatic > Marine > Coastal | place: Atlantic Ocean: West Antarctic... | reverse complement strand
TCTTTTCATGATTTGTTTATTACCTGTTCCATTAAATAATTATGCCATGAACTTATAGCTTAAAATTTAGAATTATTATTCTATAAGAGTTTTTAATAGCGGCGCTATTATAGAAGAGTCTGAGCGGTTCGACTTAAGATTTAGGCCTGTTTGAATTCCACCTAATCGGACAACAATAGTTTGTGTTTTTGGGTTGATCATTATGACCTGTAGCCCTAACCCTTCAATCCAAAATATCTCAGGTAAATCATTTAATCCTCTATAGACATGGTATCCATATGAATTACCAACCGACTTTCCAGTAGCCTGTACATAAAATTATTTTGGCATCGAGGCGTCTTGTACCATTTTGACGAACCAGCAATGAATATAGGTTTTTTCTGAAGGTTTCTAGGTTTATTTTTTAATTTTTAAGTAAGCTTTCCATATAATAAATTATGTAAATCTATAAATACGTCAAGAAAATATCTATATAAAACGTTTAATAGTGATTCCGACGATATAAACTGAAATAATATCTCTATAATATGGGAATACTACAGAACTTAAGTTTTTTATGAGGTCAAGAATTGAGTAAGAAAAATAATGATTACACTCTAGATAATGTTTATATCGTAATCCCTTTATACAACGAAGAAAGTATTCTCTATGAAGTAATTACAGATCTACAGAAAACATTTTCCAATATCATAGTTGTTGACGATGGATCAACAGATAATTCTAATGAGCTCTTAAAAGATATGGACGTTACCTTGATAACTCATTCAATAAACCTCGGTCAAGGAGCGGCAATAAAAACAGCATTTGAATATGTGTGCACTATTGATCAAGCATTTGCAGTAGTTACCTTTGACGCTGATGGACAGCATTCAACAAAAGATGCTATTAATTTTGCAAATGAAATTATCGGTTGTGAGGAAGATATTATTTTTGGAACTAGGTTTATCGAAAATGAAGAATACGTTCCTAGGTTAAAGCGAGTCGTGTTGAAATTTGCAACTCGAGTTACAAATTTCTTAACCAACGTAAAACTTACAGATACCCATAATGGATTGAAGGCGATTAAAATCAAGGCTATTAAAAAATTAAATGTTGATATAAGTGGATATGCTTTCGAATCTCAATTAATTGTGGAGGTTGGCCGAGCAAAACTACTTTATAAAGAAATTTCTACACATATCTCTTACACGGAATACTCGATGAAAAAAGGTCAGGGTATTAGAAATAGCCTTATTATTGCTGAAGACATAATCAACCTCATGAGATTAAAATGATTCTAAAAGCCATGTTTATTCTCATATTTCTATTAATGCTCATTTACAGTGTGGTTCGCCCCTTTTCAAGTATTTCGTCAAAGCTTTTCCTGATGTTTGGATCTAGCTTAGGTCTTCTCAGCGTAACCGATCTTTCTTATATAAATAATATTGCTGAACTGATGGGTATTCAGGGTGGTGCTAAAGATCTGTATCTATATATTTCTTTTTTGACCATATTCCTATTCATAATTTATGCAACAGAAAGGGTTCGTAATTTAGAGAAGAAAATAATAAAATTGACAAGACAGATATCACTCAACAGCGTCAATAAAAATAAATAATGGAAACATATCTCCGGACTAAAGCAATACAGAATTTAGGACCTTACTTAGGTTTGTTTCTTATTTTCTTTATAATTTCTCTCGGCCTTGGTTATGCAGTCTTAAATAGATATGATCCAGTTGCATTAATTGCGCTTCATGACCTCTCTGTTTATGCTGAAATAGTAAAACACGGCCCAGCTACTCATATAGGTGAGCAAATAAGTGTTAAAGGGAGACTTTTAGCCCCAGGCATTGCACACCTAATTTATCTCATACTCCCGCCTATGGGGAGTTATAACGCTGTTTCGGCTGCTATGCTTATTGCAAACTCAGCATTTACAGCTTTATCGGCGGTTCTTATCTTCCAACTAACATACCATTTTTTTGAAAAATCACAGGTTTCTCTAATTGCTTGCTTCACTTTTATTTCAAATTTCTTTGTAACGAATTCGTATCTTGTTGGAGGCATAGATGCAGCTTATGGGTGTATGTTTCTAATTTTATTTTATGTAATAATTCACGATAGATGGTCTCTACTCCCTATAATCATGGTAGCTGGCTGTCTAACCAAAGAGGCTTTCTTGCCGGTAGCAAGTGCGATTGTTTTATTTGTACTAATCTCTCACATACGATCATTAGATCAGCTGCATTGGCAAAAGATCTGGTTATTTATTACGATGATGTTGAGTGGAGCCGTAACTGTATCTGCCATGAATTTTATTGTTTTCGGATCAATTGCTGTTCCTTGGGAAATGTTAACCGAAGGCAGGGTAGCTCCAACGTTACCTTCATTTAAAGACTCAGAGCTGCTAGTAAATCTCATTTCAAATTTGTTGCGTTTTTTCTTGACGTTAGGTGTGATTTTTTTACTTGCACTATTTAGTCTTAGACACCTACCTAGATGGTTTGTTGCCGGCAACCTAGGAGCTTTATTAATCACATTTCTATTAGCCACTTATATGACTTTAGGCGGCACTGAAATAAGTGGGGCTGATTACGCCAGGTTCATGTTTAGCCCAATGGCTTTAATACTTAGCTCCGCATCTGCCCAAACGCTATCCAAGCTAATGCAATCAATTAGAGAATGAAATTAGAATATAAAATCTATAAAGGTATGTTCTACTATTATTCAATCGGTGGTGGGTTATACATCATTGAGCTTATGCTGGTCGGATATGCTGGTACTAAATTTCCAGAATATACTGCCCAAATAAACTTTATTGTGAGAATGGTCGCATGCACTATAGCTGGAATATTTATAAGAATTTTTGTATTCCAACATGGCAAGAATTACTTAATTAAATTTATTACTACTGCCGCCTTGATACCATTGTTTTCTTCGCTATTATTTTTAAAGTTAACTAGTCTCTTTAGCATATATTTTTTATATTTAAAAATAACAGGGGATATTGTTATATCAATACTTGGTTATATTTTATTGTCAAAGTTATTAGGGGCTAAAGAAATTAACATCAAAGCTTCTGAATAGGCCTCACAAAGACCAAAAGACAAATATCCTTAATATTTATAGACAAACCACATAAGTCTATTTACTAGGATCCGAGACTTGTAAAGCAACACTTTCACTAGCTATATAATATGCATTTACCATACAGTTAAACGACTGGCCCTTGGAAGCCAGGAAAGGCATAGAAGCTGCATCTGAGATATAAAAATTTTTAAAACCTTTGAGCTCACCATTAAAATTACACTGGTTTTCTGCAGGATCAAGCTTCATCGGTATTGATCCGCCGTAGTGGATATCTTGACCTGGAGCAAGAAGTTTTTTACTAAACGGTATTACTAACAAGCCTTTCAAAAGAAACTCATTTTTTATTATTTCTATAGCTTTTTTAAAAACTAACTTTAAATTAGAGTCAATTTTAGAGTTAATTTGTATCTTATCTTTGCTATAAAAGATTGTTGCTGAGCTTAGATCACTGTCAAAATATATGTTTGCTATAAATAATCTAGAAAATAATAATTTACCAAATAAAAAGTTAAATATACTGCCTAAGCGTTCTCCAAAATAAGTACATAACAAATTTTCAGAAAATGGAAAAATATTACCCTCAAAATTATTTTTATCTGCATTACCCTTAAATGATTTTGCCGATAAAATATTTTTATTCTTTTTAAAGAAATCTTTGAAGGAGTATATAAAAAATGCACCTCCTGGTGTTGAGAGGAGTGGAATTTTATTATCTTTTTCAGACATTTTCAAAACAATCTTTGAGGTTGATATAGCTCCTAGACACGAATAAATAGTGTCAGCTTTTATTAAAACATCATTTTTAGAAATAATATCCATACATTCTATAAAGTAATACCCATCTTCTTGATATATTGATTTAATAAACAAGCCAGGCATGTAATCAATTTTATTTAAACCCACATAATCATCTATCGCATCACCACTATTAAAGACGTTCTTATTACAATAGATACACCCATCACCACAACTTTTCAGATAACAAGAATTTCTATTATTTTTGATTGGATTAATAGCAAGCAGAGGATTAAAAGTTATAAATTTTTTTGAGTCGCTATCTTCTTCATCAAAATCATAAAAATTATGATCCAAGTCGGTTAATGTTTTATATGTTTTTACATAAGCCTCATTTATTTCAGCATAAGAGTATGGAAATTTTAAGAGTTCTGCCTCGTTATATGGCTGTATAGTTGCTCCCCATATATTTGATAGTCCACCTTTTGCCAATGAACCAATAACCTGAAAACTATTTTCAGTTATATTGAGCATACTTTTAAAGCCTTCATAAATATAACGATTAGCACGAATTTTAAATTTTGGAGAAGGCATTTTGATAGAATCATTGCGTTTATCTATTCTTAAATCGACTTCTTCAGTTAGACCAGCATCTATGACAAATATTTTTTTAATATTATTGGTATTATTGTCGGTAATTCCTTGTATTGTTGATATCGCACTTAAACCAGACCCAAGAACAACGTAATGAGATGTTAAATCTATTATCTTATTACCAGTTTCATTATTTAACATTTTATATAAATATTATTTTGATACTTTTTTCTTTCAATATCTCAATGTCTCTTAAGTAAATATAGCCTAGTATTCGCTCACTTAAATAAAATAATTTAGGCATATGAGATATTTTTAATAAAAATGCCAGCACAAACCATAAACAGTTTGGTAGGTTAAAAGTGTTTATTTTATGATTCTCTTTTAAGAATGCCTTGAGAGTTATTAACTTTTTACCGGAAAATAACACTATTCCAGAGGACTCTCTGTCAAGTCCTTGACTGAGAAGATTATCAGAAAAATTTTCTACAGACATGGGTGCAAGTTTACTCTTGTTTGTTGGGATAGGTATTCCAAATTTTGGAAGGTATTGAAATATATTATTCATCGCATTTTCAGAAACAATTAGGCTAGATCTTATAATTAGATCTTTATTAGGATTAAGGATAGATTCAGATAATTTTTTTTGTGATGTGTAGATTGTAGAATTTGGATTATTAACATCAGGGGTTGAGATAAAAATTATCTTCTTATCTGCCTTAGCATTAAAGCTTTTAATAATATTTTTAAGGCCAGTCACATTAACATTATTATCACCTGATTTTCTATCATAATAATCATGAGCCAAATGAAAAATAATGTGCTCATAATTACCCTCTATTGGCTCAATCTTATTACTTAGTGAGAAATGAATAAAGCTCTCATTAGCGAACATGCCAAGCTCGTTCCTACTATAAATAAAAACTTTATAACCTAGCTTAAACAAATTTTTTCTTAAGACTTGTCCAATCTTACTAGAGCCCCCTGTTATATAAATAATTTTTTCCATAACTAGTTAAGATCTATTATTCTCAAGGTTTTTAAATACCTTAGTTGGTAATTTTTTGAGATCACCTTCGAAAAAAGAACTTAAAAGATCACTTGATAAAACTAGAACCTTGTTGTAGTTGAGAATAATATTTTTTTTATGTACTTTGAAATAATCTTGACTGATTATTGATCCTTCATCAAAAATATTTGATATTAGATATAGAGAAGCTCCTAGATACTTATGTCCTTTATGTAAACTTTTAACAGGAGAAAATCTTCCCTTCTGAAACGGAACAATTCCTCCATGTAAGTTATATATATTTATTCCATATTTTTCTTGTAAGGAAGAATCGATCATACAAGGACAACCAATAGAAAAAATTCTATTATAAAGACCGCTTTTTATCTTGTTTTCCAAAAAATTATTGATATTCTGATCGCTAACAGTGCTAGCCGTCAGACCCCGTGTTTTCCTCAGCATTAAAAGAAAGTAGATGCATTCCATAATTACTGAAAATAACGTGTTCATCACACCGAAACTAGTAATAATCTCGTAATATTTTTTTAATATGCCTCTTTTCTTTTCAACTACATATATTACATGTGAATTGTCTCTCAAAAAAAATTTGATGAAATGTCTATGGACAAAGTAATAACTATTTTGCGTAATGTAGATATCCATAATTAGCTATAAATCCTCAATTTTTTTGATTATGTCATTTTTTTTGACTGAGTAGCGCGAAAGAGTTAGAGAACTATCCCAGTCAATCGTTTTAATATCAATTTTTTGCGATACATAAATCGACCTCGAGAGAAATGATTTAAAGATAATAAAAGGTAATAACTTTAGAAAGGCAGATCTTTCTGACTTATAAATAAAAGCTAATCCCAACATATCCATCCAAATAAAAAGTGAATAAACCTCTTTTTTAAAAAAAATATTTTGTTTTTTTAGAGGCCGAAAGACGCTGACAGGAAAAATACTGTTTACTCTATTATTATATGCTGGTACATAAAATGCCTCTAAATTCTTGTCCTTATAAGCAATTTTTTCGATGATTAACGCCAGAGAGTCATGATCTGGATGCCCGCCCTCCAAATTAAGAGTAATTATTTGTTTGATATTATTTTTATTTATAAATTTTTTTGTAAAGGAATATATATCAGAGGCGGACCTCACTAGCTGAAGGTCATCTACACGGAAGTAGTCATTTAGATAAATAATATGCTCATTTTTGCAGGCAAGTAATCCTAGGGCTTTAATATTCTCTTCTCGTCTTTTAACCTTGGTTGTAGAAACATTATTTCTTTCCGCACAGTATATAAAGCTTAGATTATCACTTGAATAGGAGGTTATTTTTTTTATTACTGGCACTAATGCAAATTCGTCGTCTAGATGCGGCAGTATTATTAAAGTTGGGATTTGATAATTAATCATATATTTGCTCGTGATATGGTCGATTCATATATGTAAATTTATTTATTTTTATCGTTACGAGTCTTGGTTAGCAATGTTTCGATATTTCCGCTAATTTCTTTACTGCTTAGAGTTTGCTGCCAATTCCAAGAATCTGAAACCATTTTGCTTAAGTCATAGTTTGCTTTCCAGTTGAGTTCTACATGCGATTTACTGGGATTAGCCCAGCTGCTAGATATATCTCCTGATCTTCTATCTGTAATGTAATATGGTATTTTATTTTGGCTTGCGAGTTCAAAGGCTTTTAGTACTTGAAGAACTGAAGACCCAACACCAGTTCCTAAGTTCCAGATATGTGCCCCCGCGCCTTGAGGCCTCCCTTTTGAATTGATCTTTTCTAAAGCCTTTAAGTGGCCTTTGGCTAAGTCTACTACATGAATGTAATCACGAACTCCTGTGCCATCCACAGTAGAATAGTCACCTCCAAAAATTGGGAGTTCCTTGAGTATCCCAGCAGCTACTTGGCTAATATAAGGTAGTAAGTTATTTGGAATCCCTTTTGGATCTTCGCCTATCAATCCACTTTCATGGGCTCCAATTGGATTAAAATAACGCATTATTGCCACTGACCATTGATCATCTGCAATGCATATATCTGATAAAATAGTTTCTATTATAGCTTTTGATCTACCATATGGATTTGAAGGTTTTCCGATAGGCATTGATTCTTCGTAAGGAACATTGCCATCTTCGCCATAGACGGTAGCCGAAGAGCTAAAGACAAGTGTTTTAACATCAGCCGCATTCATTACTTCAGAGAGGCATAAAGTTCCGTATACATTATTGCTATAGTAATCAAGAGGATTGGTAGTACTTTCTGATACCGCTTTCAGGCCAGCGAAATGGAGCACACTCTCAAACTTGTGGCTTTCAAATAGTTGTGCAAGCTTAGTCTTGTCTCTTACGTCACCCTCAACAAATGTAAGTGGTATAAATTTTTTTTGAGACTTATCTAAGATAGATTGTATTCTGTCTATGGTGGCTAGTGAGCTATTTGATAAATTATCATAAATGATGACTTCATGGCCCTTCTCAAGCAACTCCAGTGTGACGTGAGATCCAATAAAGCCAGTTCCACCAGTAACAAGAATAGTTTGCTTTGGATGATCGCTTATTACTGTTTTCGAGTTCAGGTTTCTCATTCTATATGTAATATCTCATATTTACATTATTGACACACTCATGAGAAGTAATAGTAGCAGAACTTTACAACAATGTTTACAACAAATACGAGAACTTAAAATTTTGATTTAACAAGTGATGTGAGGGGTTTTTCAATAAAGCTATACATAAATGCTCCACTAGTAATAGCTACAAAAAGGCATAAAAGTGAAAGAAAATCATGATTAAGAGGGATTGATATGTATGTGATAACTTTATAATAAAATGAGATAACTAAAAAATGTATTAAATATATGCTATAGGAAGCATCTCCCAAATATTTTAATAATGGTGAGCTGTATTGATCAGCATAAACTAAACCGAAAATAATTAAAAAGCTTGGTAATCCCCATATAATAACTCTGTTAAAATGAAGGAGATGCATCTGATTTATGCTACTTAAAAGAAATATAAAACCAATTATGGCAATAATTAAACCTAGCTTATTTCCAATTTTAAAACGATTAAAAGCATAGGCAATTAGCATTCCAAATAAAAATTCAATAATAATAAGTTCAGAGGTTATTGTTGAAATAAATAACAGACCTAAAGATATAAAGATGTAGCTTCTGTTCCATTGAGAGAATGTAAGAGATAATGCAAATATTATATAAAATAGCATTTCCCATTCAAGCGTCCAACCTACTGACAGAATAGGTTCGCTGCCTGAAAGTGCTTTAGAGAGAAAAAATAATGATTCTAATATTTGTACAATTGAAGGCATATCAGAATTAAAGGCTGAAGATGGTATTAAGAGAAATGATAAAACTGAAATTAATGTAACAAACCAATATATTGGAACAATTCGAATTATTCGAAATTTAAGAAAATTCCATGCAGACCGTCTTTTTTGTAGTTGGGAATGAAGCATAACAAAACCTGAAAGAACAAAAAAAATATCAACTCCATTTGCTCCCCAGCCTTTAAAGAGCTTTAGGTAATAAGGTTCAAAGCCATAAGCAGACGACGTGCCAATAATATGAAAAATAACCACATTAATTGCAGCGAATGCTCTTAATATTTGAAGGTTATCTATGGTGCTGGTTAATTTACTCATACTGCTTATTTAATCCTCGGATTTATAAAAATATATTTAAAAATAATTTTACCTCAATCTTATATAGCACTCAAAAAAATTAAGTGTTGCATAAAATCTCTTTGAGTTCATTGATTTTTTTGGTATGCATTCCATGCAATTTTTTGTAAAAAAACTCTATCATCATCAGAAATTCTGTCCAGATAGTTGTACGAAAGTCCTTCTGGAGACGAATTAGTAATAATTGCAAACACAGTGCAAGCGCCTAAATATGTTCCAAGGAGCCCAGGATGAGTTCCATCGGGATGATGCAATTTAATTTTAGGGTTTTCTTTATAAGCCATTTCATATGCCAAGCCTACAGGTATAACCAAAGAATCGCTTTTTGTGCCAGCTTCATAGTAAGCTTTTTCAATCTTTTTAATTAAATTCGGTTCATACCTTTTATCATTCTCAAGATATGCATGAGTCATATACAAGGCAGTTTTTATTCCTAGTTTATGTGCCTTATTGCTAAATTTAACAGCAGTTTCAGAAAATTTTGCCCTTAATTCGGGTGTTGTAACTTCTAAACTACCACCTTGCATGATGAGTAAATCTAATTGCTTATCTAATTGTAAATTCTCAGGATTCAGTAAATGCTCTATATTGTGATTCTGCAATCTTGAACCGCCGATTGTTGAAGATTTCGTAACAATGCCATCGTCTTTATAATACTCAACCAATAATCTTTTTACATGGTTATGAACACTATCGTTGTAATAAAGATAACTGTTTCCTACAAAAAGTATTCTGTTTGGATATTCTGAAGCAATGGAACTAGAGAAAAATACAAAAATAATGAAAAATTTAAAAGAATCTTTAATATTATTCATAATTTGTTATTAATCTTATATAGCATTCAAAAAAATTAAGTGTTTGATAACATCTTTTTAAGTTCATTGATTTTTTCTTCACCAATATACTTTCTATATATGGCTTGCTGTTCGTCTTGAGATACTGATTTCAAGATTAGATCATCGCCACGGATAATATCCAATATTACATCTCTAACAAATTTTGATGTTTCAGGATAAATAGAAGCTCTAAAATGCGCGTATGACTTTAAGCTTACATCAAGCTCTTTTTTTAAAAGAATTGCTCCAGTATCAATACCTTCATCAATTTTATGTGCAGTGGATAAAATTTCCTTTTGTTCATACAACTGCCACTCAGGTGCACTACAGCCTCTGTAGTAAGGAAGATCACCCGGATGAAAATTTAATAGTCCTAAACTAAATAATCTAATAATATTAGATTTGATTATTCCAGTGCCGCCTTGAATTCCAATATGATAATTTTTTGAAATTAAAAATTCCTCTAACTCTTTCGATTTTAAACTTTTAAAACTGTAAAAATTAAAGTGTTTGTATAGCTCTTGTTCCGATTCTGGTTTCCAAAGATTGCCACACCTTTCTTCTTCATCATGATCGAATTCTGGATATTCGCCAATAGATACAACGTCAATTTGTAAATCTGTTAATTTAGATAAATATTCTCTACCTACATAACTATTTTGATTCATGATCAAGGCAATTTTTATTAATTCGCTCATATTTATTCTTTAAAATTCTCTCTGTTATCAACAAACTTATCTTTTACTAGTTACACAATGTGTAAGTTCATTTGTAGCATATTTAACTTACAAGTTTACAGCATTTAATAACTGCTTTTCATTTGTTTCCTTTAACTCGTGTTTCCTTATAAATCAACATTTTACAGCTATGTTCCTACTCCCACTCAATAGTGGCTGGGGGTTTGCTTGAAATATCATAAACAACCCTGCTCACATCCTCTATCTCATTAACAATCCTATTTGAAACATGTTCTAAAAATTCATAAGGTAAGTGTGC
>Ga0075444_10002555_pt1 | contig 10972 bp, 8 predicted proteins | sample CoawatmetaG01DNA_FD_76836 | JGI IMG/M metagenome (GOLD analysis project Ga0075444, IMG submission 76836) | Marine microbial communities from the West Antarctic Peninsula - Coastal water metaG017-DNA | ecosystem: Environmental > Aquatic > Marine > Coastal | place: Atlantic Ocean: West Antarctic... | reverse complement strand
GGTTGGCATATTGGCCAAAGATTTCAATTGCTATAAGACTTCCTTCTTGTTCAAAGGCTGTGGCCTTAAAAGTTGAATCGCCAACAATTTCTTGAGTTTCTTCTAGGAGAGCTAAATTAATATAGTATGTCCCGATGAATTTTAATTTCTCCGGTTCTCTTAGTTCTACGGTTGCTCCTTTCAGCCGAACCATAATATCGCGTTTCGTTGCATTGGTCAGAGCAAGTCTAGCCTTGTTGGCTTTTTGCTTAGATATGATGCTAAGCGCTATGTTGGCGACTAAAAACACAGCTACAGGAAACACGAGTTTTATAGCAAAAGTTGAAGTATGAAAGAAGAGTGTCGCTACAATTCCGCTAAAAAGCGAATTAATAATCAGTGTGTTCATAGCCAAGAGAGTGCCGTAGCGGGTCCTAAAGTTTGGTGGTGAAAATTGAGTATCTGATGTTTCGGGCACTGTGGTTTGAGCGATTTCGCTTTTTTCTGTGGGGCTTCCCTCTGATATTGAGAGAGGGGGCATTGATTCTTTTCGCTTCTTTTCTATGGCACCACAAATGACACTATTGGGTGACGGTTTCATCTTGGCGGCGGCCTGAGAGAGAATTTCTTCTGCTTTGCTGGATTCTTCAAGGGCAATGAGAATGTCTGCTTCGAGAAGTAGCTCTGCAAGGCGTGAGTCTTTTCCCAGGTCATCGCGGAGTTTTTTAATAGCGAGTTCTTGCTGCTTTAAGGCAGGTTCTTTTTTGCCAAGGTGGGCTAGGCAGATGGCTAGATTACTGTAGCCTGAGGCCAGCAATCCTGAGGGGAAAGACCACTTGCTTGCGGCTGCAGCGCAGAATTCTGTTAGCGGCACAATTGCTTCAGTAAATTGCTGTTCTCTTGTAAGTCTTTCTCCTTCGCATAATAGTGCGAAGAGATGAGCCTTGCTTTGGGCCTTACATTTTTTTGCCTTTTCATAGAACTCTTTTTGTATGTGTGAGGCCTTGTGTTTTTGTCCAGTTAGATTGTAGATAGTGGCTGCGGTATAGGCGCTCTGCCCAAGCCTCTCAATAGCTTCTTCACGAATAACTTCTGTGGCGATTTCGAGCCAGTGCTTGTAAGTTTTTTCTGCAAACATTGTTGCTTGCTCTTTTTCTCCTGAGTAGAACAATGAGACTGCATATGCTCTTTCAAAATTTAGTCGCTCATTGCTGAATGGTTTCGCCCACCTAGCTGCCTTCCTGTAGCAGATTGATGCATCTGTAAATCTATTGCAACTGCGCATAATTGTGCCGAAGCCGTCGAAAATACCAGATTGTAGACCTGGTACTCCGGCCAGAGCTGCCAATTGTAGAAATGGATAAAAGAGTCCGTAAAAGAAACCACAGAGAGGGGCAGAGCCCAATTTTGTAGCGATTTTCTCCAGTGCGACTAGGGTGAAAAGTCCTCCAATCAAGATGCCGCCGAATCCGGCCGCTCCAAGTATCCCTAGTTTGACAAAGAAAGCTGATGCCAAAACCTGTTGAAGTAGCCAGATAAGGCTACCGAGAACGGTTGCTGTTCCAGCTATCACCCCTAGAATAATAGAGGGATGGGCAAAGCATCTTAACGTGCCCTGGCTGCTGTTTTGTGGCTGAATTTCTGAAAGTTCTGCATTTCTCATTGAATGCTATGTACCCGAGAAATCAGAACTCCTGTTTAGGGCATTTTCGCTCGACTGAGACCGTCCAAAAACATCGAGCTAGCCAGGCGAGCAAATTGCTCTGAGGATACCGGGCCTTCAGGCTTGAACCAGGTATAGGTCCAATTGATTGCTCCCATTAAATACATGGCCAGCGAAGTCTGCAACGGCTCTGATAGCTCTGGTCTTAGTCGCGCGACAATTCCTTTGATAATTTGTACCAGGGTGCGCTCTAACTTCTTGATTTCTTTCTGCTGCTCGGGGGAAAGCGACTTCAGATTATTCATCAAGGCAATATGCTTATCTTGCGAACTCATGTAGAGGCTAAGCAACTCGCCGACGACGCAGGCTAGCTGCACATCTGCACTATCGCTTTCTTTCAATGCTGCTTGGGCCGATGCCACCAAAAATTGACAGTGGGCTACCAACATCTCAAAAAGAATTTCTTCTTTTGATTTGAAGTAGTGATAGAGCAGTGCTTTTGACACTCCACACTTTACGGCAATAGCAGAGGTAGAAGTGCCATCAAAGCCGCGCTCGGCAAATATCGATGCGGCTGCATCAAGTATTTCCGAGCGCCTCTCTTGATAGTTCTCGGCCCGTGGTCTGACCATCTAACTAAAAGATTGGAATTATTTTGTCGATATCAAAATCTACGCTTTCGCCGTCAACATCAATTTCTGGCAAAGCAGGGAATTTGATACCGTGCGGCTCCACAATAGTCTTGAGGCGTACCACAGCTGTGCGCCAGTTGGCTTTGCGCTGCTCTAGTGAGAGCACACCGAAACCAACTTCGCGGGCCTTTTCTTCCAACAAACGTTGAGTGGGAATAAAGGTCGCAGGCAGATCCCAGAACTCAGCTGGTGGCTCGAAGAGAATGCCTGAGAGGAAGATAAATCCAGCTCTGAATTGCTTGGTGATTGTGTCTTTCTCTTCTTCGTTGAGCTTTGGCATCATTTCTTTGAGCAAGGCGAGGCAGAAGCTGAGGTGGCGACCTTCATCGCGACCAATGTTCTTGAATGCTTCTTTGAATACTGGGATGGTGGTGGACTCATACATGCTGTGGAAAAGGGTTGAGGAAGCCACTTCGCCAAACAAGAATGAGCTGAAGAGAATGGCCATGGGGTAGTGTTCAACTGCTTTTTTATAGCCATTCCAATAGCGGGCACCATTGTGATAGAGCCACTGGATGTTGTTGCGAGCGAGTTTGCCCAAGGTTGTCTGTGGGTCGTGATTGAGTGGGCCGTTAGGCGTCAGCAATGTGATGGCGCGGCCACAAACTTCTTCGTGGTTCATTTCGTCGCGGGCTACGCTGAAGAAGCATTTACGGATGGCATCTTCTTCGTGGGTTTCATAAGCATGAATCATCGCTCTGGCAAATACAGCAGGGCCGGAGGCGTCAAACACAGAGAGCAGAGCGAACCAATAAGAAATGGCGTAGCGCTGATCAAGGGTCATCGATTCAACGTCTAGGGTTTCCCATGGCAATTTACTTGGGGACCAGCCGGGGTTGCGCGAATCTTCGTAGATTTGCATGAGACGCGGGGTCTCGACGCGCCAGTCGAAGGGGAATAGATTGAGACGATCTTTAATGATGGGCGCAATTTCGCTCTGAAGGATTAGCTCTTCAGGGTCAGGCATCTTTTCGAGCAGATTGGGAGGCAAAATGTGTTTGCCGATGCGCTTGTGCACATCTTCTGGCGCTGGAATTGTCGGTGGATCAATAACCCTAGCCTGAGTTTGCGACTTCTTCATTGTTTGAGTCCCATGGTGAATTTATTAGCTGACCGTCCGGTCGGTCAATCAATATCTTATCACCTAACTTACCAAGATGTAACTATCAATCATTCGGCCTTTCTTCAAATGTTTCACATAAAAGGGTAATCTAGGCGTTTGTCGGCTTGGGCAAGTATTGATAAACGTATTGACCAGAGAGTAGCCATGAGCGAGCAGCCATGACAGATTATGTAAGTGAGCGTATTGCCAGAGAAATCGGTGTAGCCAACCTCAGCGAGCTGTTGGCCGATAATCTCTCCGGTGCTGATCTTCACTCTCTCTTGCTGGCTGTGATTAAGCGGCGGTTGCCTAAGGTCGAGTGCGCGCGATTAGTAGAAGTAAGTTCTGTTAGCAAGGCCTGTGATTTAGACGCTCGGCTAATCAACCAGGTTGAGGCTATTGCCTTCGCTCAAGCTGCGGCCTTTGATGCCATTGAGTTGGCGCCAGTTATGCCGCTGGGAGCGGTTTCTAGGCTGGCCAAACTAGATCAAGGCAATGTATTGAGTACTATCAGAGGCTTTGAATGTGCTTCTGACCCAACTATAGGTATGGCCCTAGAGTGTGCTCGCCGGCGCAAGCAGAATGCCACGCGAAGAAGCACCACTAAACTTTGCACTGGTCAGCGGGTTCTGCGCTTTCCCCAGCCAACCAATCCGGCTTTTACTTCGCACTTCAAACTCTTTGCTATGGTTAGCGCTGGTCGTGATTCTGGTTCATTTAATTACGAGTTGAGTGCGCTGCTTGAGCATGTCGATTTTTATCTTCGATTTGTCGCTGAACTAAGTTCGGGGCAATTTGCTTTTGACGACATCGTTGTAGAGTTATCAGATACTGCTGTTGTCTCGGCTCTCTGCGCTAAGTTTGATATAGATCGAGAGACAATTCGCACCATGGTGCGAGCGCGGGAGCACGATAGTGCGGCCAAAGTGCTTGAGCGATATTCGCAACTTTGGCCTAAGTCACCGGTTAGTGCAGCGAGTGATTTAGCACAGTGCAACTTGCCTGCGCATTTTATAGAGCGCCTTAGACTACTTGAGGAGAGCATTTCGCAGCCTTTGCGCTGCAAACACCCCAGCGTCAGCTTTAGTTTTAATCTGCACCGTTTGACCGGGCTTGGTTATTATCAGGGCCCCTGCTTCCATATAAAAATGAAGAACCATGAGGGTGAAAGCTTCATGCTAGCTGACGGTGGTTTTGTTGACTGGACACAGCTCTTACTTGGCGACACTAAAGAGCGGCTTATGACTAGTGCCATTGGTACTGAATTGATTTGTCGATTGTTCCAGAAACCGTCTCAACCTGGTGGTGCTGAAGGTGAATAATCTTTTGATATCTATTGACAGTAGCCTTAGGGCTAATGAGAAAGTCCTACGACGGTTTGATATTTCAGTGCCAGCGGCTGACAGAAGAAAAGAACAGGCTTTGATGACATTCGGCGTGACAGTGATTTTTTCTTGCATGCTGTTTGGTTTGGTGCTTCTTAGTCGAGTTAGCCTTCACTTCATCAACTTGGCAATATTAGTAGCTATTGGTGGAGTGTTCTGGAAGATCTTCGATCGGTTTTTAAGATTTACTTTTCCTGATTTTAGTGAGCTCTTAGTTACTAATCAACGCCTTATTTTGCGCGCTGGGTCTGGATATACTGAGTGGATTTCAGATTATGACTGTGAGATTGAGGTATTCGCTATTGCGGATATAGCTAGCTTTGCAGTGCGACCCGTAGTTGTGTCGTGTTCGCCTCGGGAAGTTTATGTCAAGTCGCGATCACCTTTCGAGGCTGGTAAGGAACTCGCCGACTTATTGCGATCGATGAGAGAAAAAAGTCTCATTGAAGACCGGAATTCTGCTTATCCAGTCGGTGGTGCTAAGCGCGCTGATTCGAACAATGGTAGCGCTATTGGTGCTAGCATTCCGCCGGGAATAATAGTGACACATGCTTTTCTTTGCAATCAGCTGCGCTCGATAGTTGCAGCTATTCCGCTGTTATCTTTTGTCGAGGCTGAGCAAATTGTTTCTCAGTATAGACTTGAAGCCAGCGCCATGCCCGCTGCGGTGTTTCCTGACAATGCCAGCGCATCCGAAACTACAGAATCTTCGCCTGACTCAGATTTATCTCTTAATCTCGGCGCTACCGGTTATCAGTTCGGAGTAGATCAGCAACCATAATGCCAAGTATCAATCCGGCTTTCGGTAAGATAATAATTTTAAATGGCGGCTCTAGCGCAGGAAAGACTTCGTTGGCTAAGGCTTTTCAAGACTTGATGCTACCGGAGATTTACTTACTCCAGGGCATAGACATGTTCTGGTTTTCTCTGCCACCTAAGCAACTAGACTTAGAGCGCGTTGATCCTGAATTTTATACGCATACTTCTTCACTGCATGACGGCAAAGAAGAATTTCGCATAGTTCCTGGGCCTCAGTTAGATAAGCTCATGCTGGGGCGATACAAGGCCATGTCGGTTTACCTGCGTCAGGGGTTTAATATTATCGCTGATGAGGTAGTCTGGAAGCGCTCGTGGCTGGAAGAAGCAATCAGAGACTTGATAGATTTTGATGCCTATTTCGTTAATGTTTATTGCGCCGATTCTGTTGGTGAGGCGCGAGAGAAGAGCAGGGGAGATCGGCATGCTGGTTGGAACCGCTGTTCAGCCCGGTATGCGGCAATGGACGCTCTTTACGACTTGTCTTTAGATACTGGAGCACATTGTCCAGAAGAGTGCGCGGAGCTTCTCCGTAGTGCGTTGGAGGACGGTTTACAGCCAACGGCTTTTGGTTTGATGAAAGAAAAATTTTTAGAAATTGGAGAGCGTGAGTAGATAGCTTTTTTATTGGGTTTAATGCATCTAGTAAAATCGTTTTGCTAACTAATAAATTAGGTGCAATGCAAGGAAAGAAATCGAACCTATTGGAGCCGCTGGCGAGAGCTCCGAGATCAGATGACCTGCAGAAGCTTTTAAAAGCTGCTCAGGTTGGCAATTTGGCGCAGCAATCGATTGTATTGCCGGGCCGCACTAAGTTTGTTATCAAGGTGCAGCTTCGTCGAGCTGGCAGCGGTGGTTTTGCCCGTGCACGAGCTGGTAATGAAGATCCTATCTGGTTTCTCATTGATGGTACAAGTGTAGTTTGGGAGTACAGCACAAGCGATCTTGAACTAATTAGTAATTTGATAGAAGAAGCTGTCTATGCCTCAGGTAGCAAAAGTTCTGGGGCGGCTGATATGAGTACTTCTTTCATCCGCGAGCAATCTGGGTTTGGTAATCCTAGCGCACGTGGAAGCTCCACTCAGGGGGGCAGCTCCAGCCAAGGCTTAAACTCCGTCCAGGGCGGAAATTTTGCCCAACAGCTAGCTAATGCCGCTCTATCCAATCAGCCATTGATGAACCCCATAGCTAATACTCCAATTGTTATTCGCTCAGAAGCTCAAACAGCGGCCTTGATGGCGCAGCAGTCATCGACCATGTCGGGCGGCATGCAGCTCTCGGGTAATCTAAGCGAACTGGGCGTTTTCGAGCTTATCCAGACTATTAGTGTTGCTAAAATGACAGGGCGCCTAGACATAACCAGCGGTTTGCAATCTGTTGAAATCTATTTTGAAGATGGCGGCCCTCGCCGAGCATCTTTTCGCAGTGATTCAATGACTGCGGCGGTTAAAGAGCTAACTGGTGAAGAAGTAATTATTGAGGGCATGACCTGGAAGAATGGCTTCTTCCAGTTCAATTCGGCCATGAAGTCTAGTGAGCGCTCGCCGATGCGCAGGCTCGACACTCTTCTCATGGAAGGTGCGGCTCTCAGAGACTATCTCGATGGTATTGAAAACCTTGGGTTGACTGAAGACTCTGTGCCGGTAAGGCTTTCTAATCCATCAGAATCTGAATTTGAACAAGCTTTAGAGAACTCTGTTCCAGTCAATATGGAGATGCAAAAGTCTCTGTATATGGCTTTCGATGGTAAGAGCACTCTGGCTGATGTGGTCAGTGATAGTGGTCTGGGAAAAATTCTCTGGCTTCCGATAGTATTCAATCTCGCCAAAGCTGGGCTCATTGGTCTAAAAGTAGCAGCTAAGACTAGCGGACAAGCTGGTGAGCTAACCCAGTCACCGGTAGTCAAAGAAGCTGTTAAAGAGGCTTGTCAGCAGATGTTTCGTGCTGACACTGGATTGATGAGTTTCCACCTGTTCTTGCACTTCTTAGAAGTGGAATATCAGAGAGCGTTGAAGCTTCGTTTGCCCTTCAGTCTGATTTTGTTTTCGGTGCACAAGATTGATGGCTTTGAGAAAGAGCAGCTTTCTACCGAAGATCTAAAGGTCGTCTCTGCTGTCGTCCGCTCACTGATAGAGCCGTTTGATTATGTCGGACACTATCAGACACTAGATATCGGCGTTCTCTTGCCTCACCGACCAGCCGCATCCGCACGCGAATTTGCTAGCAAGATAGTTAATGAGTGTAATACTCAATTAGCTAAAAGCAGCAGCACTGCCCGCTTTGTCTGGACTTTAGGAGTAGGTTGCGTGCCTGAAGATGGCATAAAGCTTGATGCTATTGTCGCCAGAGCTGAAAACGAAAAATCTGCCGTTTGATTTTGCCGGGCTAGATTAGCTTAGCTTTGATTTGAATTGATTTAAATTGAATTGAATTGATTTGGTGACCGAAGGTTGCCACAACTTTGTCACAAATTTTCTTCATTGTCTGATTACTTGCCCTTGGCGAGTGTTCGGAGCAATTTACTAAATTTGATGATTGGAGTAGACGATGAAAACACCGGCTCTGCTTTTGGCTGGCTTCTTTTTGTGTGTTGCTAGCATTTCTCTTTGTGCGCCTGGTCATTGCCAGCAAGGTCGTCGCTTGGCCAACGGTTTGATCAATGGTCTGATCAATGGTCTACCGCCGGTTTCGATGGATAGTTTTGTCTATGAAGCCGGGGCGCACGCTGAGCACATTTATGGAGACGAAGGTAGCAATGGGTTGCCACCATATGAGGGCTTTAGCAAGGCTCACAGAATCAATACTGGCATCATGGATAGGCGTGATGCTGGTTTAACCACCGGGCATGGCAGCTACATGCCTGATGCCTGGGGTGCCGATGAGTTTTTGGCACCACCAGGAGAGTGGACCCAATCAGGCTACCGCAATCACACTTCAGGCAGCGGCTTTACTGATGATGGTATTCCTGATACTAATACCGGCACTGGTAGTGGTGTCACTCCTGATTATGGTCCTCCGCCTGGGCCGGGCTACCAGCCCGCCACTATCCATGGAAACAACTTCATTGGTTGGTACAGCCCTGAAGAAGTTGCTCTAGCGCAGACTGATTTCCCTGCTGCCTTTGAGCATTTCGTCTATAGCGATCGATACCAGGGTAGTTGGGAGAACGCTATGTATATTCTTCAAAATGAGATGGGTAGACCGCAGAGTGGTCACTAGTATCGAGTCGAGGTGATGAAATGAGCAGTGTTTTTAGTAATCGTGCAGTCTTAGTATTTTCGCTCTTAACTATTGCCAACCTTGGTGCGCCGGCTTGGGCAGAAGATATGCCCTTTGATGTTGCTAACCTGGGCAGGAGTTTGCTATCTAATGGTGGCGCTATGCCGCTGCCAGTGGTGTCAACGGGTTCGGTTGATATTAACTCTGTTGATATGCCTTTTCTGCGTAGCAATGGTGGCCAGGGTGCTTTCCCGATAAGTACTTATGGCGGTGCCGGTGTCGATGGCGGTAGCGGTGGAACTGGTGGCGGAGGTGCAGGCATGCCAGCCCTACCACCTGGATTTGCCGGTGTCATGTGCCATGGTGTTTTCGCTGGGGCTATTCCTCCTGGTGGTAACATCGAAGATTTCTGGCGCGGTGCCTATGGCTTTGCTGGTGACGCAGCACAGCAAGAAGCCCTCATGCGAGAGGGCGAGTGGTTGCGGCAGAACGGTCAAATCTGACGGCCTTCTCTTGCACTCTTGTGGTTAGCGACAGCGGCGTAAGAAGTTGAGAATTGGTCGGCGCGAGTGACAGCCATTATTCTGTCTGGGCGACTGACAGAATGACTGACAATTACTTTGTCTTGCCGCATTACATGCTCTTACTTCGCCAGAGCACGAGCTAGATACAGACCGCTCAATTTTTGGTCCGCTAGTTGTTTTAGGCAACTCGTGTTGCATGTGGTCTGGTGAATCGCTGGCTTTGAGAATTTCTCTTGACTGAGTGGTGACAATTGGAGCGGGAGCATCTGCCACTTTTTCTACCGGAGCAATTACTCCGATTTTGGCGATTGCTGCGAGCTTTCTATTGATCTGATCGGCTGACATTAGAGAACTGGCATCAGCTTCTTGTGCTAGTTTGGCAGTGTCTGCTTTTAAGTTGAAAAGGTGGAAATCTACGCTATCGTCTTTGGCAAGCGCAGGGTCTGCTTTGAAAGCGTTGCGTAGAATGTCTTCAGCAAGGGATTTCATTGCTGCTTGTTTTTCTGTGTTTTTCTCGTTATTAGCACGGTGGAGAAGATCGGTGCCCATTTCTGTGCGTAGGAGACCGGGTGCTTTTTCCAAATACTCCAAATCTCTTAGCTGCTTATTAAGCCCGTCTATCTTGCTCGTGTCAGCTGGCTTGTCACTGGGTGAACTCTCATAGGCAGCGGTTTTTGCTGCTATATTTTCCTTCTCAATTTCTGCCTGAACTTTTAATTTTTGCTTGCTCAAGTACTCTGGGTTGACTCTGTCGGCTACAGCAATAGCTTGAAGGTATTTTTCGTGTCTTTGTTTCAGGCCTTCTTCGCTTGTTTCTTTACCATAGTGTTCGGGCTTGTTTGCTCGGATGAATTCTACGGCCTCTGCTGGGTTCTTTGGTCTGAAGACAGAAACCGGTTTGATTGCTTCTTCAACTTTAGGCGCTTCGAATTTGAAAGCACCAGAGTTGCGGGCTGTGCCATCTGCAGCATATCTAGATTGATCAGCCAGACCTGCTTCGATATTGGCGCCCCAATGAGTGCTTGTTACTTTATCTGGAATTGGTTTACCGTTGGCATCAGCTTTAAGCGATTGTACGCTGGTAAACGTATCGTTGAGCGGTTGACCACTGCAGTCTTTGAGGTTTTGATCGACCCAGGCTTTCCAGGTTTTCGCTTGACTGTCTTCGGGGTTTTTGTCTAAACGCTCGTTTAATTTGTCTTTGTTTACGACGACAAATGTTAGCTCTGGATGCTGTGCTTGCATCTGCGGTAGCTTATCTAACAGCTCTTGCGAGCCGGGTGTATTTTCACCGACGATGACCAGGGCAACACCATCTTTTTCTTTGCCAGCTTTATTGTAGGCTTCGGAGATATTGTCCACAGTGTAGGCGCCGCTATTCTTGATTGATTGCTCAAGGGCGGTGAGTGGTTTCTCTTCTACTTTTGGTGCTTCAGGCTTTTTCTCTTCTGGTTTCTGCTCTTCAACTTTAGGTTCGACCTTGGGTTCTACTTTAGGCTCTACTTTGACTTCGACCTTAGGTTCGACTTTCGGTTCGACTTTGGCCTCGGCTTTTGGTTCTTGCTTTGGTTCGACTTTGAGCTCTACTTTGG
>Ga0075444_10002553_pt1 | contig 10976 bp, 12 predicted proteins | sample CoawatmetaG01DNA_FD_76836 | JGI IMG/M metagenome (GOLD analysis project Ga0075444, IMG submission 76836) | Marine microbial communities from the West Antarctic Peninsula - Coastal water metaG017-DNA | ecosystem: Environmental > Aquatic > Marine > Coastal | place: Atlantic Ocean: West Antarctic... | reverse complement strand
TTTTTTCATAAAAGACTTTAATTATTCTTGCGCTAGAGAATAGACCAAAAAAACACCCGAGACAAAAAGTTATTAGTATTGACAGGTCTAGGTTATTTACAGCCGAAATGACTATTGGGTAAATGCCTAGCAGAAGTAAAATAAAACTGCCTGAAATTCCAGGTAGGACTAAAGCACAAATAGCAATAAATCCTGATAAGAAGATATACAGAGGGCTGGCAGAATCCATTATAAAAGAAGGTAAGCCAATCAAGACAGAGCCTACAGTAGCAGCTCCTAGGACTCCAAATAATATATTTTTATCTAGAACATTAGGTCTCAGGGCTGGAAGAAAAAGAGACGAAAAAAGTAACCCCGAAAGCAAGCTTTTAAAAAAAACAGTGTAAGAAGAAATTAGAATACTAATTATTGCTGCAAGCAACAAGACTGCGCATATCATTCCTAACCCCAGCACAAGTAAAAACCCTAGATCGATATGTTCCATGGCCTCCCTATAATTACGTTTTTTAATTTTATTGAATAAACTAAGATCAAACTTGCTGATAGAAGTTACCAGTTTTTCGTATATTCCCAAAATTAAGGCAATTGTACCTCCAGAAATACCAGGAATTATCTCGGCCACTCCCATGGCAAATCCTTGAATAAAGGTTTTAAAAAAAAATTTCATTAATATCTAACTAACAACACCTGATAACAAGGGAACAAACAACACCTCTTCTATTTCTTCTGTTTTAAATTGCGTAACGTCAATCCTTGTTATTAAAGTTAATATTTGTTTGGATGCATTACCAAGAGGAATGATTAACCTTCCTCCAATGGAAAGTGACTTAAAAAGATACTCAGGAACTGCTAAAGGAGCTGCAGCAGAGAGTATTGCATCATACTCTTTAAATGTATTATTTAAGCCTCTGCCGTCATCATGAAACAACTCAACATTTCTAATTTTAAGATCTTTTAAAATATTTTTAGCTTTAGTATGAAGAGGTTTAATTCTCTCTATGCTTGTAACTTTATTAGAAAATTTTGAGAGTATTGCCGTTTGGTATCCACACCCTGTACCGATTTCTAATGCTTCCTGAATGGGTTTCTCTGATAATTTATCGATTTGAATCAGAGTTTCTGTCATTTTAGCAACGGTATAAGGTTGAGATATAGTCTGCTGGTGCCCTATTGGAAGAGCAAGATCTTCATAGGCTCTTGAAGAAAGTGCTTCATCGAGGAAAAGATGTCGTGGGGTGTCTCTCATTACCTCAAGTATCCTGACGTCATGTATACCTTTCTCTGTTAGCCTTTCAACCAACCTTTGTCTGGTTCGTAACGAAGTCATTCCTTGGCCTGAAATTTGTTCTTCGACTTTCATATATTCATCCATTCTGCCAAGGAGTCTTCAGTATTGGTATTAAAATTTGGGTTTATGGCTGTTATTGAAATCTCATTCCTTTCTAGAGTAGCGATATCTGAATTTTTTTCATTTATGGGGTAATTGCTTCGATGAGACGTCCAATACTCTGTTGCGCCTTTAGAAGACTCCTTGATATGAGGAGGGTTTCTTTTGCCCCATGTTCCAGGAAAGGTATTAACTTTTTTTATACCTTCAGAGTAAGTGATATTTGGAACATTAATGTTCAAACAACTTGAAGAGCCGATGCCACTAAGATCAAGTCTTGAAACTATATCTCTCATAACTCTTGCAGCTGTATCATAATTAGGCTCCATCAAATTTGCAGAACCCGGTTGTTCAAATGCAGCAGCAGAAACGGCTATAGAGGGAATATCCATACTCATTCCTTCTAGGGCTGCTCCCACAGTACCTGAGTACAATAAATCTTCTGCCATGTTTGCACCCAAATTAATGCCTGAGATAATCAAATCTGGTTTCCATGGAGACAATTCATGCACACCAAGATGAATGCAGTCTGCTGGCTTGCCATTTACAGAAATAAAATTTTCTTTAAATTTCTTTACCTTTAAGGGCCTGTTAGTTGTTATAGAGCAACCTGCACCACTTTGATTTATTGCCGGAGCCACAACAAACAGCTCTGCAATATCCACTAAATTATTGTAAAGACTTGCAATACCAGGTGCGTCGACACCATCATCATTAGAAAGTAAGATTTTTAACATAGTTTATTTAATTAGCACTATTGCATGGCAGGATAACCCTTTCATTTCACCTTCAAAACCCAGAAAATCAGTTGTAGTTGCTTTGCAATTAACCAACTCTTTAGAGATATCAAGATCTTGAGACAAGTTCTCTTTAATTGAAGGGATGTAGGAATTAAGTTTAGGGGTCTGACCTATGAAGGTTATGTCAATATTCTGCACTTTAAAATTTGCGCTCTTTAATTTATCAGCCACTTCTTTCAACAACTCTCTGCTTGAAACATCTAGGTATTTATCATCGCCAGATGGAAAATAAGTTCCAATATCTCCTAGACCTGCCGCTCCTAATAAAGCATCAATAAGTGCGTGAGCTATCAAGTCTCCATCAGAATGAGCTTCTATGGAGAACTTTGACTCTATAAACACTCCACCTAAAACCATTCCATTACCTGGTATTATTTTATGGGCATCGTAACCATGTCCTATTCTCATTTTTAAAGCCTCCCTTGAGATAAGAGTATTGATTTCGCTAGATTCATATCTTCAGGATAAGTAATTTTTATATTATCGCTAGAACCATTATACGATCTTATTTTGGCAGAAATTTTTTCTATCATACCTGCTTCATCAGTAAAATTAATGCCTTCCTCCAATGAATCAAAACCTCTCTCTAAAATTTCTTTGGTAAACAGTTGAGGGGTGAACGCTCTCCAAAAAAGACTTCGGTCTGCCGTCTCTTCTATTAATCCATTTTGTGAAACCTTCTTAAGAGTATCTGAAATTGGGGAGCCAAGAACTGATGCATCAAAATGGCCTTTTGAAAAATCTTCTAGCATTCCTCTGACATCTGAACTTCTTAGGCATGGCCTTGAAGAATCATGAACTAAGATATTTAGATAGCTAGCGGATGATTTTTTCCAAAATTCAACTCCTGCCTTCACTGAAAGCAATCTAGTGCCTCCTCCTTCTGTGAAATGTATCTTAGGGTTGTTAATAAAGGTTAACGATTTCCAGAAATCATCCTCCAGAGATACCGACAAACAAATACCTAAACATTCTGAAAAATCTAAGAATGGTTCTATACTAAACTCAAGTACGGTTTTATTTTTAATTAATGAATACTGTTTAGGTTTTTCTGATAGATACCTTGATCCAGAGCCGGCAGCAGGAATAATAACTACAAAAGGATTAATCAATTTACTTCGTTATTTTCAGTTCTTCTTCAAACTGCTCTTCTTTGCTAAAAATGTAGAATTTTTCACCCGGTTTAATTAGCCCCAATTCTAATCTAGCCAAACCTTCAACACTGTCTCTTCCTGAACTCAACATACTTTTTTCTTCAATTAAGAGATTATTTTTATCTTGTAGAATTTTTTTCTCTTCTTTCAAGGTGGTAATTTCTTGGCTTAGGTCCTGCAAGCCGAAGTAATTATGGCCTCCTCCCCATATTTTTATTTGAGTAGCGCCAATAATTAAAATTAAAAGTATGCTAATAAGGTAAAACATATAATCTTTGATGAAAGAATCTAATACTTTATTGAAGTTCATCTTTTCCACGAAACTCTAATCCAGATTCCTGTTCAATAATAAGTAGTCTATTGTATTTAGCAACACGGTCACTTCTTGATGGAGCGCCCGTCTTTATTTGTCCTGCTCCAAGACCTACAGCAAGGTCTGCAATAAAAGTATCTTCAGTTTCACCAGAGCGATGAGATATGATAGTTTTATAATTATTTTTTCTAGAGACACTAATGGCCTCAAGTGTTTCTGATATAGAGCCAATCTGGTTCACTTTGACCAAAACTGCATTGGCAGCAGCAAGTTCAATACCTTTTTTTATTCTTGATGCGTTAGTTACAAATAGATCATCTCCAACTAACTGTGTGTTAACTCCCATGACTGAGACCATTTTTTTCCATCCTTCCCAATCATCTTCGTCGAGACCGTCTTCAATAGAAGAAATGGGGTACTTTTTTCTAAGCGTATCTAAATAATTAATAAGCTCTTCTGACGAGTACGTCTTCTCCATTCCTTTTATATCATAATGAGATCCATTATAAAATTCTGTAGCTGCAACATCCAAGCACAAATTCACTTCCTCTTCTGGTCTATATCCAGATTTTTCAATGGCTTGAATAACCAGGTCTAAAGCCTCTTCAGGAGTACTGAGCTTAGGAGCAAATCCACCCTCATCTCCAACCGAGGTTCTCAAGCCATTCTTCTCTAGTATCCCTTTTAAAGTATGGAATATTTCTACACCGCACTGAAGTGCTCTGTTAAATGAATCAAAGCCTATGGGCTGAATCATAAATTCTTGAAAATCTATGGGGTTATCTGCATGAGCCCCTCCATTCAATATGTTCATCATTGGTACAGGCATTGACTCGTCTGTATTTATATCAAAATCAAGACTTTTTTGAGCAATAAAATCATGAAGAGGTAAATCTAAGTTCTTAGCAGACACTCTTGTGCATGCCATGGAGACTGCCAAAATAGCATTGGCTCCGAAATTACTCTTATCTTCTGTTCCATCTGCTGAACGCATCAAATCATCTATCAACTGAATGTCTTGAGCATCCTTGCCAGACAGAAGAGTATTTATATCATTATTAATTGAGCTTACAGCCTTGAGAACACCTTTACCTGCATACCTATTACCGGAATCTCTTTTTTCATTAGCTTCGTACTTTCCAGTTGAAGCTCCTGAAGGAACAAAAGCCATAGAACGTTTTTCATTATGCAATGTAACTTCGGCAGCGATAGTAGGGTTGCCTCTCGAATCCAAAACCTCATAAGCTTTTATTTTTTTAATATTGTCTTTCATATTAATTAATTTCTAATTTTTTAAAAGACTTTACCAATTGATCAATGGCTTTAATTTGCTCAAGAAACTCTTCAAGTAAATCTAATGGCAAAGCGCACGGACCGTCGCATAAAGCTCTGCTTGGATCGGGATGTGTTTCAAGGAATAAGCCTGCTAATCCTAATGCCATACCAGATTTTGCTAGGTCCAGGACATTCTCTCCTCTGCCTGCTGTTTTATCTCCCAATCCTCCAGGTTTTTGCAAGGAGTGAGTCACATCAAAAATAACCGGGAAGTCATACAACTTCAAACTGTTCAACCCCAGCATATCAACAACTAGGTTGTTATAACCAAAAGACGTACCTCTTTCGCAGAGAAGAAGGTCATCATTTCCATAATGTTTAAATTTATTAATTACATTTTCAATGTCTGCTGGGGACATGAATTGCGCTTTTTTTATATTTACCGGTAGCTTTGTTTTCGCCACCTCTTCTACCAAGTCAGTCTGTCGGCATAGAAAAGCAGGAATTTGAATTATGTCTAAAGTATCTTTAACCATCAAAACTTCTCTTTCGGTATGGACGTCAGATATGACAGGAACGTTATAACGGGATTTTAAGTCTGAAAGAATTTTTATTCCTTTCTCTATTCCTGGACCTCTATAGGAGTCCACAGAAGATCTATTCGCCTTGTCATAAGAGGCTTTAAAAATATAAGGTATATCCAATTTTTTTGATACTGATACACATTCAGATACAACTTGCTCTATAACCTCTTCAGACTCTAAGACATTTAGACCTGCTATAAGTGTAAAAGGACTTGAATTATTGAGAGATAAATTTCCTACTTTTACAGTTTTCACTAGACCTCCTCTTCATTCTTTTTTAAATTTTGAGCTGCTTCAATAAAGCCAGAAAAAAGCGGGTGGCCTTCTCTCGGATTAGAAGTAAATTCTGGATGAAATTGACAAGCCACATACCAAGGATGGCCCTTTAATTCAATTACCTCAACTAAATTCATATCTTTAGATCTTCCGACTACATTTAAGCCTGATTCTGTTAAGTCATTTACAAAGTTGTTGTTCACCTCATACCTATGCCTATGTCTTTCTCTTATTACATCTCTATTATAAAGTGATTTTGTTATTGAATTTCCTGACAACAAACAATCTTGCGATCCTAGTCGCATAGTTCCTCCGAGATTAGAATTCACATCCCGTTTCTCTATAGCTCCGTCAGAGTCCATCCATTCGCCAATCAATCCTATAACTGGATATTTTGATTCTCCATTAAACTCACTACTATTTGCATCGGACAAGCCAAGAACATTTCTAGCAAATTCAATAACTGCAATTTGCAACCCGAGGCAAATGCCCAGGTATGGAACCTTATTTAATCTGGCATATTCTGCAGCGATAATCATACCTTCTATTCCTCTTTCGCCAAAACCACCAGGTATTAGAATGGCATTGCTGTTTTCAAGTTCTTGTCTTACATTGCCTTGATTCAAAGACTCAGAATCTACATATTGTATTTCAACTTTTAATTGATGCTGGAAGCCCCCGTGCTTCAAAGCTTCATTCAAACTCTTATAAGCATCAACAAGCTCAGTATATTTTCCAACCATTGCTATTTTTACAGTGTCTTTTGGATTTAAATCTGCCTCTACTACCTCATCCCAATCTGATAAATCTGGTGTTGAACACTCCAATCCTAATTTAGACACCACTATCTCATCTACTTCCTGTTTATTTAATTCCGAAGGAATTTTGTAAATAGAGTCTACATCTGGCATAGAGATGACAGCTTTCTTCTCTACATTTGTAAATAACGCTATTTTAGCTTTATCTTCATCAGACATGACGCTTTCTGATCTACAAATTAATAAATCCGGTTGCAATCCATGAGATAACATTTCTTTAACAGAATGCTGGGTTGGTTTAGTTTTGGTTTCGCCTGCAGAAGCCAAATAAGGCACTAGAGTAAGATGAATAAATAATGTCCTTTCTAGACCTAACTCTAGTTTCATTTGTCTTATCGCTTCAAGGAAAGGTTGAGATTCAATATCTCCAACAGTTCCTCCAATTTCAACTATTGCTACTTGAGAATTCCCAGCACCTTCTATAACTTTTCTTTTTATCTCATCAGTAATATGAGGTATAACCTGAACTGTTCCTCCCAAGTAATCTCCTCTTCTCTCGTTCTTCAGTACAGTGTCATAAATTTGACCCGTAGTAAAATTATTCACTTTAGACATTTTTGTTTTGAGGAATCGTTCATAATGCCCCAAATCTAAATCAGTCTCTGAACCGTCTTCTGTTACAAACACTTCTCCATGTTGAAAGGGGCTCATGGTCCCTGGATCTAGATTAATATAAGGATCTAGCTTCAGAATAGTCACAGAGAGTCCTCGGCTTTCTAAAATTGAACCTAGCGAAGCAGAGGCAATTCCTTTTCCTAGAGAAGAGACAACTCCTCCGGTTACGAATATAAATTTTGTTTTGTTATTTTCCATCTAGTATTGCTATAAGAAAGAGATAAATTAAATCTTCTTAAAGATGGGAGGACAGGTTAACAAAAACCTGTTATTTCAACAACTAAAACTATGTATTTAGGCAGTGAATTCTAATGGTTTCTCTAACTCAGCCCAAGAAATATCTCCATCTGTAGAGTAAGATTCAAACTCTAAGACTCCTAATTTTTCATAAAGAGGTCTTACTTTATCAGTCAATAACCCTATCCTAGAGAGGTTAGGCACTACTCTAGAAAAGAGTAATCTCTGGAATTCAGCTGCAAAGCCTGCATTATTTGAAAATTCTCTCGCTTCATTCTCATCCCAGCCATAGTTTCTAAAAACATCAGTTGGGAAAAGCCTTTCCTTGCTTATCACACAAGCTTCATAAGCAAACATAGCTCTATCTTCCCTTTCTTCTTCAGATAAGTTCTCAATGTATTCTTCTAAATAATTAACACCAAAAGTTACATGCCTAGCTTCGTCCCTGATAATAAGATGAAGAATATCTTTAAGAACCGGATCAGGTGTAACAGCTTTAGCAGTATTAAAAGCAGCCAAGGCCAGACCTTCAATAATAATCTGCATTCCAATAAGTTTAAGATCCCAGCGTTCATCAGTTAAAATTTTGTCGAGAAGACTTTTTAAGCCTGACCCTATTGGGTACATAAGTTTGGATCTTTCTTGAATATACCTATTGAAGGCTTCAACATGTCTAGCTTCGTCAAATGCTTGTGAAGCGGCATATAGTTTAGCTTGATATGTTGGAGCACAAGAAACTAGCTGAGAGGCAACTAAAAGAGCTCCTTGCTCTCCATGAAGAAATTGACTGAATTGACTTGCGCCTCGGTGTCTAAGAAATTCTTTTTTTTCTTCATCTTTCAAATTCTTATAAGGTGGATATTCATCCCAAAATACCTCTGGAATATCACTGCTAACCACGAGAGGTCTATTCCAATCTATATCTAACGAAACATTCCAATTAAGTTTTTTACCCAATTCATAGAGTTTAGCAATCCTGTTGTCTTGAATTGTATAATCCCAGTTATAAGAACCCGTGAGAGGGGTTTTAAAAATTTCTGCTATATCCTCTACTTCTTTTGGGGAGAGCTCTGGCTCATTTTCATCGGTAAAATCTCTTATTTTTCTGGGCGTTTGATCTTTGTAAGTAACTTTCATTTGTTGTCCTAATTTAAATTAGTTATTTGTTTAAAGAGTGGTGTAAGGTGTATTGGTTGACTATAACACCTCCGACTAGAATTACTAGCAATTTACAGCCTAGATGTCCTGCGGATCTTCATAGAATTGAGGCGGCGTCCTTTCACTGTGAGCAAGGTTTTCAAATTTAGCTATTTGTTTCCTAAAAGCTAAATCAAAATGTCCAGTTGGGCCGTTCCTTGCTTTTGCAATATTAACTTCAGCTTTACCGTGACTGGCTAAATCTGAATTGTCATAGTATTCATGCCTGTAGAGAAAAGCCACCAAGTCTGCATCCTGCTCGATAGAACCTGAGTCCCTTAAATCAGATAATATTGGTCTTTTATTGGGTCTCGAATCTACAGCTCTGTTTAATTGTGAAAGAGCTATGATTGGGATATTTAACTCTTTTGCTAAGGCTTTTAATGATCTACTGATTAAACTTATTTCTGCCACCCTGTTGTCCGACAAACCACTAACTTGCATTAAGCCAATATAATCTATGACAATTAAAGAAAGGTCTTCTCTTTCACGCTTTACTCTTCTTGACCTTGCTCTAACTTCCGAAGGACTTAAAGCAGGAGTGTCATCTAATAGAATTTTTTTCTTAGTTAAAAGGCCAAGCGCACTATCAATTCCTTCAAAATCTTTCTCGTTGAGCTTTCCTCTCATCAAATCTTGGATATCAACTCCCGAGATACTGGATATTAACCTTCTTATCACCTGCTCTGAAGACATCTCCATACTAAACAAAAGTACTGTTGTGTCTGTCTGTTGAGCAACATTTTCAGCTATGTTAAAAGCAAAAGCAGTTTTTCCCATTGAAGGCCTTCCAGCTATTATTATAAGGTCAGATTTTTGCAAACCTAACGTCATATTGTCAAGTTCCGTAAAGCCGGTACTTAGACCAACCAGACTATCTCCATTTTGTGCAGATTCTGATATTTCAGAATAAACCTTTCCAACTAGATCTTTTATTTGTCTTGGCCCTACAGTTCGACTTACATCGTCACGTAACCCTAAGATCGTTTCTTCAGCATCATCTATGACACTTTCACTGCTAGAAGCATCAGATTGTTTGGCAATTTGAGAGATACTATCAGCTGCATTAATCAATTTTCTAAGATTTGATCTTTGCTTTATGATGTCTGCATAACTCTCAATATTAGCTACACTTGGCGTCTCTCTTGCAAGTAGCGTTAAGTAATCCTTGCCTCCTAAATTTATTAACTTGGGGAGGTCTCCATTACCCTCTATTGCTTCCTGGACTGTTATAACATCTACTGGCTTAGCTTCTTCTTGAAGAACACCGATGGTTCTATAGATCATTTTATGCTCTTCTCTATGGAAATCATCTTCTCTGACCAACACAGAAACTAAATCCCATGCCTCGTTTTTAAGCATGATTCCTCCTAGAACAGCTTTTTCAGCTTCTATAGAGAAAGGTAATTCTTTATTTTTAGATATATCTTGAGCCATAAAAGGGAGCAGAAAATTAAATCGTTGAGTTACTTTAATTCTCTCAGACAGAGGAAGTTAAAACAATCAAAAGATTAAATTTATTCTTCTAGAGCAGATGCTTCTATAGAAACCTGAATGGTTTCAATTACTTCGGGATGAAGTTCGATATCAATTTGATAATCCCCAATAGCCTTCAGAGCCCCTTCAGGAAGTCTAACTGAGCTTTTTTGAACTTCTACACCCTGCGCAATAATGGAATCAGAAATCTCAACAGTTCCAACAGACCCATAAAGAGTTCCTTCTTCTGAAACTGCGGCAACTATTTTAACTTGAATTTTTTTCAGTTCTTTTGACAATCCTAATGCAATTGCTTTCCTGTCTTTTTCAGCCACCAAAAGTGTTTCTTTCCTTTTCTCATAGTCAGCTTTACTTTCCTCATCAGCTCGTACAGCTTTTCCTTGAGGGATAAGAAAATTTCGTCCATAGCCTGATTTAACTTTTACCAGGTCTCCAATCTCACCGAGTTGAGTTACTTGTTGTAATAGTATTAATTCCATTGTTCTTAATAGTAGTGTGAATCAGTATAAGGTATAAGTGCTAGGTGACGAGCTCTCTTGATGGCCTTGTTTAATTGTCTTTGATATTTTGCTGAAGTACCCGTCATACGAGCCGGAATTATCTTTCCTGTTTCAGTTATATATTCCTTAAGAAGCTTAAGATCTTTAAAATCTACCTCCTCGATCCCTAAAGATGTAAATTTACAATACTTAGGCCGGTTATCAAAGTCTGTTTTTCTTCTTTTAAAATTCTTTTTTTGCTTCTTTGCCATAACTATTTCTCAGTTTCCTCTGCTGCTGGGGTTGTTTCCTCTGCTGCTGGGGTTGTTTCCTCTGCTGCTGGG
>Ga0075444_10002546_pt1 | contig 10988 bp, 10 predicted proteins | sample CoawatmetaG01DNA_FD_76836 | JGI IMG/M metagenome (GOLD analysis project Ga0075444, IMG submission 76836) | Marine microbial communities from the West Antarctic Peninsula - Coastal water metaG017-DNA | ecosystem: Environmental > Aquatic > Marine > Coastal | place: Atlantic Ocean: West Antarctic... | reverse complement strand
TTTTTATTACTGATGACCCCTTCAGAGAATAAAAAACCCATTGCTAACTCAAAATCATTGCCAGGGGTTCTCATAGTAATAGCAATGTTTTTATTGGACCTTGAAGCAGTGGGACCAAAGCAGAGACTAAATTCCAGTGGCTCCTCAATGGCAACCTCATCTGATATTTCTTGAGTAATACCTTCAGTATTTTTATGAACAGTAATACGAGTTGATTTTTTCAAAGATTAAAAATCCTAATGTTAAGCATCAACTTCAGGCAACTTATAATCTTTATACTCTTGCCTGAGTTCAAATTTCTGAATCTTACCAGTTGCTGTGTGAGGCAATGTATCCACAAAAACAACATCATCAGGTATCGACCATTTAGCAACTTTACCTTCATACCAAGCTAGAATCTCCTCTTTTGAAGATTCTTCACCCTCTTTAAGTTGTACCAATAAGAGTGGTCGTTCTGTCCATTGTGGGTGATAAACACCAATCACTGCAGATTCTGCTACTTTGGGGTGGTCTGTGGCTGTGTTTTCTAAATCAATTGAACTGATCCATTCACCACCAGATTTAATCACATCCTTGGTCCGATCAGTTATTGCCATAAAGCCCATTTTATCAATAGTAGCTACATCCCCCGTTTCAAACCATCCATCGTCCTCAAGAGTGGTTCCAGGTTCAGCTTTATAATAGTCACTTAATACCCAGGGTCCTTTGACTTTGAGGCTACCGAATGCAACCCCATCCCAAGGGAGTTCATTGTTTTCGTCATCGGTGATTTTCATCTCAACACCATAGACTCCTCGTCCTGCTTTTAATTTAGCTTCAAGAAGCTCTTCTCCTTCTAAATGCTCCATACCAGGCTTAAACATATTCACTGTTCCTAGTGGGCTCATTTCAGTCATTCCCCAAGCAACATGAACGTCGACATCATATTTATCCTTCATTTCTGTAATAACAGACGACGGGCAAGCAGCGCCGCCAACATAAAGACGTTTAAGAGTGGATACTGATTTTCCTGTTTCATTTAAATAGGCAAGCAAATTTAACCATACTGTAGGCACCCCCATAGAAACGGTTATGGCTTCTGTTTCGATTAAATGTTGAAGTGTTTCACCATCACCCATCTTTGCTCCTGGAAGCACAATTTTAGTGCCAGTCATTGGACCCACATAAATTGAACCCCAAGCGTTCACATGGAACATGGGGACGATAGGTAGAATACAATCGCTTGCTGATACCCCAAAGACATCCGGCATCGCTTGAGCGTATGTGTGCAAAATAGTAGAGCGATGATGATAAAGAACGCCTTTTGGATTGCCTGTAGTACCGGATGTATAGCACATAGAACATGGGGTTCTTTCATCTAAATCAGGCCAATCAAAATCACTTGTCTCTTGAGCTAAAAGAGTTTCATAGCATAGCAGTCCAGGAAGAGAAGACTCTGGCATCTGCTCCTCTGATGTGAGCACAATAAAATGTTTAGTGATTGTCAGTTGGTCTTGAATATTCTCTAGAATAGGTACAAACATAGGGTCACAAAAAATAACTTGGTCTTCTGCATGATTAATAATGTAGACCAGCTGTTCAGGGAATAATCTTGGGTTAACGGTATGGCACACTGCACCTGAACAAGAAATGGCATAATACAGCTCAAAATGTCGATGGTCATTCCAAGCCAGAGTCCCTACATGGTCACCAAGAGAAATACCTAAAGAATTTAGAGCATTAGCTAATTGCCTGGTTCTCGTAAATGCCTCTTTATAAGTGTATCTAAAGTTTGGGTTATCAGAGGAAATAGAAACAATCTCTCGTGTAGGGAAATTTCTTTCAGCATGCTCCATTAATGAAGTAATAGTAAGAGGTGTATCCATCATTAAGTCTTTCATTGCAATTTACCTTTCATCTTTAGTTTCATACTAATTTAACCTCCTATGTAATACATTTCTACTTTCTCTTTGCTTGGATCATTTTTATTAGCTAATCGAAGCTCACTATAACGATCTTCTCGTTTGTTCCAGATCTCTATAATTTTAGACTCAATTTCATCATCGCTCATACCTTCTTCGAGCCAAGCTCTGAGATCAACGCCTTGTGAAGCAAATAAGCAATTATAAAGTTTGCCATCAGATGAGAGTCTTGCTCTTGTACAATCACTGCAGAAAGGCTTAGTGACTGATGAAATGAAGCCGATCTCGCCTTGCCCATCATCAAATTGATACCTTGATGCAACCTCACCTTGATAGTTCTCATTGATTGGTGCTATTGGCCATCGTTCAGATATCATCTTAATTATTTCTTTGCTAGCTAGAGTTTCTTCCTGTTGCCAATGATTAATATTGCCTACATCCATGTATTCAATGAATCTTAAAATAATGGATTTTGATCTGAAATGCTCAACCATTTTTAAAATATTTTTATCATTTACACCTTTTTTAATAACTGCATTAACTTTAATATTTTTAAAGCCAGCCATAGCTGCCTCATCAATACCTTTCAGAACTCTTTCCAAGGAACCTCTTCCCCCAGTCATTAGTTTAAATTCGTCGGCATCAATTGAATCTAAACTCACAGTAATGCGATTCAATCCAGCAGCTTTTAACTCATAAGCATATTTGGATAAAAGAACTCCATTCGTTGTAATAGCAATGTCTTCAACGCCATCAATTCTCGTTATATCGCCTATTAGATCAGTAAGATTGACTCTCAATAAAGGCTCTCCACCAGTGATTCTAATTTTTTGAACTCCTAATTTCACAAAAATTCTAGTCAATCGATTTAATTGTTCAAAATTAAGACGATCCTTGGAGGCTAAAAACTTGAAAGCAGAATGGTATTTCTCTTCAGGCATGCAATATGTACACCTGAAGTTGCATCGATCCATAACGGATATTCTGAGATCTTTTAAGGGTCTACCTAAGCTATCTCGAATAGGTGTCAGATATGAAATTTTCTTTGTTGTCATAAAGCTATTATAAATTAAAGAGCAGCAAGAATAGTAGCTGGATCTTTAAATTTATAATTATGCTCTTTTGCAACAGCTTCAATGGTGAGCTCACCATTGCAGACATTCAATCCCGACCTTAATCCTTCGTCTCTAGTTAATGCTTCTTTAAATCCAAAATTGGCTAATGTCTGTACATAAGGCAACGTCGCATTATTTAAAGCATACGTTGAAGTTAGTGGCACTGCACCTGGCATGTTAGCCACACAATAATGCAGAATACCTTCTTCTGTATAAGTAGGATTGGAATGAGTCGTTGCATGACTGGTCTCAGCACAGCCTCCTTGGTCGATAGCAACATCAACGAAGACTGAACCTTTTTTCATTTTTAACAGTAATTCTCTGGTCACAATTTTTGGTGCCGAAGCACCGGGAATAAGAACAGCACCTATCAATAAATCTGCTGCACTAATAAATGTTTCATTGTTTTCTTTATTTGCAATAACAGCATTTAAATCATCACCAAAAACTGTCTCTAGGTAATCCAGACGCTCTGCTGATTTATCCAGAACTGTAACATTAGCCCTCATCCCAATCGCAATCTCAATGGAATTAAGTCCTACTACACCGCCACCAATGATAACCACATTTGCAGATTTCACACCAGTGACGCCGCCAATAAGAATTCCAGAACCGCCTTTGGCTTTTTCTAAACAACTCGCTCCTGCTTGAACTGCCATTCTACCAGCAACCTCACTCATGGGAGTTAACAATGGATATGAGCCATCCTTACCCTTAACCGATTCATAAGCAATGGCTTTTGAACCAGAATCAAGCAAAGCTTTAATTTGTTCTGGATCTGGGGCCAAATGAAGATATGTGAATAAAATTTGATCTTCATTCAATAAAGCGCATTCATCCAACTGAGGTTCTTTGACCTTAACGATCATGTCAGCTTTTTCAAATATCTCTTCCCGAGTATCAATAATAATTGCACCATTGTTTTGATACTCTTCATTGGTTTTACCAATGCCAAGGCCGGCATCGGATAAAATCATAACTTCATGTCCATCATCAGTGATGACTTTGACACTCTCTGGTGTTAATCCAATTCTGTATTCATCGGGTTTAATCTCTTTAGGTACCCCTATTAACATTGTCTTCTCCTATTCAATTACTGGCATTGAAAGATCTAATTTGCTCTCTTCTTTAATGTCTGGCCATCTTGTCGTTACGGTTTTTATTCTGGTGTAAAATCTTATGCCTTCTTCTCCATAAATATTGGAGTCACCATAAATGGAATCCTTCCACCCTCCAAAACTATAAAAAGATAATGGAACTGGGATAGCCACATTAATACCAACCATTCCCACTTGTACTCTATTAACAAATTCTCTCGCATAAGATCCTTTTGAAGTAAAAAGTGCAACACCATTGCCAAATTGATGATCGTTTGCCAAAGTAATGCCTTCTTCAAAATCTTTCACTCTCACTACAACTAAAACCGGCCCAAATATCTCTTCCAAATATATTTTCATATCTGTTTTTACATGGTCAAACAAAGTAGGTCCTATAAAAAACCCAGGGTTTTCAGATGTAATGGGATGCAACCGGCCATCAAGCACTAGTTCAGCATTGGAGCTAACCCCATCTGCAATGTATTGTAAAACTTTCTGCTTATGTTCAGCAGTGATCAATGGTCCCATATCATTTTTATCATCATCTCCCGGCCCAATACTAAGAGCATTGGCTTTTGTGACTAATAAATCTCTTAATTGATCGGCAATAGAGTCCACTGCAACAACAACTGAGATAGCCATGCATCTTTCACCCGCTGAACCATAAGCGGCCCCAATAATGGCATTCGCGGTTTGCTCCATATCAGCATCAGGCAATACAATCGCATGATTTTTAGCGCCACCTAAAGCCTGCACTCTCTTACCATTTGCTGAGGCCTTGCTATGAACATATTGTGCTACTGGCGTTGAGCCAACAAAACTAAATGTTTTAACTTCTCTATGATCAAGAATGGCATCGACCATTTCTTTATCCCCATGTACCACATTAAAAACACCGTCTGGCAATCCTGCTTCTTTCATGAGCTCTGCTAACTTCATCGCACATGATGGATCTTTCTCTGATGGTTTGAGAATAAAAGTATTGCCACACATGATTGCAATTGGAAACATCCACATCGGAACCATCGCTGGAAAATTAAAAGGTGTAACGCCAGCACAGATTCCTATCGGCTGTCTAGTGCTATAGCAATCCACACCTGTACCTACTTGTTCACTGAACTCTCCTTTCAAAAGATGTGGTATGCCACAAGCAAAATCAACAACCTCAATGCCTCTTTGTAATGACCCTGCTGCATCAGAAAGGACTTTTCCATGCTCCAAATTAATTAATTGAGTTAATATCTCACGATTCTCTTCAAGCAATTGCTTGTATCGAAACATGATCTGAGTTCGTTTAGTAAGCGATGATTTAGACCAAACAAGAAAAGCATTGCCAGCGGAAACAACTGCTTTCTCTAAATCCTCCGCATTGCCCATAGGTAATTCAGCAATAACTTCACCAGAAGCAGGATTAAAAATCTCACCTTTACGATCCGAGCTTGAAGACTGATAAGCACCATTAATCCAATGATTGATAATTTTCATAGTAGTAATAAAGTTTTAGTCAATTAAATCCAGTGACTCTTTTACTGTATTAATAACAGTTCGAATCTGTTCTTCATTGGCAATCAAGGGGGGGCATAAAGCTATATTATCCCCAGTAGTTCTAACAAGAACTCCTTTCGCAAAGCATTCTCTGAAAGCATTCATAGCTCTTGCTGTAGGTTTTCCTTCTATGGGTTGAAGCTCAATTGCACCAAGCATTCCATAATTCCTGATATCAATTACATGCGGGGAATCTTTAACAGTTTGGAGTTCTTCCTCAAGAACTGGTGCTAGATTCTTAGCATTATCAAATAACCCCTCCTCCTCATAAACATTCAAAGCTGCTAATCCAGCTGCTGCAGCCAATGGATGCCCTGAATAGGTATAACCATGAAAAAATTCAATCGCATCATCAGGACCCTCCATGAATGCTTGGTAAATATCTTCTTTAACTAGGACTCCACCCATGGGTACCATCCCACTAGTCATTCCCTTGGCAATAGTCATCAAATCAGGACTTACATTAAATGCCTCTGCTCCAAAACTATGTCCAGTTCTACCAAAACCTGTAATCACTTCATCTAGAATCATTAGAATTCCATGTTTATCACAAATTTCTCTGATTCTATTCAGATAACCAACTGGCGGTAATAGAACTCCAGCTGAACCAGCGATGGGTTCCATGATAACCGCGGCAACTGTTGATGGATCATGGAGCATCAAGATTTCTTCCAATTCATCCGCCAAGTGTCCACCCCACTGAGGTTGACCTTTTGAGAAGGCATTTTTTTCTAAGTTATGGGTATGCTTCAAATGATCAACGCCTGGAAGCATAGCTCCAAACATTTTTCTATTAGGTGACATCCCACCTACTGAGATACCTCCAAAGCCCACACCATGATAACCTTTCTCCCTGCCTATAAACCTAGTTCGATGACCTTCACCATTAACACGATGATAGGCTAATGCCATTTTCAATGCTGTATCAACAGCTTCAGAACCTGAGTTTGTAAAGAAAACTTTGCTCATTCCTTCAGGAGCCATATCAGTTAATTTTTCAGCCATTTTGAAAACAGTTGGATGTCCTATCTGAAAAGCGGTTGCATAATCAAGTGTTGCTGCTTGTTTTTGAACTGCTTCTACAATTTTAGGGTGACAATGACCAGCATTGCAACACCATAAACCTGAAATACCATCTAAAATCTTTTCATCATCATAAGAGGTATAAAACATACCGCTAGCCTGTTTAAACATTCTAGGATTCTTTTTAAAATATCGGTTCCCAGTAAAAGGCATCCAATAAGCTTCTAGATTTGGTAAGGGATTGGTCATAACGGTTATTCCTGTGAGAAATTAATCATTTAGCACACCTTAAACCTTTTTATAAATTTAACAATATTTAAATTGCTTTTTCATAAATAATTGTTTTTAATAGTATTTTAGATTTTTTGTTTAATATATTTAACAGTTTAACATGCCAGAAAAAGACATCGACATCGCAAATCGCCTTAAAACTCTCAGGGGTGAAAGAAGCATTTCACAAAGACAACTGGCCAAAAAATCAAATGTAAGCAATGCGGCTATTTCATTAATAGAAAATAATAAAACCAATCCTTCTCTAGGTATGCTGAAGAAAATTTTGGATGCTGTACCGATTTCAATTAGTGATTTTTTTGCAATGGATGTATCAGAAGAAAACAAAGTAGTATTTAGAAAGAATGAATTAATTGAAATAGGCAGTGGTCTTATTTCTTATTTACAAGTGGGCCAAAATCTAAAAAATAATCAACCGCAAATGCTTCTTGAGCGATACAAGCCTGGCGCTGATACTGGAAAAAGTATGCTCACTCATGAATCAGAAGAAAGTGGATTAATACTAGAAGGACGTATGGAGTTAACAGTTGGTGATCAAACATACTTTCTAGGTGTTGGAGATGCCTATCTTTTTAATAGCAATATCCCTCATCGCTTCAGAAATACTGGAGGAATTGATTGTGTAATAGTCTCTGCTTGTACTCCTCCAAGTTTTTAGTCCATTAAAATGATGGATAACATAAGAGATCTAAAATAATATAGTTATCTTAATAATTTAAACTTATGTCAAAAGAAATAGAAAAAGAATTTAAACCGGTCAATATAGCCATTCTCACTATCTCAGATCGAAGAACAATAGAAGAAGATGATTCTGGTGATCTGTTGGCCAATAGAGTTGCCGATGCAAATCATGTCATGATGGATCGTCAAATCTGTAAAGATAATTGCTATCAAATAAGATCCATTGTATCGCAATGGATTCTCCAAGAAGACATTAACGTAATTATTACCACTGGAGGAACAGGTATTACAGGTCATGACGGAACTCCAGAAGCTATTCTACCCTTGATGGATAAAACCATTGATGGCTTTGGTGAAATGTTCAGATCGCTTTCTTACAAAAATATTAAAACATCAACATTGCAATCTAGAGCTTTTGCCGGAGTTGCTAATGGAACGTTTACATTTTGCCTACCTGGCTCTCCAGGTGCTTGTAAAGATGGATGGGATCTTCTGATCTCAGAGCAGTTGGATCATCGTACAAGACCCTGTAATTTGGTAGAGTTGATGCCTAGACTTAAAGAGTAGAGTTATAAGAAATGAATCAGTCACCTCTAGAAATTTATATGTTTCCTTGCCTGTCTGATAATTATGGCTTCTTGATTCACGATAATGACAATAAACTGACTGCAACAATAGATACACCAGAAGTTTCAGCGATTGAGCAAGCTCTTGAATTCAAAGAATGGAATCTTACTCATATTATAAATACACATCATCATTATGATCATGCTGGTGGCAATCTAGAACTAAAAGATAAAACCAATTGTAAAATTATAGGTCCAGAAATGGATCAAAAAAGGATTCCTGGAATAGATAAAACAGTAAGTCATAAAGAGGTTTTTTACTTTGGAAACCACAAAATAATTTGCTACCACACACCGGGGCATACAACAGGTCATGTTGTGTATCATTTTAAAGACCAGAAGGTAGCCTTTGTAGGTGATACATTATTTGCCATGGGTTGTGGTCGCTTGTTTGAGGGTACACCTAAACAGATGTGGAACTCACTAAATATTATTATGAATTGGCCAGAAGAAACTCAGCTCTATTGTGCCCATGAATACACTAAAAATAATGCTGAATTTGCTATTACTGTAGATCCAATCAATCAGGATTTAATCGAACGATTAAAGGAAGTGGAAGAAAAAAGAATGAACAATATTCCGACTGTACCAACTAATGTGGCAATAGAAAAACTAACCAATCCTTTTCTCAGAGCAAGTGAGTCAGAGATAAAAAAAGAGCTAGATATGCTTGGCCATTCAGACGTATCAGTATTTGCAGAAATAAGAAAACGAAAAGATAATTTTTAAAAACCTTTGTTTATTTCTGTAAGCCCCTATAAATCATTTCTGTTAGTGGCCTTATTAAAGATTCATTAATTGTTTTTTGATTAAAGCAATGAGAGTCCAATGACAGCATAAATGGAAGCCTCAATATTGGTCTTCTTTGATATGTCTCCAAGTTCAATGGCTTCTTGAATAATACTTTTAACTGGTGACATTCTATCATTGAGATAAGGATGCATAAGTTTCTCTAATTTTTTATCATTAAACATCTCGCCTGTAAGAATTTGCAAGACTACAAATAAATTGGTTTTTGACTTGATTGCTATGACTTGAGTGACTAAATGCTTAATATCACTTTTTAGTCCTCACAGTAGGATCTTTTCTTCTTATTCCCTTCTTTGTAACATATGGAATTCTGTATTTTACCGTTTTCATGAAAATACTCCCAGAGACCGTCCCATTTTCCATTTTTGTGGTTTTCTGTGAATCTCAATTGACCGTTTTCGTAGTAAAACTCTTTGAGACCATCTTTTATTCCATTTTTGTAGTTAACTCTGTATCTCAATTGACCGTCTTCATAGAACCACTCCCAGAGACCATCTGATTCACCGTTTTTTACATTTCCTTTTCTCTCTAGTTGACCGTTTTCATGGAAGTCCTCCCAAAGACCGTCTCGTTCTCCGTTTTTGTAATTTCCCATTTTCTCTAGTTGACCGTTTTCATAGAGCCACTCCAAGAGACCGTCTCGTTCTCCGTTTTTGTAATTTCCAGTTCTCCATAATTGACCGTTTTCATAGAACCGTTCCGAGAGACCGTCCTTTTCTCCGTCTTTGTAGTTTCTTCTTCTTTTTAATTGACCGTTTCCGTAATAGGTAAACGTTATCTTGTTTAATTCTTTTCCATCTTTGTGGTTTGTTTTAGACATCAATTGACCGTTTTCATAGAGCCACTCCAAGAGACCGTCTTTTATTCCGTTTTTGTAGTTAACTCTGTATCTCAATTGACCGTTTGGATAAAAGGACTCATACAAACCATCCATTACTCCGTCTTTATAGGTTGTTCTTTTCCACAACACTCTTTCTTCCAATTGATCTTTGATGATGGTGTCAAGGTAGTATTCAACCGAGGTACCGGTAAAGGATTGATCTGAGTTGACCTGATAGGTGGTCCCTTCTCTTTTAACAAGTTGATCCCACGAAACATCCTCAGAATAAGAATAAGAACTCAGAAGAACCAGACAGAGGATGGTGAGAAGTTTTTTCATATTCACTAGAATACCAAAAAAGGGGTTCTTACAAAAACTCGTATGTGGATTACACAATTGTCGGTATTACGGAATTCTTATCTTGTGAGGTATTCGATCTTAAAATTACTATATTGAGTCTTGTATTCTTTGTTTCTTAGGTTCTTAATCCTTAAATCTCTTTGGTGTTTTCGTTTTAAGACAGAATGAACAGAACCATTACTCCAAATCTTTCCTCTGTGAGTAGAAATACCTTTTTCATTTAAGTAATAACTGATCTTCCTATAACCAAGACCTGAGTCGTGTAATTCTTTGATTAGATTGTAGATATATTCTTGTCTGTCTGAGTATTCACACAAATAAGTTAGGTTGTTTGATTGTGTAGAGAAGTCGAAAGTTAGATGAGGATAAACCTCACAAGAGAGACTTACTCGACAGTCCTCGACTTTTCTTTCTCATCTCGTACTTTTATTTACTTATTTCTTATAATTCAAATATTAATTTTTCTACTACTTAACATATTAGGATTAAACTCTAATTTAGATTCAGACTCATATTGAAATCATCTCTATAAGCCATAGAGTTATTCTTTAAACTTAAAGCATAACTCGCCATGAACTATTGAATTGAATTATAATATAGATAAAGCGCCCGTAGCTCAGCTGGATAGAGCGTGTGGCTACGAACCACAAGGTCGGGAGTTCGAATCTCTCCGGGCGCGCCATTGAGGTTACTATGGAAATATATAAAGACTTTAGAAT
>Ga0075444_10002539_pt1 | contig 11014 bp, 9 predicted proteins | sample CoawatmetaG01DNA_FD_76836 | JGI IMG/M metagenome (GOLD analysis project Ga0075444, IMG submission 76836) | Marine microbial communities from the West Antarctic Peninsula - Coastal water metaG017-DNA | ecosystem: Environmental > Aquatic > Marine > Coastal | place: Atlantic Ocean: West Antarctic... | reverse complement strand
CCCATAAACTCTTCGATGCTCCCGTTTTGGCCCATGGCAAACTGGAAAACGGCGTTCGTTACTACATCCAACCCATTGGAGAAACCAGTGGAGTAACCGATAAACATGTGGTCTCAGTAGTGGGCAAAATTCGCGCCAATGGCTTTATAGAAGAAGACATGTGGGGTTTCAGTGGTACTAGAAAAGATCAAGTGGCACTCTTTGGCAAAGCACAAAAGCCCCTGCTAATTGACCAGGGCGGCGCAGTTCCTCGTTATGGCATGACCTACAGAAACGGTGAGCTAGTGCCCCATGAAGTGCAACAATCTAATCTGGCCGAAATTAGAGAGTTTCTCAACGACCGCCACATTCCCTTGATTAAGCACTCAATCACACGGCCACAAAACCCACTGCAAATGGACGGCAATAGCTTGTCTACTAGAATGGAAGATTGGCAACTTTCTGACGCAGTCAAAGACTACATGAAAATGACCGACCGCACACCCACCATGTGGGGCAGCTGGACCGATAATGAAGTGATTCTGGCCCTGAGATCACTTACACTAGGTAAATGATCAATTGCCACCGAAAAGACAAACTTGCCCAAACTATTCAGTTGAAATTATTGGTGGCTGTGTCACTAGTAGCTTTCGCCTCATTATTAGCCACGGGCGCTGACGGAGCATCAAAGAACCAGCCCCCAATTGTCTATCAACTAGAACAATATTCTGACAGCCTCGGAGACTGCATCGTTTCTGTTTATCATGACGGCGCCAAAGTGGTGTGCAAGAAACTCAATTGCGAACTGATAACAAAGGCTCCAGACTGGAAAGTACACTGCTTTAGAAAAGATGATCGCATGGAGTGGAGCAACGAACTACAAAAATTCAACGGCGAAACTATGTCCAATCCCTTTGCTCGCTTAAGACCGCCACGACAAGCGAAGCTAACAGAGGTCGGCCACGGTGCGCTAAACGGCCTTAAATATACTAAGTTTAAAACTCCAATTTCGGCCAACGACCAGCTCTATACCACTAGAGACATCGCCGTAGCACAACCGGTAGAAGAATTTCTCGCCAGACTATACTTTACGCCCAAAGCTGAGGGTATTCCCCTTTACCGCTGCGTAGATAATAAACCAGATCGAAAGATTGAAGAGGCGAAAGTAGGCATCATTAGAGTTGGCGCCAACACCGATCTAAGAACTGGCCTGGTCAAAAAATTAGAGACTAAAGGCTGGAAGAAGATCGCTTTTAACTCCAGTGAATTCATGGTGCCAACTGGTTACAAACAGCGTAAAGAAATTTTCGAAGTGTCATATTCGAGCGAAAAGAAAGGGGAGTTTAACGAAATTTTCGATGCCATTGGCTTCAAAACTGATGCTAGGACCTTAAAGAGTGGAGCCAAGACTAAGTGATTTTTGCTAAGGCCAAATTTCCTATTTTAGTTTTGCTGCTGAGCGTCTGGCTCTCAAGCAGCGCAACCGTTCTGGGCAAGACCACGACAACACAGTGGATCATTAACCAGAAAGAAGAAGATTTTGGCGACACCATAGTTTATGTCTGGCATGATGGTGCCAGGCTCGTCTGCAAGAAGTTTGGTTGCGAGATTGCTTGCAGAGCTCCAGATTGGAAAGTGCACTGTTATAACGTGGCGGAAAAAACTGAATGGATTGGGGAACTATCGCAATTCAGTGGCGTAATAATGGCTAATCCTTTTGCGCTGCCATCACCTCATAGAATAAGTCATTTGAGAGAGATCGGAGTGGGAGAATTCAACGGTCTCAAGTATACGAAGTACCGCACGCCCTTCTCAGCCAAAGATTTGGTATTGGCAGCCAGTGAAATAACGGTGGCAGAGCAAGTGGGAGAATTTCTCTCTCGCCTTTATGTCGTACCAAACTCGCACTCTGTCCCACTCTTTCGCGACTGTGATAGAGGTAGAGATAGACAACTGGAAGGTTACAAGATTGGTGCCGTGCGAAGTGGTTCTGCAAACGATCTGCGAGGCGGAATATTGCACAAACTAGTGACTAAATCTTGGAAAAAGACACCTTACAACCCTGCTGACTTTGAGCTACCAAAAGGTTTTGAACGCAAGAAAGATATCGTTCAAGTCACTTACTCGGCAAACAGAAAAGAAGAGCTAGGCTCGTTTTTGAATGAATTAGGTTTTAAGACCAGAACAAAACCCTGAGGAGGCTGCCATTTCCATTTCAAAATTACTCAAGGGCATCACTAGCTCAATGACAGCGTTGGCAGCCTTATCCCAGCCGGTTCTAGCGCAATCTAGCCGTGACATTCAACTTGATCAAGTAAGAATGAACCTGATGCTACTTGATGCAAAAATAAACAGCGCACCAAGTGCAGACGCTTACTTCATGCGGGGCTCTGCCAATGCCGCACTCGGCAAGAACGAGGCAGCAGAAACCGATTTTGCCATGGCGGAGCAGCTTAAGTACTCCGCTAATCTGTTCAAATTCTATGAAACCCGTGGCAGCAACTTCCTAGTTCTCGAAAAGAATGACGCAGCCGTTGCCCAACTAACAAAGGCTCTTGCTCTAAAACCTGGTGATACCACTTGCCTGATCAATAGAGCCTCTGGCTATTTTGAACTAGGCCGATACAAAGAAGCCCTTGATGACGCTCAGCAAGCGGCGAAGCGAGAGCCGAATAGTTCTGCCGCCCAGCAATTAGTAGGCACCTGCCATCTCAAAACCGGTCAATACGAAAAAGCATTGCCCTATCTCAACCAAGCTATTGCTCTCGAACCACGCAATTTCGAAGCGTTACACTATCGCGGCCTGACCTATGAAAAATTAGGCAAGAAAGCAGAGGCTAAGAAAGACTTCGACGAAGCCGTTGCCAGGGGTTACGCACCAGGGAAAACCTTTGAAGTAATCAATTAGAGGGCAGTGAGAATTCGCACCAATCTGTTAATACCTCTTCTAAAAGCAGCTAAAGGAATACGCTCATCTTTGCCATGCATTGTCGCTAAATGCTCAGCGTCAACCTCAATTGGTTCAAAGCCATAGCTATGAATACCCAGCTCACGGAACCAGTGTGAATCAGTAAACCATGGCACCACTACTGGTACTACTGGGGCAGTGGCACCTTCTGCTTTATTAGCCTCTTTAATTGCACGGAACATATCATTGTCGTAGGGAGAAGGATCACCTTTCTCCCATTCAATTACTTTGACATCGATAGTAGAATCACCGATGGTCTTTTTCACTTCAGCCACAAACTGTTCGGGAGTGACACCAGGAAGCAGCCGGCAATCAAGCTCTGCGTAGGCCTGGGCCGGAATAACATTGGTCTTGTAGCCAGCCTTCAGCACTGTAATTGAAACAGTGTTGCGCAGCATTGAATATTTGAGCTTGTCTACAGCTAATGTTTCTTCAGTTTCTTTCGACGGTGCTTTTGCTGTCTTTTCAATATCGGCATAAAGCTCTTTCAATGGGCTAGCTTCAAAAGGTGCAATCGATTGGAAAAATTCTTTAGCAGCGGGCAGCAGAGTCATTTTAGGTGGATTATCAGCAATCTTTGCCAGGGCTTTAATGAGCCTATTGTTAGCCGAATTGCTCATTGGCATTGAGGCATGACCTGCAAGGCCATTGGCCGTGAGAGAGAGCCAGAGCACAGATTTTTCGGCATAGTCTACGCCCCAGTATTTGGCCTTGCCATCAATGTTGCCACTCTTGTTATAGCTCTCAATCGAGTAGCCTTCATTGAGCAAATACTCGGCATCTTTAACAAGTTCTTTTTTGTTCTTGGCGAACCACTCAGCACCATAAGTTCCACCGACTTCTTCATCTGGTGTAGCAATAAAAATGATATCGCGATCCAAAAGTTTGCCTGATTTTTTGATAGCTAGCATGGCAGCAAGTTCCATGATGCCCATGCCTTTCATATCTAAGGTGCCGCGCCCCCATAGTTCACCATCATGAATTTCAGCGGCAAAAGGTGGATATTTCCAGTCACTGGCTTGAGCCGGTACCACGTCAATGTGGCTTAGCAAGATCACAGCTTTCTTCTTGCCTGTGCCTTTGAGTCGGCCGATGACAATGGCACGGTCTTTAGCTGAATCAAATACCTGAGCTTCAATGCCGTTTTCTTTCAGTACAGACTGAAGATAAAGGGCACCTAGTTTTTCATTGCCTGGGGGATTAGTGGTATCAATTTTAATGTAGTTGCTAAGAAGCTTGACAGCCTCTTCGTACTGGCTATCAGAAATTTCAAATAGCTTTGCCGGAGCCGCGGCCGGAGGGGAAGAGAGCGAAACTGCCATGGCCTCATAGCTCAACGTCAGGGCAAGAGTGAGCGACAGGCAGGCTGTGGCGAATTTTCTGAAGCTTAATGGCACTTTCTATCTCCGGTGAATAGTTGACGTTGCAAAGTGAGGGCGGTTTTTTCAAGCTTTATCCAGTCTTTTAAGGCAGGCATTACTTGCAAGTAAAGTTTACCTGAGTCTAAGTCTGTGGCGTTAAACCTTGCAATTTGACAGAATGACTAACGAAAGAAGGTCTCTTTGTATTTTTGCTTGGGACTTTCAAATTGGGGTTTTAAAGGATTATATAAATGACTAAGACTATTTTGGCTGTCACTGTGGCTTTGGCTCTCTCAGGCGTTGCTATGCCTTCGTTTGCTGATGACACCACCACAACAACAACTACCACTACAACTGCTGAGACCGACAAAACAGTTACTCCAGCAAAAACAAAGAAATCTGTTGTAAAAACAGTTACCACTGACACCAAGAAAGGCGCTGAAAGCGCTGTTAAGGGTGTTGAGACCGTTGGTAAAGATATCGGCAAGGGAACTGTCAAGGGCGTCGAAGCACTTGGCAATGGCGCAAAAAAAGGTGCAACCGGCCTAGTTAAAGGTACCGAAGCCGTAATCAAAGGCGCTGGCAGAGGCATGGCAAAAATGGGCGAAGGCGCTAAGCATGGCGTCGAGAAAATGACTGGCCACGACAAGAAGAAAGCCGCTCCTGCTGATAGCGCCGCTACCGCTGCACCAGCTGCTGACGCTGCCAAATAATTGTTACTGATCAAAAACTGAAAGTCTAAAAAACGTCAAGCGGAGAACCATGAGAGCAAGTAATAGATTGGCCAAGAGCTTTGCTCTCGCATTAACTTCTTCGCTTACACTTTCAGCACTGATGGCGGTGCCGCTACAGCTGGCCAATTCGGCTAGAGCGGCATCGCCTGCCACAAAATCTACCAAGATCAAGCCTAGTAAGCCTGGTAACTCTGCTCAATTTATCTCTCGCGATGCCACTCTGGGCATAGAAGAATATAAGTTACCGTCCAACGATCTTTCGATACTTCTTTGTGAAAGACACGCTACTCCGGTAGTAACAGTAAACATGGTCTTTCGAGTCGGCTCGCGCAACGAAGCGGTTGGCTATACTGGCTCAACTCATTTTCTTGAACATATGATGTTCAAGGGCACTGATATTCATGACCCGCTTAAGAAAACCGGTTTAGATGATGTGCTCAAGAAAGTGGGTGGTATTAATAATGCCACCACCTCCTATGATCGCACCAACTATTTTGAACTTGTACCGAAGCAGGCAATTAACCTTTGTCTCGAGCTTGAAGCTGACCGTATGCGGCACTTACTGCTAAGAGAAAGCGATCGCAAGGCGGAGATGACCGTGGTGCGCAACGAATTAGAGAGGGGAGAAGATGATCCCTCGCAGCTCTTAGAAATGAATACTTTCGCCACAGCTTTTCGCGAACATCCCTACCACCATCCAGTGATTGGTTGGCGCTCGGACGTTGAAGGTGTGCCCACAGAAAGACTGCGGCAGTTCTATAACGATTTTTACTATCCGAACAATGCCACTCTAGTAGTAATCGGTGATTTCGACAAAGCCGCCACCTTAAAAGAAATCGAGAACAAATTCGCTGGCATTCCTAAGTCACCCAAGCCATTTCCTACTGTTTACACCACTGAGCCGCCTCAAGAAGGCGAGCGCCGCTTCACCGTTAGCCGTGGCAAAGAACTGGCCCGGGTGATGGTCGCTTACCATACTCCGCGCGGCATAGACAGAGCAACTTATCCCCTCGATATTTTGCAGTCAGTTTTAGGTGGAGACAGCAGAAAATCATCTAGGCTCTACAAGCGCTTGATTGAAACTGGCCTGGCATCTGACTGTTATGCCGCCAACTACACCTTAAAAGATCCCGGCCTCTTTATCATTTCAGCTACAGTACAACCAGGGATTGACCCGAAAATGGTCGAGGCTGCCATTCAGGAGGAGGTCAATAAGCTTTGTGAGAAGCCTATTACAGCTGAAGAACTACGACTAGCACGCTCCTCTATTTCAAAGCGCTTTCGCCTTAGCCTTTCTGACCCAATGGGCTTAGCCCAATCATTGACTGAAGGCATTGCTGTGGGCAGTTGGAAGTGGTGGGCCAGCTACCCTCGCGATGTACAAACGGCCACCGCTCAAGAAGCACTGGATAGCGCCAAGAAATTCTTCCTCGATAAGAGCAAAACCGTTGGTTACTACCTGCCCACCGATTTTAAAACCGATGCCGCAGCAATTGCTCAAATAAAGCCCTCAAAGCCCACCGAAAATCAAGGCGAGAGCAGCAGCGCCGCAGCCAGTCAGCCTAACGAAGCAACTAACAGTACCGGATCACAGGACGATCGAGCAGACAAAGCTAAGACCTGGCAGGAAAGAGTAGAGCGTTTTCGACTGCCCAACGGCATGACTGTTTTGCTCGCCCGGGTAGCCGAGGGTGCTGACAGCGGCAAGGCCTCAAAGAATGCCATTAGAGGAACTGTAGCTGTATCTGGAAAAATCAGAGCCGGTGATTTCTATAGCCAGATTGGCAAATCTGCCGTCCCTGACATTACGGCTGAGCTTTTAACCTACGGCACAAAGAAGTTCACCAAAGAGCAAATATCGACCCAAATGGAAGAAATGGGAGTAAATCTCGATTTCTCCAACGGTACTTTCTTCCACGAGTTTGAATCAGAAGTTGCAGCAGAAGACCTGCCCAAGCTACTGTCGTTAGTCTCTAGCGAGATGAGGCAGCCCAAATTCCAACAGTCTGATCTCGATTTAGTATTGAAGCTAAGTCAGGCTGCTATTAAAGAGAAGATGACAGACACTGGTGAAGTGGCCTGGAATTCTTTAGTCCGCGCACTTTACAAACCAGGCTGTGTCTACTATGCCCCCGAGCTTAGCAAGCAAATGGAAGAGCTTTCTTCTATCACCCTAAGCGACATCGAAAACTATCATCAAAAGTACTATAGCCCCGGCAACACAGTGCTAGCTGTAATCGGCGACATCGAACCAGCGGCGGTAAAGAAACTGCTTGAGGCTGAGTTTGGCGATTGGAAAGGTGAGACCGCCCCAGCCATCAAGGTTGAAGCCAGTGGCTTGATCGACCGGGCGGGGTCGGGGAAAGCCAGCAAAAGCAAACTGACGACTGAGCTGGCCGATAAAGCCAATGTAGATATCGCCATAGGTAAGCCAGTGGCCCTTTCACTGACCTCAGACGACTATTTGGCGGCCATGATTGGTAATGCTGTGCTTGGTTATGACAGTTTTGCCTGTCGCCTTGCGCCAGTGCGAGACAAACTAGGTCTCACCTATTCGATTTCGTCCCATATCACCGAGCCTCATTATCCCTATTCGCCTTGGTCTATCGATCTTTCAGTCAACCCTACCAATGTCGATCGCTCGCTTGAAGTAGTAAGGAAGATCGTGGCTGATTTCAACAAGAACGGTGTGACCAGTCAAGAGCTAGCCACTGAACAAGACCACCTGGCGGGAGTCTACCTGGTTGGACTGAGAAGTATCCGTTCTATTGCCAAAAAATTGACCGATTACGAGCAGCTCTCTCTGCCAGTGTCGTATATGGATACTTTCGGCAAGCGGTTTAAGAATGTCACTCTCAAGGATGTTAACAAGGCCGCTGGCCAGTATTTCCGCCTAGACGACGCAGTCACTTCCGTCTGTGGCAGCTTGACCGTCAAGGCAGAGCCAAGCCAGAGCAAAGCTAAGTAGGCCACGTTTTAGACAGCCTTAACTGGGAACAATTCAAATACTTAGAGATTTGGGGCGATGAGCGACAAGAAAAAGATTTTTACTACTGGAAAGTTTGAAGTCGACGGCAAGTGGGCTTCTGTGCGCGAGACCAAATTTACGAAAATGGTTCTTGAGACACGCTTTGACCGTCAAAAGTTCAAAGAAACCAAGCAAAAAGAGATGATGGATCGGCAGAGAAAGCCGATGAGCGATGAGGAACTAGAAGAACTTGAGCGCAAATCGCTCAAGGATTTAGTTACCGATCTCTATAACCAGCGTACTTTCTTGCGCAAGCTCGAATATGAAATGCGCCGAGCCAAACGCTATAAACGGCCACTTTCGCTCATGATTTTGACAATCGACAATATTAGCCAACTACAAAGGCAGTATGGTCAGATGATTGTGGACGAAGTAATGAGAGCTGCAGCTAGAATCACAGGCATCTGTATAAGAGATGTAGACGTTTCTGGCATTTGCGATACGGCAAAAATTGGCATAATTTTCCCCGAGACCTACTCTTCTAGAGCAATGATAGTGGCTGAGCGCATTCGCGAGCGCATGAAGCAAGAGCCAATTAACAGTGAAATGCGCCACTTGAGAGTGACTACATCAATCGGTGTAGTATCCTTTCCCACCCATGCCCGTGACGAGATTGATTTACTACAACGCGCCATCGAATTTCTAGCAAAAGCTGAAGAAGAAGGCGGAGACCGCGTTCACAACGGCTAAACTACTCTAAAAATTTACTCAAGCTCTTTCATGGTCTTTTCTTCGGCTGACGGTGTCTTAATTGACGGCGCCGCAGGTGGCTCTTCTTGCGGTTGAGCCTGGCCAGAAGAATTTGAGTTGGTTCCAGAATTAGAGCCATTATTACCAGAAATTGCTGGGGCTAGTGCTGGAGCTGGAGAAGTGCTTGAATCTGTTTTCTTGGCCACATCGCTCTTTTCGCTGCGCTCACGCTTTCCAATTGGATAGCTGTTATAGAGCTTGCCATCAAAGTAAACTTTGAATTCACAGCTGCCGTCATTACGGACACTAGCACCACCGGTGATATCTATTTTCTTGCCTTCACGGGCTGGAAGTGGCGGCACAAATTCATCCACAACAGCAGATTCTTTCGTCCACAAGACCTTATCGCCAGCTTTGGTATCTACCAAATCAATCTTCATGGTTAAGGCATTGATAGAGGCATCGGTGGGATTCCAAACCTGACCAGAGATATGAGGCATGCCGCCTTGTAAATCGATTGATACGGTCTTCAGTGTAACTGTCGGCACTGTATTGCTTGGATCGACTGATTTGGCTTGTTGCAAGTAACCATATCCGGTATCAAGCTCGCCAGAGTCTAATAGCTCTTTGCCGCGCTTATTGAGTAAAGCAGCCAGTTTACGTTTGATCGAATCATCTCTAGTTGAGAATTTCTGGGCCTTGCGCAATTGATCAATAGCTAGTTCATACTGACCAGTTCGCTCATAAATATCAGCTGCCATCTCGTAATTGCGCGAGTTATCGGCAATGGCATTGAGCTTACCGAGGTAGAGCAATGCTTCTTTGTCTTTTTTCTCAGAAACGAGCTTCTCAGCCAGTCTTTGATAAATTGTCGAGAGTCTAGCATCTGACTCGCTAAAGCGTGAGCCTTCTTTGAGGTCTTTTACTTCTTCCCACAATGACAAAGCTTTTTCTAAATGCCCATCACGCAGTTCCTGATCGCCCCACAAGGCATCTAGATCTGCCAACTCGGCCTTCTTACCTGGAATGTTGGCCTGGGCTAAAGGACGAAGCAATTCACAGGCTTTGTCATAACGTGAGTGCACGCGGTAATAATTGGCTAGTTGCGATGCCAAATCAGGATCTTCAACTATGCCTTTGCCCATCTGTTGAGCTTTTGCTATACAGTCTTTAGCCTTGTCTATCTGGTCGACGCCAACATAGGCGCGCGCTAGGGCCAGCATAATTTTTTGGATTATCCTTGGCCGACATAGATGCCTTGGTTAAAGTCTCAACAGCAAAGGCATATTGACCATTGTCTAACTCTTTCAGACCCTTACCAAGTAAGCGATCTTCTTCTGGTGCCTTAGTAAGAAAGAATATGGTGGCACCAGCAAAAATAAGAACTGTGGTCAAACCGAAAAGCACACCACCAGTTAGGGGCATACCACTTTTGAGATTTAAGCTCATATTGCTAGAGCGACGTTTTGTCGCGGCTTTGCCGGCCGATTTAGGCGCCGGCCGCTCACCGGACTCATCAAACAAGTCATCCCCCGAATCTTTGCGCGAGACGTCATAACGCACTTGAGCAAATGGTTCAGAGGCTGGTGGAATGTAGTCGGGATCGGCGTAATTTCTATTATGTGGAGAGACGGCCCCTCTACCATCATCAGCGTTAGCTGAATCAGATAAAGGAGCCGTCTCCACGATTTCTTCTTCGACATAGAACTCTTGTCCACAAGAGACACAGTTCTGATACTGAGAAGGATGATAGGTACCACAATTTGGACAGCGCATAAGTTGAATATCCGTGTTCCTGATATTTTCAGGTTAGATCATACACCCTGCCCAATGGCAACTATTTGATTTCGACCTTAGCGCCAGCTGCTTCGATCTTCTTCTTCATATCTTCAGCTTCTTCCTTCTTAACTTTCTCTTTCAAAGTCTTAGGAGCTGAGTCAACCAAGTCTTTGGCTTCTTTCAAGCCAAGGCCGGTTACTTCGCGAACGATCTTCAGAACTTCGATTTTCTTGTCGCCGACACCGGCCAAGATAACATCGAATTCAGTCTTCTCTTCTACGGCTGCAGCACCGGCGCCAGCGCCAGCTGCTGGAGCGAAAGCCATAGGAGCAGCGGCTGTTACGCCGAAAGTTTCTTCCATTTGTTTCTTGAGCTCAGCAGCTTCAAGAAGGGTCAAGTTGCCGATGACTTCAATTAGTTCAGCGGTTGACATTTTAGTAGCCATTTTAAAAATCTCTCCTTAATACAGTTATTT
>Ga0075444_10002534_pt1 | contig 11018 bp, 10 predicted proteins | sample CoawatmetaG01DNA_FD_76836 | JGI IMG/M metagenome (GOLD analysis project Ga0075444, IMG submission 76836) | Marine microbial communities from the West Antarctic Peninsula - Coastal water metaG017-DNA | ecosystem: Environmental > Aquatic > Marine > Coastal | place: Atlantic Ocean: West Antarctic... | reverse complement strand
GAAAAATACAGCCTAATTTCTAATGTTATAAATTCATCCTAGTATAAAACAATTTTTATAACTTCAACTTCCTCATATTTATTTTTTTCTTAATTGAATATAACTTTATCATCAACCGCAATAGGTTTGGTACTTTTAATGTCTTTCATTCTGTATTGATGAAATTTACCTTCATCCGTTTTTACTTGACACCAACTTCCTTTAGATTTATACCTTTGGAAAAAAAACACTCCTCGGTATAGTGATTTTACCTTTTGTTAGAAATAACTTCAAAACATAAAAGACCTCACAGATTTTAAAAATATGTGAGGTCTTAATAAAGTTGATAATGTTGTGATAAGAGCTTATCCGTTAATCACTTTTTCTTGGTGATTAATGGACTCCTGGTGAATTGCTTTAAACATTTTTAAAACAAATTCTTCGCTTAAACCTTTTGTCTCACCTTCTAAAATCATATTACCTAAGATTTCATTCCATCGTTTAGATTGTAAAACAGCTACATTTTTCTCTTTCTTTAAACCACCTATTTGATCGGCAACTTTCATACGTTTTCCTAATAAGGCTACTAATTGATTATCGGCAACAGTAATTTGAGCACGTAAATTATTCAAAGATTTTTGATATTCTTCTTCTGTATTCGTTTGTTTTCTAACTTTTAAATCTTCCATTATTTGCTTTAAAGTATCTGGCGTAACTTGCTGTGCAGCGTCACTCCAAGCTTTTTCTGGATCAAAATGAGTTTCAATCATTAAGCCGTCAAAATTTAAATCTAAAGCAGTTTGAGAAACTTCAAAAATCATATCTCTTTTTCCAGTAATATGAGAAGGATCATTAATTAAAGGTAAATCTGGAAATTTATTTTGAAACTCTATAGCCAATTGCCATTCTGGTGTATTTCTGTATTTCGTTTTTTCATACGTAGAAAAACCTCTATGAATTGCTCCTAAGTTTTTAATTCCTGCAGTATATAATCTTTCAATACCCCCAAGCCATAAAGCTAAATCTGGATTTACGGGATTTTTAACCAATACAATTTTGTCTGTTCCCGCTAAAGCATCTGCAATTTCTTGCATAATAAAAGGCGATACTGTAGAACGCGCACCAATCCATAATAAATCCACATCATTTTCTATTGCTAGCTTTACATGTGCAGCATTGGCAACTTCTGTACAGGTTTTCATACCTGTTTCTTCTTTTACTTTCTTTAGCCACCTTAAACCAATTTCACCAACACCTTCAAACATTCCTGGTCTTGTTCTTGGTTTCCAAATTCCAGCCCTAAAATAACTTACATCAGAATCTTTTAATTCGTGTGCGATTTTTAAAACTTGTTCTTCAGTTTCTGCACTACAAGGCCCTGCTATTACTAGAGGATGCTCTAAATTCATATCATCCAACCATGTTCTTAATTCTTTTGTATTCTCCATTTTTCTACTTGTTTTGGCTTTTAATTTATGCCGTTTAAAATTTGCTTTATATGATTCGTATTCTCCATTTCATTGAAAATTTCAGAGAATTTATCATCTTGCATTAACTCTTTAAAGTGTTGTAAATTATTAATATATGCTTCTAATGTTTCTATTACGTTTTCTTTATTTTGTTTAAAAATTGGCGTCCACATTGCTGGAGAACTTTTTGCCAAACGAACTGTAGATTCAAAACCAGAACCTGCCATATCAAAAATATCACGTTCATTTTTTGCTTTATTAATAACTGTTTTACCTAACATAAAAGCACTAATGTGAGACAGGTGCGAAACATACGCAATATGCTTATCATGTGAAACAGGATCCATATAACGAATACGCATTCCAATGTCTTTAAATAACTGTAGCGCTTTTTCTTGAAGCTTAAAAGTTGTTTTTTCTACTTCGCAAATAATATTAGTTTTACCAGCATATAAGCCAGAAATAGCGGCTGTTGGCCCAGATTTCTCTGTTCCTGCAATCGGATGACATGCTAAAAAATTTCTTCTTTTCGGATGATGTTCAACCACCTTACAAATTGCTTCTTTTGTGGAACCTGCATCTACAACTAAACCTGTTTCAGAAATTTTATCTAAAATAGTTGGTAATAATTTTACAGTTGCGTCTACCGGAATTGAAACAATTACTAAGTCAGCATTTTTAAGATCATCGAAAGTTGCTTTTTTATCAATTAATTTTAATTCTAAAGCCTTATTTAGTGTCTCTTCCTTTCTACTAATTCCGTGGATTATAGATTTTGGATTGTTCTTTTTAATATCGATAGCAAAACTACCGCCAATTAAACCAACACCAATCATGTATATATTTTTCATATTCTTGATATTGCTTCTTTAATTATTGATGTAGTTACACATAATGAAAAACGAATATATCCTTCTCCTTGACTCCCGAAAATAGTTCCTGGTGTAATAAAAATATCTTTATCATACAAAATAGCATCCGTAACTTCTTCTGCTTTTTTACCTTCAGGTATTTTTGCCCACACAAATAATCCTGTAGCGTTTTTATTATAAGTAGCGCCTAATTTATCGGCCAATTGCCAAATTAATACCCTGCGTTCTTCGTAAATTTTATTCTGTACTGTAAACCATGTATCTGGCAAATGCAAAGCTTCTATTGCTCCTTTTTGAATTCCATAAAACATGCCAGAATCCATGTTGCTTTTAACTTTTAAGATTTCGCTTATGTACCCTGCATTCCCTAAAACCATGCCCACACGCCAACCAGCCATATTAAAAGTTTTACTTAAAGAGTTTAACTCTAGAGCAATATCTTTTGCACCTTCTACTTGTAAAATACTTACTGGGTTGTCATTTAAAATAAAACTATACGGATTGTCATTTATAATTAAAATTTGATGCTTTTTACCAAAAGCAACCAACTTTTCAAATGTTTCTAAAGTTGCATTCGTTCCTGTTGGCATATGCGGATAGTTTACCCACATAATTTTTACATCGCTCAAATCTTGCGCTTCTAACTCTTTATAGTTTGGTTGCCAATTATTAGCATCACTTAGATCATAAAAAAGTGGTTCTGCACCTACTAATTTAGTTACCGAAGTATATGTTGGGTAACCAGGATTTGGAATTAAAACTTTATCGCCTTCATTTAAAAAAGCCATAGAAATATGCATAATCCCTTCTTTACTCCCCATTAAAGGTAACACCTCGTTATCTGAATTGGTATCTACAGAAAATTTATTTTTATAAAATTTAGAAATTGCACTTCTTAACTCTGGTAACCCTTGATAAGATTGATATTTATGAGCACTCGCATCATTCAGACTATTTTTTATTGCCGTTAAAACTTCGACTGGTGGTTGTAAATCTGGGCTACCAATTCCCATATTAATAATTGGTTTTCCTGCAGCGGCCAAACCCCTTACCTCTCTTAATTTTTTAGAAAAGTAATATTCTTGCACTGTGTCTAATCTTTTTGCCGCGTTAATCATTTTCTACCGTTTTTATAGGTTCCCAAAACCTTAAATTCTTCTGCCATTATCTCTAAAATTACTTTTGCTTTTTCGTACTCTTTATAATTTTCAAAAGTTACATCTACAAAAAAGGAATATTTCCAGGGTGTTTCTATAACTGGGAGTGATTGAATTTTAGTTAAACTCATCTTACAATCACTTAACACATTTAAAATCGCTGCTAAACTTCCTCTTTTATGATTTAATTGAAATTTTAAAGAGGCTTTATTAATTTCTTTATTTTTATTATCAGGCGCATCTGTTTGTACAATTACAAACCGAGTAGCGTTCTCTTTTATGGTCTGAATTTCATCTTCAATAATTTCTAAATCAAAAATTTCTGCAGCAATTTTTGGTGCAATTGCTCCAATTCCTACTAAATTTTCATTAAAAATTCTTTTTGCAACGTCTGCAGTATCTACATCTTCTACTAATTTAATATGCGGATATTTCTTAAAAAACTCTTTGCACTGCAACAATGCCATTGGGTGCGACCAAACTTCTTTAATACTTTCTATTTTTTGACCCTTTAAACACATTAAGTGATGATGAATATTTAAATACTCTTCACCAATAATATGCAGGTTATTAGAATCTATTAAAGCATAATTAGGAATAATAGAACCCGCAATAGTGTTCTCTATAGCCATCACACCAACTGTTGCAGACCCATCTAACAAACCTGCTACCAAAGCATCAAAAGACATGCATTCTTTTAATGCTATTGAAGTACCGTAAAAGTCGCGTGCAACTTTATGGTGATTTGAGCCTTCTGCTCCTTGTATGGCAATTGTCTTATTCATTATTTAAAAATGATGTCAAAAAAAAAGTCTCGAATTAAATTCGAGACTTTATATGATGTGAATGTTTCTTAACAACATGATACAAAGTCTCTTCTTTTATTGTAAAAATAAAAGTAAAAATAGAAACGTGCCCAAGTGTTATTTAACATCTTAATTCTTTTTGTCTGAACAACAAATCTAGAGATTAAATTGAGACTAACAAATTATAAACCTTCTTTTCTAAAAGAATTGACAATTTGTTAAAAAAACTACAATAAAAATGGAAAGATTTATGAATTTCTATGTTTATAAAGAAATGCATCAAACATATCAAAAAATAAAAACTAAAAAAATACTGTAATCTCATTTAAATGAGACGCTTAAACACTATTTAATAACCATTAATATCAAGGAAATATCTCTTTACAAGAATGAATTAAATAAAAAATAATACTATATTTGCAGCTTCAATGAAATAATTTCGTTGATATACATAATAATCATTTAAATAATATTGGCATGTACTTGACTAAAGAAGTAAAAGAACAACTTTTTGAGAAACACGGTAAAGGTAAAAACGATACTGGTTCTTCAGAAGGACAAATTGCGTTATTTACGCACAGAATTAACCATTTAACTGGACACTTAAAAAATAATCGTAAAGATTATAATACAGAGCGTTCATTAGTTATGTTGGTAGGTAAACGTAGAAGTTTACTAGACTATTTAAAGAAAACCGAAATCAATAGATATCGTGCTATCATTAAAGAATTAGGAATTAGAAAATAATTCTTACTAAAAGAGGCACTATAAACGTGCCTCTTTTTTATTACAACAAATTAAAGCCTGATTTTTTAAAAATCAGCAACTTATAAAAAGTCAGGGTTACCAACAATGATTCTGTATTTCCATTGCAACAACAGATAACAACACAGCAACAAACAAATTAAAAATTTAGAATTAAAATTATGATTCCAAAAGTATTTAGAGAGGTTATAGACCTTGGAGATGGTAGAGAAATTTCTATCGAAACCGGAAAATTAGCAAAACAAGCTCATGGTAGTGTTGTTGTGCAATCTGGAAAATGTATGATGTTGTGTACAGTTGTTTCCAATTACGAACAAAAAGATCTTGGTTTTCTACCTTTAACAGTAGATTACAGAGAAAAATTTGCTGCTGCAGGACGTTACCCTGGAGGTTTCTTTAAAAGAGAAGCAAGACCAAGTGATGGTGAAGTATTAACAATGCGTCTTGTAGACCGTGTTTTACGTCCATTATTTCCAAAAGATTATACGGCAGAAACGCAAGTGATGATACAGTTAATGTCTCATGACGAAGATGTAATGCCAGATGCAATGGCAGGTTTAGCAGCTTCGGCAGCTATTCAATTATCAGATTTCCCATTTGAATGCGCAATCTCTGAAGCTAGAGTTGGTCGTATAAATGGAGAATTTGTTATCAACCCAACTAGAGCTCAATTAGCAGAGTCTGACATCGATATGATGATTGGTGCTTCAGCTGATTCTGTAATGATGGTTGAAGGTGAAATGGATGAAATTTCTGAAGAAGAAATGGCAGATGCTATTAAATTTGCACACGAAGCTATTAAAATTCAATGTGCTGCTCAATTAAGATTAGCAGAAGCTTTCGGAAAGAAAGAAGTTCGTGAATACGAAGGTGATAGAGAAGATAAAGATTTAGAGAAAAAGGTTCATGATATGGCATACGATAAAGTATATGCTATCGCAGAAGCTGGATCTGCTAAACATGAGAGAACTGCAGCATTTAAAGAAATAAAAGCAGCAATTAAAGCTACTTTTTCTGAAGAAGAATTAGCAGATTATGGTGGTTTAGTTTCTGATTATTATCGTAAAGCTGAAAAAGCTGCGATTAGAGATTTAACCTTAAATGTAGGGTTGCGTTTAGATGGTCGTAAAACTGATGAAATTAGACCAATTTGGTCAGAAGTTGATTATTTACCGTCAGTACATGGTTCTTCAATCTTTACTCGTGGAGAAACGCAAGCTTTAGCTACCGTTACTTTAGGAACTTCTAGAGATGCAATGAAAATAGACATGCCGTCTTTCGAAGGTGAAGAAAATTTCTATTTACATTATAACTTCCCTCCTTTTTGTACAGGTGAAGCAAGACCCATTCGTGGAACCTCTCGAAGAGAAGTTGGGCATGGTAATTTAGCACAACGTGGTTTAAAAGGAATGATTCCAGACGATTGTCCTTATACAGTAAGAGTAGTGTCTGAAGTTTTAGAATCTAACGGTTCTTCCTCTATGGCAACTGTTTGTGCTGGTACAATGGCGTTAATGGATGCAGGAGTTCAAATGATAAGACCAGTTTCTGGAATTGCAATGGGATTAATTTCTGATGCTGAATCTGGAAAATACGCTGTATTATCTGATATTTTAGGGGATGAAGATCACTTAGGAGATATGGATTTTAAAGTAACAGGTACTTCTGAAGGGATTACTGCTTGTCAAATGGATATTAAAGTAAAAGGATTAGGCTACGAGATTTTAGTAAATGCTTTACAACAAGCTCGTGCAGGTCGTTTACATATTTTAGGAAAAATAAATGAGACTATTTCTTCTGCAAATGAAGAGGTTAAAGAATATGCCCCTAAAATGATTAACAGACGTATTCCTAATGATATGATTGGTGCATTTATTGGACCAGGAGGTAAACATATCCAAGAATTACAGAAAGAAACAGGAACTACAATAGTAATTACTGAAGATGCTGTAACTGAAGAAGGAATTATCGAAATTTTAGGAACAGACCCTGCAGGAATTGAACAAGTAATTACGCGTATTGAGTCTATGCTTTTTAAACCAACAGTTGGTGAAGCTTACGAAGTAAAAGTAATTAAAATGTTAGATTTCGGTGCTGTTGTAGAATATGTAGAAGCTCCAGGAAACGAAGTTTTATTACACGTAAGTGAACTAGCTTGGGAACGTACAGATAATGTATCTGATGTTGTTAAAATGGGAGAAGTTTTAGATGTGAAGTACTTTGGTTTAGATCCAAGAACTCGCAAAGAAAAAGTTTCTAGAAAAGCATTGTTACCAAAACCAGAAGGTTATGTAGCAAGACCACCAAGAGATGATAAACGTTCTGGTGGACGTGATAACAGAAGCAGAGATACTCGCGGACGTGATGACAGAAAACCAAGAGAACCAAGAAAAGAGGAATAATATTCTTTTCTGATTGATATTTAAAAATCGCCAATTAATTTTGGCGATTTTTTTTATTTAAAAGCTATTTATCGAAATGCTTTCATTTTCTTTGTAACTCTTTATGAAAATACAAAGCGTCACATATTTATCTTTAGGCACAAATCAAGGTAATAAACTTGAAAACCTTCAAAAAGCAATCAACTTCATAAGTGAGGTAGCTGGTAGTGTCCAAAAAATTTCCTCTATTTATAAAACGGCTTCTTGGGGCTTTGCTGGGGAAGATTTTTATAACATCTGTATTCAATTATCTACTTCCCTAACGGCAGATGAATTACTAAAAACTGTCTTAAATATTGAAACAAAATTAGGGAGAGAAAGAACAACATCATCCGAATACCAAAATAGAAATATAGATATTGATGTTTTATTATTTGATGATGAGATTATCTTTTCTAAAACACTTATTATTCCACATACAAAAATGCTGGAACGTAAATTTGTGATGGTTCCTTTGGTTGAAATTGCACCAAATGCAATACATCCAATACAACAAAAAGAATTACAAATTTGCTTACAAAGTTGTGTTGATTCTTCTGAAATAGCTATTGTAGATAAGACCTTAACACGTCCTATTATACTATCAGAAAAATACAATTACATTGCTATAGAAGGTAACATCGGCGCTGGTAAAACTTCTTTAGCTAAAATGATCTCAGAAGATTTTAATGCGAAGCTAGTTTTAGAACGATTCGCAGACAATCCTTTTTTACCAAAATTCTATGAGGATAAAGAAAGATATGCTTTCCCACTAGAAATGAGCTTTCTTGCAGATCGATATCAGCAGTTAAGCGATGACTTAGCGCAGTTTGATTTGTTTAAGAATTTTATTATTTCAGATTATTATATTTTTAAATCTTTAATATTTGCGCAGGTAACGCTTTCTAAAGATGAATATCTACTATATCGAAAAATGTTTAATTTAATTTATAAAGAAATTACAAAACCTGACCTATATGTCTATCTATATCAAAATACAGACAGACTATTAGAAAACATTAAAAATAGAGGTAGAGATTTTGAGCAAAATATTCAAGCAGACTATCTAAAAAAAATACATGATGGGTATCAGGGTTTTATTACTACTCAAAATGATTTGAATTTATTGACCATAGATGTGTCTGAATTAGATTTTGTAAACAATAAAGCTGATTACAAACACATTATCAATACAATTAAGGAAGCTTAGCGCTTCTATTTCAATTCTAATTTTTCTGCAAAATAATCGCAAAAATCCTTCATAGTTGCTCCCATTTTAGCATCATCTGTTGCTCTTTCGAATGATTCAGCCATAGCTACTAAAGTTTGATGATAAAATTGCTTCATTTCATCTACTGGCATATCTTTTGTCCACAAATCCATTTTTAAAGTGTCTTTCTTTTTATGATCCCAAACAGAAATCATAATTGCTTTAGACGATTGATTATCTATACCACCATCTATAGCTGTCCAAGAAATTTCTTCTGGAATTTTATTTTCATCTAAAGCTACTTTAAATTTAATTTCTGAATTGTGTTCTATTGACATTATTTTCTGGGCTTATACTTCGATTTTTTAAATAAATCTAATTCGTTAATTTGTAATAATTGCTGCAAAGATACATCATTATGTTTCATATAAGAAGTTACCATCTGCCAACCTACCCAAATACCAACACCTCCAGGAGATAAATTATCTTGTTCCATATAAAACTTAGAAAATGGTGCAATTTCTAGAAATCGCTTATTTAAATTTCTGTCTGTACTAAAAAGTAATTTTTTTTCTATAAAGTAACTCCAAATTTGTTCTTCATTAGAGATTGCCCAATTTAACTTATCAGTATCGTAACCTATTTTTTCTTTAACACTAATAGCCGGTAGGTACATATCTAATAGATACATTTTTTTCCCCTCATAGATCATTTTTCCAACAAGACTTCTTTCGGTACTCTCAGGAATTTGAAGCTTTATAATTTCATTTGCAACATCTACAATAAGATGTTCTTTTGTGTTTTTATTTTTTATATACTTGGGGTAATCGTTATAAAATCTATGATTTTCGCCCAAATAGACGTCTAAAGAAAGAAGTAATAAACTATCAGCATAAATTACTCTGCTATCATAATCTATATTGGTTAACATGGTAACAACTGTTGGAGCTTTAAATTTAGTATTGTAATATTTTACATGCTTAAATAAATTTGAAAACTGTTCTTTAAATGGCGAAAAATCTTTAAAAATCTTCTGAGTTTCCGAAAACAATTCTTGTTCATCCTTATTATTTATTTTTGAGAGTGTAATACTATCTGTAATTTCTTGAGGAAAAAAATAAGGATACGTGCTCTTTAAATCATGAATATTTCCATTCATTGTTGTATAATAGTCAATATCAAATCTTTTTACTGAAAAATCAACCTCCATGTTAGAGATGTCTATTTTATTAGTATCGCAAGCACAAAAACTAAATAAAACCAATAAAATCATTTGAAAAAATCTCATAAACTTCGTATATTGCTATTAGAATTATAAACGCTAAAAATACAAAAATAGTTTCTCTAATGAATACAGAAAAAGTAGCATCTCACATTATTTCTTGGTTAAAAGATTATGCTGAGAAATCAAAAGTAAAAGGTTTTGTAGTTGGTGTTTCTGGAGGAATAGATTCTGCCCTCGCGTCTACTCTTTGTGCAAAGACAGGTTTTCCTACATTGTGTGTAGAAATGCCTATACACCAGGCAGAGAGTCACGTAACGAGAGCAGAAGAACACATCAAACAATTAAAAGAACAATTTAGCAATGTTTCTGAAGTAAGAGTAGACTTAACCTCTACTTTTGAAGATTTTAAAAATACGCTTCCTACGATTGCATCTTCTGATGCAGTAAGTTTATCTTTAGCAAATACAAGAGCAAGATTGCGCATGACTACTTTATACTATTTTGCTAGTTTACACAGCTCTTTAGTCGCTGGCACAGGCAATAAAGTGGAAGATTTTGGCGTTGGATTTTACACCAAATATGGTGACGGAGGTGTAGATTTAAGCCCAATTGCAGATTTAATGAAATCTGAAGTTTATAAGTTAGCTGCTTTTTTAAAAGTACCAAATTCAATACAAGAGGCGCAGCCTACAGACGGTTTATTTGGAGATAGCAGAACAGATGAAGATCAAATTGGTGCATCTTATGATGAATTAGAATGGGCAATGCAAATGCAAAACGAAGGAAAATCAGCGAACGATTTTTCGGAAAGAAAGCAAGAAGTATTTAAAATTTATGAAAAATTAAATAAAATTAATCAACATAAAATGATACCAATACCTGTTTGTGAAATTCCGAAAGAATTCAAATAAAGGATAAAAATCTCGCAAAATTATTTGCGAGATTTTATCCTTTATTACACTATATTCTCTGCAACTAACATCTTTTTAATCTTATTAATGGTTCTTTTTTTAGACCCATTAGAAATTTCAAATGGTAATTGAAAAAATAATAGGCAGATTTTTAATATGTTAAATATTTTATTCATTGTAGGGGGGTGTTTTTAAGTTCTAAAT
>Ga0075444_10002531_pt1 | contig 11025 bp, 10 predicted proteins | sample CoawatmetaG01DNA_FD_76836 | JGI IMG/M metagenome (GOLD analysis project Ga0075444, IMG submission 76836) | Marine microbial communities from the West Antarctic Peninsula - Coastal water metaG017-DNA | ecosystem: Environmental > Aquatic > Marine > Coastal | place: Atlantic Ocean: West Antarctic... | reverse complement strand
GCCGCCACAATGGCGAGACAGAGTATGCCTATGAGGACTGAGCCGCCCACGACAGCCATGTCGCCGACAAGCTCCTGCGTTTCCTCTTGCTGGCGTTTCTTGGCCGCAGCGCGGGCCTTTTCTTCGACGCGCTGATCTTTCTTGAGCTGAAGGATTTCCTGCCACGCATAGTAACCGAAGCGCCCGATCACTAAGGCCTTTACTTCCGAAATGTGCTCTGCGGCAAGCTGTTGATTTATCACGATTTCAGTGATGGATTGGCCGTTCTGACGGGCTTTGCGTTCTTCGTCTTTGAGGTGTTTTGAGCCCTCAAACAGGGCGTCGATCTGTCCTGCCACCGACGAAATTGACGAGGCTGCTCCCAGCGTCTTGGATATTACTTCTGTCGCGGATTTGATCAAGGCTATGCCGGTTAATATCTCGGCCACTGGCATGGTCGTTGTTCCTTATTTATATGCTTAGTATTTAGCGGCCACCATGAGATCGATGGCGTCTCGGATCGCATCGAGGTTTGCGTCGATACGTGCCATAGTTACCGCCTGTTGGTGGCTGGTACTTTCGACCTCTGCCATGCGTGATGACATGCGTTGTACGTCAATGCTGTTGGCCTCGATGTCTTTGACCATACCGCTGACAGCCCAGACGATAGCCGCGCCTTGGCCGACTAAGGTCAGTACAATTGCAGCACCCGTCCATTCGTTTTTAGTCGTCATTTGTACACCTTGTGCTGGTCGGGTTTCTCAAGAAAGCGCGGCACACAATAGGCCAACGCGAAGTGCTTTGGGCTCGTCAGATGGCCGTAGCGACGGACGATCTCACGCGCATGGTAGTTGCAGGCCTCGAGGCTGGCGAAGAGCATCGCGGGTCCCTCTAGTGAAGCCCCGCCGACAAAGACTAGCAGGGCAAACACGTGCATCATCTCTAGTCCGCGTAGATGGCACTTGGGCGCATGACTTGGATACTGCCTGCCTGCGCGGCCTCGTTGGCTTGCTCCTGCTCTTCTGCGAGGAACTGTCCGTACTTTTGCTCGAAGATAGGCCCACGCTCATCAAGGAAGTAGTCACCTGCATAGCTCAGAGCCGCGTACATGATCAGATCGCTGGAGGTTGCTGCTAGCGCGTTCTCATCGCTGTCGGAAGTCATGGCCGCAAAGGGTCCATAGTAGCTGACGTTGACCGTGCCACTGGGAGGCTCAGGGAACAGCAGGATCGTTGTCCCTTGCTGCGTAAAGTGCTTTGACGTCCCAGCTTGGCCGGTGGCTTTCATCTCTAGCATCTCATGCAGCGGTACTCGCGTTAGGGCACTGTTGCCGTGGTAGATGTCGATGACCTCCAGAGCAGTCGCGGGCAGGGCGATAGACCCCGTCTGACTGCTAATTGCGTAGGTCTGTATGGCTTCCATCGAGGGGATACGGAGGACGCGCTGAATGCGAGAGATGCCCTGATCGATGAACGTGTCAGCCAATGCGTTGAGGCAGTCGCTGCGGTTAAGCAGGGCCTTGAAGTGGGTTCTGAGGGCACCTTTGTTCATGGGCTAGTTCCTTTTATCCGTCGCCATAAAGTAATCCAAGCTCTGATCTCGGAGCCTTTTGACAATCTCTTTGACGTTGTGGTTGTAGAGGTCGAAGCCTTCTCTGAGCCACTGCTCATGTACGACCACGGGTATCGAAGCCACACGCTGGAAGTCTTTTTCACGGGTTTCACTACTCGCGTTTCGGCTGTCTTTAAGGTCATCCAAGAAGGCGGTGGTGATGTTCTGGGTATTCTTAAAGGTGACATTATCGCCCTCCTGCAAATACTCTGTCTCAACGCCCAGCAAGTTGCGCGGGGCGGGCTTATTATTATCTTTTGTCATTTTGGGGGTGCTCTGTGCTGTTGCTCTGATGTGGATTGTAAAAGAGGACCGGCGGGGGAGACGAAGTAAGGAGAGCAGCCAACCTTCGTCTTCTTTGGTCCCGCCGGACCTCAATAGTTTAGACCCGTTTAGCTCAGGCCAGTGATCATGTGGTCGGAGGCGAAGGACATATGCTTGATAGACCCTTCGTAGTTAACCATGTGCTGATCACTGTCGCCGGTCTTCGCAAGCAGAGTGCGAGTGAACGGACGTAGCACACAAGTACGCCACATCGACGGATCGATAAGGAATGCGTGTGTGGTCAACTGGTGTCGGTTAAGCACGACTTTGTACTCACCGAACGGCGACACATAGAGGTCGATCACATTAACCAAGGTCTTGGTTTGCGCAAACTCACGATTACGCCCAGAGGCAGCGGCAAAGCCACTGACAATCAGTGAATCGGCAGGTTTGATCATAAGCACCGAAGGCTCGGAGCCCGCTGTGTATGCAGCTTGACCGGCGACCAACAGCTTTGCTTCTGTCAGTGGGTCGGTTGAACCGCTACCTGCATCTGTGGAATCGGTGATCTGTGCTGTGACAGACGCCATCTTCCGAGCAGTACTGCCGTTGGCATCGGCAACAGCCGCTTGGGCTACACCGACGTAGGCCCGCTCAAGGTCACGCTTGATTTCCTTGAGGGTTTTGCCCATTTGGTAGGCAGTTTCCTTAGCACGGCCATAGGTCTTAATGACATCAGCGGTGGCTGAAATCTGAAAGCTTTTGACCAAGATTTGGCATTGGTTTGTGCGAAGGGTTGTCGGGCTTTGTGTGCCTGCTGATACGTCAGCTCCTTCGACGGCGGCGTTTGCGCCTGCTGCTGCCAAAGTATCTTCCTGCCAGTCAAATGTTCGCGCTGAAACTTTCTCAGATTTGATCAGCGAATACATCGGGCAATCAGTGGGGGTGATGTTGGTAATAATGTCCGAGACATCTTCTGCTTTACCAATCTGGTTAAAGGTCGTGTACGTAGCCATTGTGTTGGCTCCTTAGTGGGGTTGTTATTGCTCCCACCGCGCCATCAAAGCTTCCGCTATATCGTCAGCATCAGAACCGCCATTAGCTCTAAGCATTTGTTGCGCTTTGTCTGCGCGACGTTTGCTGGAACCAATATCGTTAAGCGGTGCTTTGTTAGACCTAAGTATCCGTTTACCCTTGTTGCCTTGCTTTGCCTTGATCACCTTAGAAGCGGCCTTTTTAGTTTGGGCTGTCTTCTTCGACTGATCGTATAGTCGGGCTTTGTTCAAAAGCATGATGACTTGCGGATCGACGTATTGATCCACTTGTTCACTGGGTAACCCTTGGCTGACCGCATAGCTTCTGATGTCATTGTATACATCGTTTGACCAGTCGGGCATTTGGGTCTGAAGAACTTTGACGCACTCACTCGCGGCCTGTTGATGCAGCACTTTCTGCTGGTCTTGGGCATCACGGTAAAAGGCGTCGGCCTCTTCAGTTAGGAATTTAAGGTCGGCTTCTGCGTCCTTTGCCTCGGACCTGAGCTTGGCGAAATCGTCGGCGTCCATCTGTCGGCTTGCGACTAACATGTCCACTTCGGAGTAGGGCTTGGCTCGGGCTTGGGCGCGTTCGAGAAGCTTCTGATAGCTGATGTCTGCTTTTTGCAGAGCAGCGTCGGCTTGTTTGCGGGTGTTTGCGAGGTCTTGAGACTTGCGGGTCAGGCTGGCTTCTTGACCGTGCAGACGTTTTAGAGCGGCTACGGATACCCGTTGTGTTTCACCATCGACAATAACTTCGACCTGAGTGTCGTCATCAATTGATAACTCTACTTCGTCTTCTTCTTGGTCGTCGTCGGTTTCGTTGGTTTCTTCACTGTTGTCGTCTTCGGGGTCTGTGTCGTCTTCGGCGTCTTGTACATCATTTTCATCATCCTGATCTTCGTCAGATGTATCCTCTAGTGTCTCGTCTGCTTGAGGTTCATCTGTTGCCTCTTGTTCCTCGTCAGATAGGGTTTCCCCGTCCTCCCAGCGATTAAGAATGGCTTGCTCCGCATCGTCTTGGTCGATGATACGGCTCTGAGGTTCTTGATTGTTGTGGACGTTATCCATGGTCCGTAAGTTCCTCTTGACTGTTGTCGTCGTCTTCTACTGCTGAGATCACGCGCTCGTTAATTTCGTCTCGAACCGCGACCCACTGCTTAAGTGTGTTTGCCACGTCTACTAGTGCTCGATAGTGGCGGTAGTTGGTCTCTCGTCCTGCGTCGTCTGCTGGGTCCGAATTGACGTATGTCGTGAACGTACCTTCGACCAGCGTGTTGACGCAGGCGTTGAATGCAGGGTTAGCCAATAGCGCCTCTGCCTCGTCACCTTGGGTGACAAGTTCCTCTTCAGTCATCGTGTGCTCTCCTTGGGGGGGTGTGTATTTAGCCTGTTGGTGAGGCTATTGCGCGGACGTCATCTGCCGTCTTCGCAATCTCTAGCTCGGCTGTATCGACCATAACCTTATGATCTAGCTGGCTTTCTTTGAGGTCTAGGCTGTCAGACTGCATGGCAAACGATTGCTGTGCTTTCATCTGATCTAGCTCCATCTTCATCTGGGCCATCTGCGCGTCCATTTGGAGCTTCTGCTCGGCCAAGGCGGTCTGGCGCTCTTGGATTTGCATCTGCTGTTGCTGCATTTGCATAGCCATCTCTTGCGCTGGGTCGGCTTGTGGTGGTGGCAACTGGTCGGGCGGCGTCAGGTAGTCTTGGACGTTCTTGATGCCCGAGTTCTCCATGACATGGCTCATAAGCTTGTACTGGTTTGGAGCTTGGTACATAGCCGACAGAGTTGGATCTTGCGACATCAACCCGTGCAGCGCGAGATACTTCTGCGCTTCCTGCTCCTGCTCACCATATCCGAGGTGCATCTCAACAGTGACATCGCGCTTGGATGCCCATTGCGCTGGGCTAATCTCGACGTAGTCACCGGCTAGCTCTACGATCTTCTCGTCAGTCTCGTTTTCGACGCACAGTTGATACACAAGTTGGTACAAGGGCCGCAGGAAGTTGTTGGCGAAGTTGCGGGCAATGATCTTTTGACGTTGCTGGCTCATCGTTGCCAGTTGCTCGACCATAGCTGCTGAGTTCTGCTTTGAGACCGCGTCTTTGTTGGTACCTTGGCTAAGACGGCTGACGCCCGTGGTATCTTCCTTGTCCTCGTCCAACATCTTGATAGTATTGAATATAAACGGGTTGAGAGGCGCTTGCTGCATAGGAACAATGGCATCGGGTCTGGTAACGTTTATGATACCACCGACGCGACCATCGATAAGCTCGCGAGGATTGGTAACGCCGCCTTTTGTTACGACGTATCTCGGGTTGTTGGTGATCATCGCATGGTCAAGGATAGACCGTGTAAGCACCGTGCGGGCGTTCTGTATTGGTACAACCTTAGAGGCAAAGTTGTTTCCCCAGAATGAATGCGGTATCGGCAGTGGGGTGAAGACAACAAAAGGCTTGCGGTTGACCTTTTCCTTCTCCAACAGGACATTGCCAGCTTTGACCAAGCGGTAAAGTTCAGCCTCGCCCGTGCCGTCGATGTCCATCATCGTGTAGCATTCGTAGCAGGTCACCGAGCGGACTTGGTCTTGGTACCCGTTGGCGTTAAAACCACGGTCACTGCCAATCTCTTCGTGGCGGGCGAGAACCTCTGGGTCAGTTTCCATATCAATGTCTTCGTGTTCCCCAATCTTGTCGATCAGGTCTTCGTCGTACATCTGTCGTAGCTCGGATATGGTTTTGCTGGCGCGGTGGGCGCAAAAGAGAACGTCGTCTAAGTCCTTAGCCTGTGGCTCGATTAAGAACTGCTCTGGGGCAATGTTCTCAATGACAACCTGTGATGTATCTTGGGTCACGCGGATATCACCCGAGTAAAAGCCGAGGCTCTCTTCGATCTCTTCGATCTCTGTGTTGTCCTGCGCCAGCACTGCGTCTAGCTCATCTTCGGTCAGGTCCTCGACGTATTCTAAGTGGCTCTCGGTCTGCTCTTTCCAGTAGACCCTGACGATGCCTGCGCGGGCAATGAGGCCGTCGTGGATGGCCGTATGCATTACGCTGTAGAGGTCGTTCTGACGATGGGCGACGTAGTCGGTGTATTCGGTGCATACCTCGGCCATCTGTACGTCATCTGCATTCTGAGGGGCAAAGCGCACCGTTTTGTTACCGGCGGCAAAGGTCTCAAGTAGCTGCGCTTTCATCGACTCGACGCTGTCATAGACGTCCATTGAGACATAGCTGCTGTTGCCGTCGTGGGCTTTCTTTGGAAGCGTGGCGTTGTAGTAATCGACAGCCCGTTTGCGTTCACGACTGATCTGGCTGTCATAGTAACCGACTGATCTGCGGATGTTAGAATCGAGAATGACCACGATGCCTTCGTCATCCAGCTTCTTATAATCTTTGGTTTTCATTTCATACCATTTCTATGTAGTAGTTGTCGGTCGATTCAATCGGTTCCCAAGCCCCTTCGTGGACGTGGTTGGCAAGGGCCAGCGCCATTACGCAGTCATCGTAGCAGCCAGACTCGGCCTCCATAGCACCCGTCTGAGTCGCCACGTATGTGAGCATTTCTCTGATCGTAACCTTGCAGTTTAGCTCGAGATCATCGTCTCTGTGCGCGGCCCTTAGTTGATCGATGATCAGGGGCTTGGTCTTGGAAGTTGTTGTAAAACCGAGCTTCATTGTCTCTCGATCTGTGAGCTTGTCGATCTGGGTCTCAGTGTAAAAGTTGGGATACGCCATGTCTTTGCCGAGCCGTGTACAAGTCAGGATGCCGTGGCTGTTGTTTTCGACGATGATGAGCGCCTCGTTGTAATACTCGCCCAGCGCAGCAAGCACTGTCGCGAAGTGGTCGGGGTGGACATGACTTCGCCACACAGCGACCTGACGCTTTTTGCTATCGAGAACCTGAGCGCAGGAGTAGTCACCGCCTCTCACGCCCATAGAGACGTCAGCGCCAATCACGTACTGTTCACCGTCTTGGTGAGGCCGGTAGATCGACAGTTCACCTCGGGCGTTGTCCAGCCATTCGCCGCCTTCAAGGGCAAGACGCTGCTGTAGCTCTTCGGTGTCGGACAGACGAGACAAAAGCTTGTCGGGGTTAAACACTGGTCGCCCAGTAGTCAGGAATGCTTCGTCGGGGTAACTCGGGTACTCCTGACGGAATAGGTCGAGGCCGTTCTGCGCGACCTTGCGACGGCGAAACATAAGCTGGCCGTCATCGAGGTCATACTCGGCGGCTAAGTCAATCTCGTCGGGGGTGCGCTCGAAGTTGTCAGGGACGGGCTCACGATAATCGGGGTCTGTGAACCAAGGTATGAACACCGGCACGTACCCGTTGGTACCATCGACGGCCCCCTTCCAGAGGTCGTAGAATATACCTGAGATACCATTGGCTGTGCTCTCCACAAAGATAGCCGTGCCGTTAGTGTTGGGCACAGCTTGCGTCAGTCCATTCCAGTTTTCCAAGGCCGTAGACTTCTGCCAGAAGGCAAGCTCGGATGCGTGGACGTGGGTAAGGGTCTCGCCTCGTCCAATGCTCTCACCGCCAGCGGTGGCGACTACAAAGCTACTGTCGAGCACGTCGAAGCTCAGTTCGCGGCGTGACGAATACTTGGTGTGGGGCTTAAGGATCTCAGGACAGTTTTCGTGGTACCTCTTAGTCATATCGAAGAGGGCTCTGGTCGAGTCACTGTGGTGCGTAATGACCATCGCCTTGGAGGCGTTTCGCTGGCTGACGCTGAAGTACAAGTAACCGCCTGTGTAAGTGCTGAGACCCTGCTGTCGGGCCTTCAGTATAATAATGCGGACCTTGCCTTCAGACGCCATCTGTTGCTCGACGGCATCGTTTAAGATGGTCTGAGCGTTGTTCAGTTTAAGTGGTGCAATCTCGCCAGCCTTGGTGCGGATCTTTAGGGCGCTCTGGGCGTAGAAGCTAAAGCTGTTTAACAGTCGTTTCCTCACTGCTACCAATTTCGGATCTAATGCTGTCATCTTTGCTCTCTTCTTCGATCTTAAGCTGCTCGTCATCCTGTGGCCCATCGTGCTCGATGAGCAAAGAACTTAGGAAGCTCTCAGCTTTGCCGACAGTGACCTCTACGCTGGCCGCTGGCTTCGATCTTGTGAAGTCTAAGACCAGACGTGCAGCCGTAAGCTTGTCTCTGTTTTGCGCGGGCTCACGCATGATGGCGACAGCAGCTTGCAAGGCCTCTTTCCCATAGTCATCAACGTCGAATTGCTCAGTCATAATAGCCACTATTCTCTCTGCTTCTTTGCGGGCCTTTTCTCTTATAGGCACTAGCTGCTCGGCTGTGTATCCATCGACTACACCGACTGGCCTGCCTGCCTGCTTTGTCTTCTTCTTAGTTGACCACTGCTTTCGCAGAGCGCGGCCCTCTGGCGTTTTCATCAAGTTTGAGAAGTAATGGTTCTTTTTCGGGGTGGACTTCTTTGGATACTTTAGGTCGTCTTTTGCCGCTCGGGCTCGGGGTTTCTTTGGTGCGACCATGTTCAATCTCCTGCCTGACGATTTCTAATGATTTAGGTGCAGTGTGGCAGAACTGCTCAGGGGGCAGACCGTGCTCCATCTCGGTGTAAATCGCTAGTTTATCTGGGCCTGACAGGGCCGAGTTTCGGACCCACTCGATGCGCTTGAGTAGGTCCACGAAATCAAATGCCGTGGTTTTCAAGTTGCTCTCCTTGATTGCATACAAAGTAATCCCAATGAGGTCTTTTTTTAGAAGGGGGTTTGGGACTGTTACGCGGCTTGCTGTGGTGACAACGAGCCTGCTTGGGGGGACAATGCGCCCGCAGGCATTTGCTGGCGTTGCTTCTCTTCTTCCTCTTCCTCGGCGCGTCCGTTGAGCATCATGGCTAGTACTACGGCGACTATGGTTGCGAAGGGGTAGGCGTGGAGCTTCAAGTCTGGGTTGCCCGAGGCGTTGAGGTTCTCTTTGACCAGTTGTGAGGTGGTTGGTGCAACGGCTTTTGCCAGACGGGGGTTTACAAAGTACAAGAGCACGGGATCGACAGCCCGCTCGTCTGCTTGGTTTATATAGTCCAAGAAACGATTGACGCGGGGCGTCTGTGTAGGGTCGTCTTTGCGGGCCTGTAGTGCCGCCATGATCCGACGAACAGGTCGTCTTTGTTTGGGGTTATTCTCAACGTAAAGATCAATGTTCTTTTGGATATTGTCGATCTCTTTGTAGACGCGCTTGCGGACACTGTCGCTGTATTCTGAGTTGTCTTGCATCATGCGCTCAATGACGCTTTCAAAGCCGCTGTCTTTAGCCACTGCGTGACCAAGCTCATGCAAAACAGTGGTCAGTGCATAGAGGTCGTTGACGTCACCAAGCGTCTCAGCTTGAGCACCAGCGTTCATGCCCCATACAGTGCGACCTATATCGGAGTAAGCACCTCTGATGCCTCTAGCATTCTCTGTCAGTGGGCGGCCCATGTCGTCAAACATCTCTTGCTGACTGTCGAAAAGACGAACACTGACGTTGAGAGCTTTACTAAGTTGCAAAGCGGCATCGATATCTTGGATGCCGTCAGCGTACTTTGTACCGGCCTTGCCAATCTCAAATGCAGGGCGAACAAAGGGAAGCTGTGCCTTCACCTGATCAGGTGTAGCAGGCTGGGAGCCGAGCATCTTGTTGACGAGCGACTTCATGTTAAACGGGGATTGCTGTTGAGGCTGCTGTGCAGGAGGGGTCGCTAGGACTCCAGTATTCCCTTGCTGGGCGAGGTCTTGGTCGAAGGATTGTCCTGCATCGGGACTGGTTGGCCCTCGTCCTCCGCGTCCATCTCCGCTAAGAGGTCCCAGTCCGTCTCTTTGCTTAATTGCTTCGACGACTTTTCGAGCAGCGTTGGCGTAATCAGGCGCATCATCGTCTTCGTATCCACGGCTCTCATTCCCTTCGGTTTGCTTTGCTGTATCATATAGGCGCTTTTCAGGATACCACAACAGGGCCTGTAGGTCACTCATAGTTAGCTGTTGATTGCTGTTTTGGCGTATAGCAGGCTCGTCCTGTAGGCGACCAAGAGCGCGGGTAAATACCTCACGAATAAAATCACGCTCTGCGGCACCTTTTGGAGCTTCTTGTTGCCCGTCTAAGTAGCCTGACAGGCCGTTGCCCGATTTGCGTATCTCAGGGCTTAAAAGGTTAAGCACCTCGCGCCATTTTGGGTCCATAGACAGCTTGGCTGTAGCCTGTGCAAAAGCGTTGAGCTGCGAGGTAGACATGTTGGGCTTTATGGTTACAGGCGCTTTGGAATAAAGCTTGCGAAGCACCCGACGCTCGGCGTTTGACAGCCCATTGATCAGGTCTTTGATCTCGCCACGCTTCTTCTTTTCCATAGCAGGATTTGGCACAACTAAGGTGCCGCGCCAACGACCAACAGTCCGCATAAGCCAGCGGTCCATAGTGAGAGCGTCGAAGTTGCCATATAGATTACTAAAGAAGCCGTTGCCGATCTTTGGCCCAAGGATTGAGGCACCGCGCACAAGGGTGCCCTTGCCTTCGCCAGTGACATCAACTTTGTATTCTTTTTCTATTGTTCGCACAGGTACCTGTGAGTTCATAAAGTCCGCCAGCCGTACATGGTCACCGTCAAACTTGTCGAGCATTGTGTGGTACATTTTTAGACCACTGTTTATACCCTTGGCGGCGGTACCTATGCCTGCTTTGTCTGGGAAGCGGCCTGTACGCTGCAACGTCTCATAGACCTGTGCGGCTAGTTCAAAGTTCTTGTCCACCTTGAGGCCATTAGACGTCACAGCCAATGCCCAGACAAACTGGAGCTTGTTCTTGGGGGTTGTGAGTACTTCGGGGTAGACTTCGCCCAATGTCTCTAGGGCCTCGGTAACGGTGCGATCATACCAACCAATGGCGTTCTGGTTGTCTTTGATTGCTTCCAAGGCGTCCGCGTAAACAAAGTCAGCCAAGCGTTCAATGTTCTCTGGGTTCACCTGTGTCAGATCGATGCCTGCGCTCTTCTGCGATGCCAGTGATTTGGCTTGCAGGTCCAGCTTAAAATCGCGGCCTTTGGTGTAAACCTTGCGGCGGGCGAAATCAAAAGAACGTGCAAGGCTGTTCTCTAGTGGGGTGCCACTGACGGCTCCAGTTGGGACGTTGTC
>Ga0075444_10002528_pt1 | contig 11035 bp, 8 predicted proteins | sample CoawatmetaG01DNA_FD_76836 | JGI IMG/M metagenome (GOLD analysis project Ga0075444, IMG submission 76836) | Marine microbial communities from the West Antarctic Peninsula - Coastal water metaG017-DNA | ecosystem: Environmental > Aquatic > Marine > Coastal | place: Atlantic Ocean: West Antarctic... | reverse complement strand
TATTTAGAAAAAATGAGCGTTCGCTTTGGCAAAGAATTCCAAATGATAAAGCAGGGTTTATAAGTGAATCTGGAGAATTGCACGGTTTGATAAATTTAAAATTACAAAAGCAATTAGAAATTCAGTCTTATACAGTTTTGCAATATGATTCTTATCCAAAGGAAGGAAATAATCCTTTCAGAGATGGAAGCGATTTTAAAGTGAATGCAGGTCTAGATGCAAAAATTGGAATTACCAATGATTTGACCTTAGATTTGACAATAAATCCAGATTTCGGACAAGTAGAAGCAGATCCAGGAACCATTGCATTAGACGGATTTCAGATTTTTTTTAGAGAACAAAGACCTTTTTTTGTAGAAAATAAAAATATTTTTGATTTTGAATTTGCAGACGGAAGAGACAATCTTTTTTACAGTAGAAGAATTGGTAGGAATCCGCACAGAGATCCAGTTTTAGCAGCGGGAGAATATGCAGATATACCAAAAAATTCTACAATTTTGGGTGCTACAAAGTTTTCTGGAAAAACTAAGAATGGTTGGTCTGTTGGCGTTTTAGAAAGTGTTACAGCAAAGGAGTATGCAGAAATAAAACAAACAGATGGTAGCACAAGAGAAGAAATTGTAGAACCATTAACTAATTATTTTGTTGCTAGAGCTCAGAAAGATTTTAATGAACGGAATTCTTATCTAGGTGGAATTTTTACTGCAACCAACAGAAATTTAAATGGTAATTTTTCTGAATTACATAAAGCAGCATATACTGGTGGAATAGACTTTAGACATACTTGGAAAAATAGAAACTTTTATGTTGAGGGAAATACAATCATAAGTCATGTGACAGGAAGTGAGGAGGCTATTGAAAGGACGCAGCGTTCTATTACAAGATTGTTCCAAAGAACAGATGCAGATCATGTGAATGTAGATCCAACTAGAACCTCTTTAACAGGTACAGGAGGTAAAATTAATATCGGAAAACAAGGTGGTGGAAATTGGAGATATAATGGTGGACTTGTTTGGCGATCACCAGAATTAGAATTAAATGATGTAGGTTTTTTGCGCCAAACAGACGAAATTATTCAGTTTGCAGAAATAAACTACTTGTGGCAAGTTCCTACAAAAATCTATAGAGATATTAAAGTTAGTTTAGAACAGTTATCAAATTTTGATTTTCAAGGAAATCAAAATGAAATGGAGTATAAATTAGAGGCAAGAATAAATTGGATAAACAATTGGTCTACAAATTTAGGGCTTGGTCACAATCCTTTACTGTACGAAAATGCCTATTTGAGAGGTGGGCCACGTTGGAGATTTGCAAATAAAGATTTTGTGTACTTCTTCCTTAATTCTGATAGTACTAAAAAGTTGAGTTTTACTTTAGGATATATAAAACGGAAAACAGAGAGAAATATAAACAATTTAAGTAGATATGTTATCAGAATGAATTACCAGCCTTTTGACGCCTTCAGCATGTCTTTAAATACAGAACTACAGCAAACCGTAGATAAAACACAGTATATCACAACAACAAACTTTGGCGCTGAAAAAAGATATATTTTAGGACAAATTAATAACCAAAATTGGTCTACGACGTTGCGATTAAATTACAGTTTAAATCCGAATTTTTCTATACAATTTTACGGACAACCATTTATTTCTAGAGGAAGGTACTCGGATTTTAATTTTGTAAACAATCCTACAGCAAGTTCTTTTAGTGAGCGTGTTACTTTATATAACGAAAATCAAATTTCTTATACAAACGACCCGATTGCTATCGATTTAAATAATGATGGAAATTTAGAATATGATTTTCCAAACGGCGGCTATTTAGTAGACGATAATGTGAATGGAAATTTAGATTATGCTTTTAGAAAACCAGATTTTTCTTTTGTACAATTGCAAACAAACTTAGTGGTGCGTTGGGAATATATTCCGGGTTCTGAGTTGTTTTTTGTTTGGTCAAGAGGCTCTGCTGGTTCACAAGATTTTAATGATTCTCTTACGGATAGTGTTCGTAATCAGGTTTTTGATATTCCTGCCAGTGATACTTTTCTAATAAAAGCAACCTATCGTTTTGTAAGGTAATTTACTTGAATGTTGCGCGTTGTAATCTATCATTTATAGACTTTCCTAGGCCAAATTCAGAAAAACGTTCTGCAATAATAAGGTCTAAATTTTTACTATCTAAATCATGCATTGCGGAATATAGTCTCGATGCAGCTTCTTGCAAAGAGCCATTTTTAGATAAGATTATTTCAGTAATATTTTCGTTATTTAAAGAAGATTTAAATACTAAAACTCCCATCTTTTTTCCTGTATTTTTTTTTATCTCAGCAGCAACATCATCAACTAAAAAAGTACTTGTTTTAGGTGCATAATGTCTAGCCAGCATTCCTGGGGCATCTGGTTTTTCTTCTTTTTTATTTTTGATAGAAATTCTACCAACTACAGCTTCAATTTCTTCTAAGGGTAAAGCACCTAATCTGTAAATAACAGGTTCTTGATTTTCAAAACCAATAATAGTAGACTCAATTCCGTTTGTACAAGAACCACCGTCTAAAACCATCTTTATGCTATTCCTAAAATAGTTTTCTACGTGTGCTGGTTTTGTAGGACTAATGCTTCCAAAAGGATTTGCACTTGGCGCCGCTAAAGGAAATGGTAATTTTTTTAATAGTTCTAAAGTTACAGGATGATTTGGTACACGAACAGCAACAGTGTCTTTTCCTGCCGTAATAATATCAGGAATAGTATTGCTCTTTTTTAAAACTAAAGTCATTGAACCTGGCCAAAAAGCAGCAGCTAGCAATTTTGCTTTGTCAGGAACATGAGTTACAAGACCATTTAAAGATTTTACAGAAGAAATATGCACAATTAACGGATTAAAAAAAGGACGCTGCTTTGTAGAAAAAATACTTTTAATTGCTTTTTCGCTAAAAATATTTCCTGCTAAACCATAAACTGTCTCCGTTGGTATTGCCACCAACTGTTCTTCGGTTAATAATTGCACTGCTTTTTTTATGTCTTTAGAAATGATGCTCATGATGCTTGCAAAATTACATATAAATTTGCTTAATTATTATTTTTGACAAGAAACTTAAAATGGAATAGTTTTTGATAATTTTGTTTTGTAAAATAGTTGACATGAAAAAAACATTACTTACAGTAATTACTATTTGTATTTTTCAAAACGCTATTTCCCAAGAAAAATTAGGGAGACCTTTTTTTACAGGAGATATAAATTTCACCCTAGGTATTAATGAAGATTATCAAATTGGACCGAATGATGATAACGGACCCTTAATTGTGCCATCTGCCTTATTTTTTAGATTTGGTTTTGGGTATGAATTTAAACAGAGAATTGCAATTGCTTTTAATTCTGGTTATGATTTACATTGGAATTATGATATTAAGGCGTTCCCTACCTATGGAAGTCTAAAATATAATATCACAGAAAAAGACCATAGTACCCACTTTATTGAAGTTAGATATGGTAAGATGTGGACACCCTCATCTAATTATCCCGATGGAAATTATTATGGAATTGGTCTAGGAATTCAGGCTGGGGGAGAAGATAGACTGAACACCATTTTTAGAATAGATTTTCACAGAAAAGGGATTGTTGGTTTTAAAAATAATAAATTAGACAGTGTTTCAATTGGTATTGGATTTTCCTTTTTTTAATTGAAGTTTAAATAGTTTTTTCAGGCAGTGGGTTTGCTTCATATTTATTATGAATGGTTATGATTGCCAAACCGAAGAGCACGGCTACAACTATTAATATTGTACTAATCAAACCACCTACTCCAAAAGACATCCTTATTAAAATTGTTGAAATAACAAAGCCAGAGTTTCTAATAATTTTATGGAACTGATCTGTGTAAAAAAATGAAAACAAAAGCAGTACCACATCCACTAAAATTAAGACTGTAAAAAACTCATCAAAAAATAGGTTATTAATGCTCTCAAATGTTGGCAATTTGTTAGAGAATATATAAATTCCTGCAGACCAATCTACAAGTGTGTATACCGCGATAATAAAAAATAATGGAAGCAAAATAACAGCTATTATTTTTTTGTTTTTTACAAATTTATCAACCATTGGTTGAATAGCTCCTTGCAATATTATTTGTTTTGTTTTCTCTTTTTGAAATAAAAAGATTAAATAAAATAGCAAAATAGAGGCAATTAAATCATAGGTAAATTGTAAATCACCTTTAATTTCGAACCAGTTTTCTGTAAGCTCTAAAGCTGATAAATCTTTAAATAATTTACGAATAATAATTAGGGTTATAATTTCATACTGCTTGGTTATATAAGTTGTAAAAGACCTTGGTAAGTAGTAAATTAGAAGATAAACCTCATAAATTAGAATAAAAGAAAAAGGCGTATATGCAGCAGAAATCGGATTTTTTAAAAGCTCTGAGTTTGAAGGATAATCTATAAAATTAAACTTCATTAAATAAATAACGGCCAAATGAATAAAAAAACTAATAAGTGCTAATTTAAGAATTATCTTCTCTGTTTTTCCACGGGTACTGTCCGAAAGAAGCTTGTTAAATATAAAAGGCATTATTTCTTTTCTCTGAATCATGTTGAAATATTTTACACAAATTGTTATAAAATAGGCATGCGCTTAGGTATACTTATTTGTAAATTTAAGTTAAAGATACATTAATTTATAAACAAACTAAATTGAAGTAAAAGAAAAAAGGGTATTTCTAAACTATTTATTACTCAACTAAACTAGCACTTGGAGAAAACAGTAAATCTGTAGGATTATCGATGTCATACAGGTACTGAAAGCTTCTAGATTCTTTATTGCAAAATGGTTCTAGCAGTTTTAACATGTTTTTAAAACCAGATAAGGTTAAAACACAAAAGAAAGTTTCGCTGTCTTTTGTTATAATTCCTTCATCAGATTTAAACAAGCCAAAAATTAAATTACAATTACGTGGCGTAATAAAATCGACTTCAGATAAGTCTAGTTTTTGTTTTTTATCAATAACCGTATCTTCTAATACAGCTCTAAATTGAATGGCTTCTGCTTTGTTAAAGTTGTACAATCGAACAACATTTTCGCCAAGGCCATTTACATTTTCTATATAATCTAATTCCATTTATTCTAGTGTGCTTGTAACCAATTTTCTCCAACCCCAACTTCCACATCTAATGGCACACTCATTTTAAAAGCATTTTCCATTTCGTATTTTATAATAGGCTTAATAATCTCTAACTCTTCTTTATGTGCGTCAAAAACTAATTCATCATGCACCTGTAATAACATTTTAGACTTAAAACCTTCTTTCTTAAAACGATTGTGAATGTTAATCATTGCTAGTTTTATAATATCTGCAGCAGATCCTTGTATAGGTGCATTTACCGCATTTCTTTCTGCACCACTTCTAACCATTGCATTTCTAGAATTTATATCTTTTAAATATCTACGTCTATTTAAAACCGTTTCTACGTAACCATTTTCTCTGGCAAAATCTACTTGCGCAGACATATATGCTTTCAGCTTCGGGTAGGTTTCATAATACGTATCAATCAATTCTTTAGCTTCGCTTCTAGATAAGTCTGTTTGATTGCTCAATCCAAATGCAGAAACACCATATACAATTCCGAAGTTTACCGTTTTAGCGTTACTTCTTTGCTCACGAGTAACTTCATCTAAAGGAACATTAAAAACTTTTGCAGCGGTAGAAGCATGAATATCTTCTCCGTTTTTAAAAGCTTCCATCATATTTACTTCTTCACTTAAAGCAGCAATAATCCTTAATTCTATTTGAGAATAATCTGCTGCTAATAACACATGGTTTTCGTCTCTTGGAATAAATGATTTCCGAACTTCTTTACCGCGCTCTGTTCTAATGGGTATGTTCTGTAAATTAGGATTATTAGAACTCAACCTTCCTGTTGCCGCAACTGCTTGCATATATTGTGTATGAATTCTTCCTGTTTTAGGATTCACTTCATTAGGCAACGCATCTACATACGTACTTTGTAATTTTTTATATTGTCTGTATTCTTGAATATTTCTAATAATTTCATGCTCTTTTGCTAAGAAAGATAAAATATCTTCTCCAGTAGCATATTGACCAGTTTTCGTCTTTTTAGGTTTCTTTACCAATTCCATTTTTTCGAACAAAACAATCCCTAATTGTTTTGGTGAAGCAATATTAAATTCTTCTCCTGCTTGCTCGTAAATATTTTTTTCTAAACGATTGATGTCCTCTGTCAAAGTAATAGAAAACTTATTTAGAAAATCTATATTGATATTGATCCCTTCAATTTCCATTGCTGTTAAAACCGAAACTAAAGGCAATTCAATGTCATTAAAAAGTTTGGTTACATTTCCACTCTCCAACTCACCTGTGAAAAGTTGTTTTAATTGAAAGGTAATATCTGCATCTTCAACTGCATATTCTGTCTGCTCTGCAATAGGAACTGTGCGCATAGAAAGCTGATTTTTTCCTTTTTTACCAATGAGCTCTGTGATAGATACTGGCTGGTAATTTAAGTAGGTTTCTGCTAATATATCCATGTTATGACGCATATCTGGATTGATTAAATAATGCGCAATCATCGTATCAAACAATTTACCCTTTACCGGCATTTCGTAATTTGATAAGACTTTGATATCATATTTTAAATTATGCCCAATTTTTTCTATGTTACTTTCAAAAAACGGTCTAAATTCCTCTAATAGCGCTTTTGTTTCTTCTAGGTCTTCAGGAAACGAAACATAATATCCCTTACCTATTTCGTAAGAAAAAGCTATTCCTATCAACTCAACTTCTAAGGCTTTTAAGCCTGTAGTTTCCGTATCAAAACAAACAGAAGTTTGTTCCATTAATTTTTTAAGTAATAATTTTCTTGAGAAAGGAGAATCTATATGTTGATAAAAATGATCTGTATTGGCAATGGTTTTAAATCCAGATGCAACCTCTTCTTCCGAAACACTTCCGGTTCCTGGAGCAGCAAATAAATCGAATTGGCCTTCAGTACTTGGTGCTGCTTTTTTAGCTGTTGTAGATATCTTTTCTCCCGAAGCACTTTCTGCAGAGTTTACTTTAGTCGCGGTCTCAATAGCAAAAGTTTTTGTAAAATTAGTTAATAAATTTCTGAATTCTAATTCACTGAAAAGTGCTGTTACTTTTTCAATATCTGGTTGGTCTAGTTCAAAATCTTTCGCGTTAAAAGTAACTGGAACATCTAGCATAATAGTTGCTAGTTTTTTAGAAAGCAAGCCTAAATCTTTTGCAGCTTCTACTTTCTCTTTCATTTTTCCTTTTAGCTCATGTGTATTGGCTAACAGGTTTTCCATAGAGCCATAAGCAGCTAAAAACTTCTTTGCTGTTTTTTCTCCAACCCCAGGTAAACCAGGAATGTTATCGGCAGAGTCACCCATCATCCCTAAAAAATCTATAACTTGTAAAGGGTCTGTTACTCCAAATTTTTCTTGTACTTCTGGCACTCCCCAGATATCATAACCACCGCCAAAACGAGGTTTGTACATGAAAATATTTTCAGAAACGAGTTGTGCAAAATCCTTATCTGGTGTTACCATAAAAGTTTTATAGCCTTCTTTTTCTGCTTGTTTAGAGAGGGTTCCAATAACATCATCTGCTTCAAAACCTGCTTTAACCATAATGGGTATATGCATCGCTTTTAAAATCTCTTGAATATAAGGCACTGCAATCTTAATAGCTTCTGGTGTTTCATCTCTATTTGCTTTATAGGCTTCAAACATTTCTACGCGGTCTACACTTCCGCCTTTGTCAAAACAAACTGCTAAATGATCTGGTCTTTCTCGTTTAATTACATCTAAAAGTGAGTTCATAAAACCCATAATTGCAGAGGTGTCTAAGCCTTTAGAGTTAATCTGTGGATTCTTAATAAAAGCATAATATCCTCTAAAAATCAATGCAAAAGCATCAACTAAAAAAACTCTTTTTTGATCTGACATATTAGTTTTGTAATCTATTTATGGATGATTTTTTTTGAGAATGAGTGAAAACTTTGCAACACTGCAGACGCTGCAGTAAAGCTACAAAACTTTAACATGCTATTAAAATTCAATCGGAATTATAACAGTTATCTTTGATAAATTTTTTAAAATAGAATTCTTTTATGAAGATAGCAATTAGGCTAATTATCTTATTTGTCATTATCGTTTTGTTAGAAGTATATGCATTTCAGGCTATAAAGACTATTACTAAAAGCAAAGTTATTCGATATTCTTGGCTATTTGTAAGTATTGCCGTCTATGCAAATTTCGCATATGTTGCTATAACTTATGATAGAACTCAGGGGCAAACGCCACAATTTCAAATGGCAATGGGTATTTTACTAACGGTTTTAATACCGAAGTTGGTGCTGCTTATTTTTATGTTTGGTGAAGATATTTATAGATGGATCCTAAAATTAATTTCGGCAATTACCTCAGGAAATACCATGCCTTTAGCAGGTAGAAGAAAGTTTATTTCTCAAATAAGTTTAGGTTTGGCGGCAATACCATTTATATCTTTTATCTATGGGATTGTACAAGGAAAATATAATTACAAAGTATTAAAATACCAGTTAACGTTTAAAGATTTACCAGAAGCTTTTGATGGTTTTACAATCACACAAATTTCAGATATTCACTCTGGAAGCTTCACTAATAGAGAAAAAATACAATATGGTGTTGATTTAATCAATGAACAAAAATCTGATATAATGTTATTTACAGGAGATATTGTAAATAATAAAGCAGATGAAATGGATAATTGGATAAATGTTTTTGATAAATTAGAGGCTAAAGATGGCAAGTACTCTATTCTCGGGAATCATGACTATGGAGATTATATGGATTGGGATAATCCGCAAGATAAAATAGATAATTTTCAAAAAGTAAAAGACATTCATAAAAACATAGGATTTGACTTGTTGCTAGACGAACACCGTTATTTAGAAAAAGACGGACAGAAAATAGCACTTCTGGGTGTAGAAAATTGGGGAAAGGGATTTAATAAAGCAGGAGATTTAGAGCGGGCTGCCGTTGGTGTTAAAAAAGAAGATTTTAAAATTCTAATGACTCACGATCCAAGTCACTGGGAATACAAAGTAAAACAAGATCCTTTTAATTACCAACTTACGTTAAGTGGTCATACACATGGCTTGCAAATGGGAATTGAAATTCCGGGTTGGTTTAAATGGAGTCCGTCTAAATACGTATATAAGCAATGGGCAGGTTTGTATAAAGAAGCTGGCAGATTTATCAATGTAAATAGAGGTTTTGGGTATCATGCATTTCCGGGGAGAGTAGGTATTTGGCCAGAAGTAACAGTTATAGAACTTAAAAAGTCCTGACAATCAGTTTATTAAAAATAGATTGATTATATTTGAAAGGAGACAATATATTATTTATGCGGTCTCACTTTTCAAAAGCTTGTCTTATGCCAAAATTTGGAGAATTAATTAATTTTCAAAAGCCAGTTCTTATAGACTTTTATGCAGATTATGGAGATTTAGAAAATACCATAAAAATGCTAAGAAGCGTGGCAGCAGGCCTAGGAGACAGTGCAAAAGTAATTAAGATAGATATTACTAAAAATGAAGTTCTGGTAGATGCTTTACGTGTAAAAGGAAATCCAACTTTTATGATTTATAAAGATGGAGAAATGAAATGGCGTCAGACAGGAGCTCAAGATGCTCAGACTTTAATTGGTTTGGTAAAGCAATACATTTAAATTATACAGAAGCTAATTTTTACTTCTAAATTGCTTTAAAAATAAAACCTTTCTCTGAGAATTCTTGTAAAAATTTAGGTAAGACAAATTTTAATTTTTCAGACGCTTTTACACTGTCATGAAATACGACAATACTGCCGTTTTCAGTATTGTTTAAAACATTATTTAAACAGCTTTCTTTAGACGTGGCATTATCAAAATCTACCGATAAAACATCCCACATTATTATCTTATAACCTTTTTTTAGAATTCGTTTAGCTTGGCTCTTTTTAATCTTTCCGTAAGGAGGGCGAAATAATTTTGGTTGTGTAACCTTACCTAAACTCTTTGAAATAATATGTTCACATTCTAAAAAATCCTCTATATAATTTTTGCTTTTAGTGGCCCAACCATTTAAGTGATTGGCAGTATGATTGCCTATAGTGTGCTTTGAGGTTGTAATTTTTTTAAAAATATCAGGATGTGTTTGGATGTTTTTACCAATACAAAAGAATGTAGCTTTTGCATTGTATTTTTTTAATTCATCTAGAACAAATTGGGTAATTTCTGGTGTTGGCCCATCATCAAAAGTGAGGTAGATTTTTTTTAAATCTCTAGAAAAACGCCAAGTATATTTAGAGAAAAATCTCATAATAAAACCTGGCGTTTTTGGTAAATAAAAGTTCAATATTTTTTTATTTTATTCTTCTAGAAAATCTAAATCTGTAGTTTCTTCATCAGGCATTAAATATTCAAAAAGCTTTACTGTATCCATAAAGTCTGTTTGAATTTTAGATACAAAATCTTTATCTGTACTTCCTTGTTCAACTTGGTCTATTAAGTTTTTAAACATGTATAAAGAAGTATCAATTTCGTCAAAAACAAGATCACTATTATTTTTGCTAAAAGTACTTAACCAAGTTAATTTTTCTGTAATTAAACGAGTTAAAGTTTCTACAGTTTGTTTTGCCTTCTCATTTTCACCTAAATTATAATACATCTCAGGATACCCTAAAGATAAGCTATAGTGGTCAAACTTTTCTATTGGTAGCTTCTCTAAAGATAAGTCTAAAACTTCAATAGCCTTTAAAATGTCGCCTTCTTTTGCAAAAGCATCAGACAAACGCATTAAGCTATTTCTCATAGAAATGGCATTTCTTTTCGTTTGCTCATCTAAATATATTTTACCGCTGTTAATATTTCTCCAATCTAATTTGTTAATATTTGCATACATTTTCTCGGCATCTATTCTACCAATATCAAATAAACTTACTTCTCTAGCCCTGCCATTTGCATCCATATATTTTGCAGGTGTTTTTATGG
>Ga0075444_10002523_pt1 | contig 11045 bp, 7 predicted proteins | sample CoawatmetaG01DNA_FD_76836 | JGI IMG/M metagenome (GOLD analysis project Ga0075444, IMG submission 76836) | Marine microbial communities from the West Antarctic Peninsula - Coastal water metaG017-DNA | ecosystem: Environmental > Aquatic > Marine > Coastal | place: Atlantic Ocean: West Antarctic... | reverse complement strand
TGACGTGCTTCTACAGAGTCAGGGCGATTTTGAGCAATTGCTAACTTAGCAATACGATAAACACCTTGATCCGCTAAATATGGTCCTATAACAGTGCCTTGTTCAGCATTAAATAATTCTTCCCAATTCTTATCTACTAAACCTTCTTTAGTTGTGAAAGTAAAACGAGCTGAAGAATTATCAGAATTTCTTCTAGCCATTAAAGCATAATCTTCAAAAATAGTGAAGTCAGCTTTTAAATCAGAAATAGCTGATTTTGTAGTCTCATCATCTTCTAAAGAAGGAATAACTGTAAATACTACAAAATCTACATCATTTGATGCATCTTGCTCATAGGCTGATTTATTATCAGTATAATAGTTCGCTAATTCAATTTCAGTTGGTTCAACACTGCTATCAGCAACTGAAGAAAAAGGAATAGCCACATAGTTAAAAGTAATATTTTGTGAATTTTCATTAAAATTTATTCTTGCTTCTTCATCTGTTACATACATAGCATTAGAAACTAGTGAATTGTACTTTGAAGTTTTAATTAATCCAATTAAGTATTTCTGGAAACCCACCCATCTTGTTCTTGCCTCGCCTGTTGGATCTTGGTCAATTTGTTTCAAATAGCCTAATACCTTTGTTCTATCAAACTGACCTGTTAATTGATCTTGAAAAGCAGGAACTTTTGAAATTTCAGGATGTACATTAAGCCCCTGTAATAACTCAAAGAATTCATCATCAGAAACATCAATTCCTAATTTACCGAATTCATTGTTCATAATTAAATCTCTTACATACTGATCCCATATTTGCGATCGGATCTGAGATGTTGTTGTTTGGTTAAGTACGCCTTGCTGATTCTGAGACTTCCAGTTTTGAATTCCTTCCTCCACTTTCAACTCATAAGCTTGGCGTGTTACATCTTCACCCAATACTTCACCTACATATATACTTCCTCCTCCACTTGAACCTAGAGATGACATAAAGTCGCCTAAAATGAAAGCTAGCATTGCTACGCCAATTACCGTTAATAATAATCCTGATCTATTTCTAATTTTCCCTAGTGTTGCCATTCTTGTTTTATTTTAATGAAGTTGGCGAATATACAATTGTTATTTAAGAAATGAAAATAGAAAAGCCCCCTATTTTTTACCTAGTAGACACCTTCAGTTGCACTTCTTGTATTGCAGTCTCATTTACTTTTATGATAGTAAATTGAAATTCTTCAAGTTTTATTACATCATTTTTTTGAGGAATTTCTTCCAAATGATGCAAAATTAATCCTGCTATAGTTTCGTATTCATCTGACTCAGGCAGAGTAAGGTTATATTTTTTATTAACCAATTCAATGTCTAAAAGAGCAAAAAGATGATATTTATTTTTAGCTAATTTTTTATCAGTAATCTCTTCTACATCATGCTCGTCAACAATCTCACCAACAATTTCTTCAGTAACATCCTCAATAGTAAGCATTCCAGAAGTACCACCAAACTCATCAACCACCAAAGCAACTCCTTTATTACTATCAATAAACTGGTTTAGCAATTGCATAACTGACATACTTTCTGGCACAAAAGGAATGGGCAATAGAATTGAACGTACGTTCTGTGGATTTCTAAACAAATCAGACGAATGAATATAGCCAATTACTTTATCAATGTTTCCTTTAAAAATTAAGATTTTAGACAACTTGGTAGCTATAAATCTATTTTTAATTTCATTAATTGGTGAAGAAATATCCATAGCTACTAGCTTAGTTCTTGGAATCATACATTCACGTAATTTTTTATCAGTTAGATCTAAGACATTTTGCAGCATTTCTACCTCCACTCGACTATCCTCCACACCATCAGTTGATTTTACATTACTAAGATATTCATCCAAATCTGTTTTACCAAACACCTGCTTGCCATCTTCCATTTTTTGCCCTAACAAATGTTTTAATATTAATTTAGAAAGAAATAGCATAAGCAAAGCTACAGGTCTAAAAAAAATAAAAAATAACCAAATGGGGATAGAAAATAGCCTTAAGATCTGGTTGGGATAAATCCTGAAAATTGCTTTGGGCAAAAATTCAGCTGTTACTAAAACTATTAAAGTAGTAATAATAGTTTGCGCAAATAGAAGCGCTAAATCGGAACTGAAATAATACGTAATTTCTGGTGTTAGAATTTGAGTCATTACTATGCCATAAACTACTAAAGCTATATTATTCCCCACCAACATGGTAGTTATAAAATCAGATTCGTTCTTAGAAAAAAAAGTGATTATATTTGAAGGGAATTTTCCTGTATTTTTATCTAGTTCTAGCTTTAACTTATTAGCGGAAATAAATGCAATTTCTACTCCCGAGAAAAAAGCAGAGAAAAATAAGGTAGAAATAGCGATAGATACAAGCATGTGCGTAAAAATACTAAAACTTAATCTGTTTGAGTTGTGAAATCAAAAGTTCCGTGAACTTTAGTAATTGAATATTCTTTAAAGTCAGTAGTAGAAGTAAACCCTTCACCAAAGACAACTTCTTTACCAGTTGTAATTTTCACTTTCTTATCAGTATATATCTTGTTTTTTTTTTCATCCCAAACCAACTCATCCGTCTCAAGTTTTTTATCATCAATACTAATTAGTATTACATTATTTTTTGCTAACATAATTTTTTTTTCCTCATCTATTGAAGCATAATCAGCAATGAGTGTTGATTGCAATTGTGAAGAGTCATTATAGAAATAAACCTCCAATTGATTAGGGAAAATTAATGCGGGTTGAATATCTTGAAAACGCTCAATACTATTAGCTAGCACTCTAACTTTTACCTTACCATTTTCCGTATGGAGAAGTTGCGCCCCTTTAATGTGCTCAATAGGCTGCTGTTTATCACTAACAAACTCTTGTACTAATTTAGGATCATTAGTGCATGAATTCATTAAAATTAAAAAGATAAGAAATAAACGCATAATTTTCGTTTAGTCACTTGTACGGGCTGTAGTGGCTTTATTAATCCAGCAACCAATAGTGTGTGATTTTCCAGCTTCTACTCCATTAAAGAAACAAGTTTCCTTAGTTGGGAAATATTTTGAATAGGTATTAATACTCTTACTTGCTCTCGATTTAGTATCCTTATCAGCAAGTGCTCTGCTAAATGAATCAACTGCGACCCAATAAACTGTTGATTTTTCAAAGTCACCATCACATATTTTAGCACCTGAAATATAAATATTTCCTAAATTTAAATATGCTTCACCCCAACCATTTCTAAGTTCTAATGCACTATAAACAGCATTTCTTGCTAAGAGAAAAGAACCTGCATTACGATAAGCATCTGCTAAACCTAAGTAGTATATAGCTCTTTGATTGTCTACCTCTTCCATTTCAGTTGCTTTTTTAGCAAACTCAATAGCATCCGAATATTTTCCCTTTGCAATACTCATTTTCGCCATTTTATCAGCTGAAGATGCAGAGGGATCTAACTGATATAGCCTGCTAGAAGCATCAAAAAATAATTTTTCAGATGTACAATTCTTATTTTCTAATACTTTTGTAACTCGTTTTAAAAAAGAAATATCCTCTGTTGTAGGATCAAATTTTGCAGAAAAAAGAAATACTAAATCCTCACAATTAGCATAAGGAGTAAAAAGATTTTCAATCTTTTCAGCATACTGAATAAAATACTTAGTTACTTTAGACTCATTAACGACATTATAATCAATAATGTCAGAAATTCGAGCGTAAGCCTCCAAAACATCTTGCTTTGATTTTTCTCCAAGTTTCTCCAAGTTTACCATTGCTTTAATATAACCATAGACTGCTCTGAAATCTGAATTATTGCCATCTAAATTTATTGACTTATCCAAAATAGATAAAGCTTCAGCGCTTCTTTTTTTATCTGAAATCACTAGTTCGTAACCTTTTAAACCCAAAACATAACCCTCTTTTCCAAAATACTTAATTCTTTGGTCAAAAATCATCATTATGGTATCCACATATGCTGACTTATTTTCTTTATCAATCTTTATTCTCTCCTTAAAAATCTTAGGGCCATTTTTATAGATATTGCCACTTGACTTAGGACAATTATTAAAAGTCCAACGCCAAGGAATTAAAGCATCTACATAGTTCTTTTGTTTATAATACTCTCTAAATAACGAAAGGTTTTCAATACACGCGACACTGTCCATTCCAAATTTGGATTGAGCATTAGAACTAAAACTAGTTAAAAAAATTGCTACTAAAACAAAATTTATTTTCATCATCTTATTAATCATATTTTCTTTTTACGAACCAAATTCCGTCATAAGACACGCTTAGACCAAACTTTATAAATTGTTCTTTAATTAAATTATTATCAGTTGTCCCTCTTTGTCCCAAAGTAAGAGAAATATCATATTTTGTTCTTGATTTTTTGACAGGAATACCAAAACCAAGACTTACGCTCATTTCTTTTAATTGAGTATCATTTAAAGTTAGAGGAGTATTACTATAATTTGCTCCTAAACGATACTGCATTCTTTTGTAATATTTAGTAACTGAATTAAATTCTGGAGTATACTGTAATCCAGCAGAAAGACGCATACTATTACTTAAGTCATCACTCTCACCTAATAAAGTATAGTCAGCCCAATTTTGAATACTATAATCTGCTATCAAAAGCCACTTTTCACCATCACGATACATTAAACCAGCACTAATATACTTCGGAAGATTAACTTCTCCCCATTCCACTATATTACTAGTGGTGTCCTTTACTGTTTCATTTGTTCCCGAAATAGTTTCCACGATATTTGTTCGCTTTGCTCGCAGGCTTGAATTATTATTAGCAGTTAAGCCAAAGGACAATACCTTCTCATTCGCTAATTCCATTTTATACATTAACCCAAACTCATAGTAATATCCTTTTAAGTTTATGCTAGAATTTGAACGAGAATCAAAAAAAGATTCATCATCATAATCAAGTTTCTTTCTTCTATTTAAGCCCCCAAACAAATAAGATGCATTCATTCCTAAAGAAAATCCTTTGAAAGGTTCGTATGCTCCTCCAAAATACACTTTACTCAAACCTCCATCTCCTGTATAAATCATATTAGCATTTACTAATGTATCTCTTGCATTTAATGTGTAACCAATATTACTAAAAGGTAACATTCCAATACTTGCTCCCAACTTACTACTAATAGGAAAAGCGATTGTCATGTGACTAAAAGCAGAATTATTAGCAACCTGCTTATCGGTTAAATTCTGAATGAGAGTTGTTTTGTGTAATCCCCCAGTTGAGAACAAAAAAGAATTTGATTTGAAAGAAGTATAACTTGCAGGATTTGATGAATTAACACTACTAGTGCTACTAAGGGCAGTAACTCCACCCCCCAAAGCATTATATACTGGAAATATATTTCCTTGCAAATCTCCTAATCCAAAACGAGAGTATGGGGAGCTTGTTCCTAATTGCGCTACTGCACTCAATCCGCAAAATACAAAGATAACTAGAGCTAATTTTTTTAATTTATTCATTATAATCTAAAATTTCATTTAATCCTTCCATTATTAAAAAAGGATATGCAAATATGCTACTTTTTAATTCAGTTTCAAAGAAAAAACAATCCCCACCTGTAACGATAATTATAGTATCTTTATTTTCCATTTTATAAATATTAATAATTTCCCGTACTTCCGCTAATATTCCTTGTTGTACACCACTTATAATTGATGAGCTCGTATCATAACCCATAATCATGCTACTATCAGAAAATTCACACAAGGGCAAATTACTTGTAAACTGATTAAGTGCCTTGTACCTCATTGCTATTCCTAGAGAAATCCTACCTCCCTTATATATTTTTCTTTTATTAATAAAATCAATAGTCAGACAAGTACCTGCATCCAACACCAAAATATCTTGATTTGGAAATAAAAAAGATGCCCCAACAAGAGCAGCAATTCTATCTTTACCCAAAGTACTAGGTGTTTCATAATCAATTGTGATTGGCAAAAGAGTGCTTTCATTTAAAAGATGAGCATCAAAATATTGAATTATTTGTTTAAGATCAGAGTCTACTAACTTAACAGAAGAGATAATAGTCTCTGAAATAGTTTGCTTTCCTGTAAAAACAAGTATGTTTTGCAGAGTACAATCATTAAAAACAGTAGAGGTAATCAGCTGTTTAGCTTCGAATAAGGCAGCTTTAACTGCTGTATTTCCTATGTCAATTATAAGTTTCAACGAATGTAAATTTTTGTCAAAAATATAAAATTACAATTCACTATGATGATTTGCTCAAAATATTTCTCTAAATTAAAAAAACAATTAAATTTGCAACCCTAAATAGTTGGCGCTATAGCTCAGTTGGTAGAGCAATGGACTGAAAATCCATGTGTCCCTAGTTCGAATCTTGGTAGCGCCACTTAAACAAAAAGCCCCACTCAAACGAGTGGGGCTTTTTTATTTTTGCAAGAAAAAAATTTATTCTACGATTACCTTCTCAGTATAAACTTCTTTTTCATTTTTCAATTCAACAGTATAAATTCCTTTATCAAAACTTGATAAATCAATAGTAGTACTCATTTCATTTATAGTCGCAGAAAAAACTATTTGACCTAACACATTACTTACTAACACATTATATTTAGCTACTTGTCCTAATTCAATAATAAATATTCCATTTGATGGGTTAGGGTAAGTAGTGAAAATAGTTTGCTTCATATCAGCAAGAGAATTAGCATTTCCTGGATCAAAATTCATTCGAACCATTGGAGTTCTAGTAAGATAATACCAAGTTGGAAGCCCTTGATTGGCCACATCATTAGGATTAAGACCAAATTCATCAAATAAACTATGTTCACCATTATACATTGATTGACCAGAAGTACCAATAAAAGCACTGTCAGTTGGATGAACAAATCCAGCTACACCAACTTCATAAGCATATCCACTATAGAGATCAACTGGGTCAGCAAAAACAATATCTACCCAAGCTCCTAAATCTTGAGCTGTTATTGCATAATTATCTGATTCATTTAGTAGTATTACACCACCATCTGCATTGGAAATAGTTGTATCTAATTCATAAACTACAGCTTTAATCTCAGCTCCAACAACTGACTCATCTGATATGTAAGCCCTAAGAGCATATAAAGATTCATCAGCATACATTTCAAACCTAGTAGTGAAATGCCATTGATCTCCAGGACCGCCAACAATCCAATTATCGTCAGAGCTTCCGTTAATATTTGTTCCATTATCTTTTGCATAAATATAATCACTTATTTCTATTCCCCTAAGCAGAGTATCGGATGTTGTAGTAATTAAACCTAAAGAATCAGACTCTGCCCATATTGAAACCCCATAAGTTCCTAAAGCAGGAGACAATGGTGGATTTGCTGCAACAACCATTGAATCAATTACGTTTGTTGCTGAATAAGCAGCTACAATAAATGGATTAGATGTACCTGAATAAGATCCTGCTGCTCCATAAACTTCATACTTTAATGTAGACGTCTGATCATTAGCTCCAGAATTTCTTAATACGCCCTCAATAACATAAGGATGATTTGCTAACTGTGAAACAGGAGTAACTGTATAATCTAAACCAATAATTGTATTTAATCCTGAGCCAGTATAATTTGCATAATCAATCCAAAAACCACCAACAACAACATCTTCAATTTCAATCATATTTAATGGAGTTTCTATAAGCTCTATATCATCCATTTGCCAGAAATAGTAGCCTGAAAAACCATTGTTAGAATTTACTGACCCTTCAAAAACAAAACTCATCTGTACATCAGCATTACCTACAACTGAAAAAGGAATTCTGGATAATATCACTTCATCAACAAATGAAGATTCATTAACAGCAAGATTGGCATGAACTTGTACTCTTTCTTGAAATACGCCACTGACATAAAAATCAATAAAGGCTTGCCCAGCATATGTTCTGAAATATGAGTTCATTTTTAAAGTAACATCAGAATATGAAGAAAGATCAATCATATCCGTCAATAATTCGCCATTATGAGGTGTAGGGTAGCTACCTGTACCAAAAGCACCAGCAACACCATTATTATCATAATAATCAGAGTCAAAAATAAGAAAACCATTATTTGAAGTTGGCGAAGAAATTGGATCTCCTGCACTTGCATAAGCACCCTGACTTCCCACAGCATTAGAGGGAGATGTTTGACCTCCTCTATATACCCAAGGTACAGTTGAATTTTCCCATGTCGCTGGTAGTCCATTAGCAAAATCTTCTGACCAAATAGGAAGACTAGAAGAAACAGTAAACTTATTAGAATTTGATGCTATATTTTTTTTAGCTTTTTTCCCATCTTCAATTGTTAGGGCACGTGAGTCAATTTGAGAAAAAGCACTTATTGCTATGCTTAATGCAAAAATTGAAATGTATATTTTTTTCATTTTTGTAAATTTAAATTATTTAGTTTGTAAAGATATATAAAAATAAAGCATAAAAAAAGCCCGGTCATACCGGGCTTTTATTTTATTTAATATATCAAAAACTATTCAACTATTACTTTCTCTGTATAAATTGCATTTTCATCTTTTAGTTCAACAGTATAAATTCCTTTATCAAAACTTGATAAATCAATGTTAGTATTCATTCCATTTGTTGTTGTTGTAAAAACTGTTTGACCTAATACATTTTTTACAGAGACAACATATTTTGAATTACCATCTAATTCAATGGTAAACAACCCATTTGTTGGATTAGGATAAACATTAAATTGTGAGTTTTCAACATCATTAATTGCAGTACCTAGCACCCAAGCTGCAGGTCCAAAATTCATTCTAATTAAATATCCTGAACCTCCATACCAATATCCAAATCCTCCAGTTCCAATATCACAACCATTATCTTGAATATAACTTACAGTATTATCATTACCACTGGTGCTTATTCCAACTGTATCTGTTGGGTGTACTTCACCACGAACAGCTGCTAAATATGATGTTCCAGCAGATAAAGGTGAGCTTAAGGGAAGTGTAACCCAATTTCCGATATCTGAAGACTGTAGCTTGTATGAATCAGATCCATCTAAAAGTATTGGGTCAGATGCAGCATCTTCTTCATATAATTCAACTGAAACACTTGCTCCAGGTATAGAATTTTCACTCACATGAAAAGAGATAGATGTCATAGATACATCTGTAAATATATCAAATACATTTGCAAGTACTTGGCCACAAAGTGTTCTTGATAAATAAGCATAACCTGAAGCATTTGCTCCATCACTATCCCAGTCATAATCAATACCATAAATTGTATCGGTAACTATCATTGACTTAGTTGTTACAGGAGTTGTAGGGAACGAATCTGAAGATGCCCACCAGCTAATATTATGTAACCCCATATTAGCAGGAGTAAATGGAGAACTTGTTGATACAGTATCGCTAGATCCAGATGGAGATGACATAGGAGTAGAAGATAGTGTTGTAATTGTTCCATTCTCATCAATTTCAATATTCATAGTAGTATTTTCTTGAGTCTGAATTCCTGTACTACTAACAACTCCCTCTATTCTTAATGGCTGTGTAGTTGCCTGAAGCATTGGGTAAAAAGTATAATCGGTACCAGCTCCAAAAACACCTAATGCAGATGCAGGATCATTATAACCCATCCACCATCCACCAAATGTCTCAGAACTAAATCTTAATTCATGTTCTGGAGTTTCAATAATTGCAACATCATCAACAAACCATGCATACCCCCATGTACCTGTCCAATGGAAACGTATATATATATTCTCTAATTCTGTTGATGTTAAACCAACTAAAGCAGGACTAATATTAACTGAAACTAATTGAGGATTTGTTGATTGAAATCCACCAGAAGCAAGACCAGGGAAAGGCATAAATACACTCTGGCCAATTAGACCTGAGGCATTAGCAGATGACGTTGGATCTAACTCTGGCCATTCTACGATACCATTAGCATCTGCAACTCCAACAACAACATAACATACCTCACTATTGTAACTTCTATAGTTTGTTTCAAACTCTATATTTACATCTGTGTATCCATTTAAATCAACAGGGTTCGCCATTGTAAGCCAGCTATCTTCAACTTCAGTTCCACCAGTAGCACCACCATAGGCATCGGAATCTACCATTGCCCATCCATTAGCGGCAGTAGTAGAAACAATATCAGCAGAAGGATATGAACCAGTACACGAGTTTTGTCCAATCTGCCAGTCTAAAGAACATGCATTTTGATCGTGATCTATCACCCAATTTGCTGGACTAGAAAAATCATCTGACCAAATTGGTGATGGAGCCGCAGCGAAATTTGATGGAGTAACTAAAGGTAATGTTACGACATTATTTGCTACCATTTTCTTAATATTTAACTCAGGAACATAAGCTGTTTTTGATTGCGAAAAAGCTATGAATGAGACTATTAAGAAACAAGATAGAAGTAGAATTTTTTTCATTTTTTTTATTTTAAATTATTAAATTGGATGCAAATATACTATAACTTAGGTAAATACCTCTGCTCTTATTTTATAAATCTTATCTGCTAAATATAATCTGAAATTGGGGCACATGAACAAATGAAATTTCTATCACCAAATGCATCATTCACACGCCTAACTGAGGGCCAGAATTTTCTATCCCTGACCCATTCTAATGGATACACAGCTTTTTGTCTTGTATAATTAAAATTCCACTCATCATTTACAGCTAGTCCTAAAGTATGTGGCGCATTTTTCAACACACTTTCTTCTAAAATAACTTCTCCAGCTAGTACTTCATTAATTTCATTTTTAATACTAATCATTGCCTCACAAAAACGATCTAATTCATCCTTACTTTCGCTTTCAGTAGGCTCAATCATTAAAGTTCCTGCTACAGGAAAAGAAACAGTTGGTGCGTGAAAACCATAGTCCATTAAACGCTTTGCTACATCAACAACCTCAATTCCATCTTTTTTAAACATTCTAAAGTCTACAATCATTTCATGAGCAACCCTATTATTCTTACCTGAATATAAAACATCAAAATGCTTCACTAATTTCTCCTTAATATAGTTTGCATTTAAAATAGCTAT
>Ga0075444_10002520_pt1 | contig 11047 bp, 10 predicted proteins | sample CoawatmetaG01DNA_FD_76836 | JGI IMG/M metagenome (GOLD analysis project Ga0075444, IMG submission 76836) | Marine microbial communities from the West Antarctic Peninsula - Coastal water metaG017-DNA | ecosystem: Environmental > Aquatic > Marine > Coastal | place: Atlantic Ocean: West Antarctic... | reverse complement strand
TACAGTGCATACAACCACGGTGGCGGTCAGTTTTATGCTGATTACTCATTGGTATATGTGCCAACTAGCGCTAGTGATCCTAAAGTATCTTTCTCATCAGCAGCAGCCGCTACTGCTGTTATGGAACATGTAAACTCTACTGGTCTAAGTGAATACAAAGGTGGGATAGCACCAAGAAACGCTTTCACAAGCCCTTGGTACTCTAGACTTGATCTAAGAATCACTCAAAACTTTAATGTCATGGATGATCATAAGGTTATTGTTTACTTCGATATTCTTAACCTCTTGAACTACATTGATGATCAGAAGGGTGTTGTTGAAGAATATGGTTACAATACCAGTAGACAGATTCTAACGAGTGGTGTCACAAGTGATGCAAACCCTAAGTACATATACACAGGTGTTGACGCAGACGATAGTCTTTACATTCAAAATGGAGACGGTCAATCGGCTTGGCAGATGAACTTAGGATTTAAATATCAATTCTAATTCTAATAGATAATAAAAACGCCACTCACGTGGCGTTTTTTATGCGCGGTCCTTTTTTCATACAAACCAACCCTGCAAATTGAACGGCAACTTTTAAAGCCGCTCTTGTGCCGTCTAGATCTTTCCGTGCTAAAAAAACACCTAAAAGAGCATCGCCTGCTCCGTTTGTGCTCACGGGATGCAATTGAGTAGCATTGACTTTGATATCATCAAATTGAACACCTTGAGGGCCCATGGAGGTAAGAATTTTTTTAGAACTTACACCTACTGAAGACTTAAGTGTTTCGACCTCTTGTTGATTGCCTGCAATAAGAGAAATATTATTGTTTAATAACCATTTAATTTTTTCAACATTAGGAACAACAAGACTGCGGTCAGCTAAGCCAAAAATAATTTCAGTGCTATGGTTGTTGGCAATATTAACGGCTTCTTGGACAGTACGGAATCCATTGTCTGTTGTAATAGAAAAGGCATCAAAGAGTAGGGCAGTAGAATTTTTTAGTGCGTCAACATCCAGGCATTCTGGCGTTAGGTCATAATTAGCGTCAAGAGAAGCCGCCATGGTTCTCTCTCCATCCGGTGTAATAAATATAAAGCAGAGCCCGGTGGGTTTTTTAGAAAAATTAAAGTTTGTAGTTGTGTTTGAAAAAGAGCTTAGGAATTCTTTTGAGTAGACATCATCACCCAACGAACAGCTGAAGTGAGTATCTGCCTTAAATAATGAAGCGGCATCTAGCGAATTTGCAATTGATCCACCAGGAGAATAAAAAGTTTCAGACTCTTTAAATTTATCTAAGAAGTTATTTCTTTCTTCAGTGTTTATGTGCCGCATCCCGCCTTTAGGAATACCAATATTTAAAATATCTTCTTCAGATACTGCGATTTCGATATCAATAAGAGCGTTGCCAAATCCATATATGATCATCTTAATATATACCTATAACTCTAAAGTTGATAAATTGTACCCTTGTTTCATAAATAGGGTCTTATTTTGTCTTCACCTTTCTCAGTATTATCGCTAAAAGATAGAACGAAAGATCTAGAGCAGTTCTCACATGACCTTGGATCAAACTTTACCGAATGGGGTTTTTGTGGACTTGTTGATCACGAAGTGGATAAATCTTTGGTGACAGAGGTGTTGGGAATATGCGAAGAATTTTTTAATTTTGACCAGGAGACCAAACTTAAATATTATGATCCGAAACTTGGCGGCTCAAGAGGATACACGCCTTACAAAACAGAAACACCCAAAGGAGGCACTTTGCCAGACATGAAAGAATTTTGGCATGTTGGCAGGGAGATAGAGTCTGACCATGCATACAGAAGGTGGATGCCTGAAAACTTTTCTGTATCAGAAATATCAAATTTTAATTTAAAAACCAATGAGCTGTATCGTCAGTTTGATGTTCTCGGAAAAAAGCTACTTCAGTCAATAGCATTGTATTTAAGTTTAAACGACAAATTTTTTGATTCTTCTGTTGATAAAGGCAATAGCATCATGAGGCCCATTCATTATCCGCCAGTTTCCATAACAGAAACCGGAGAAAGGGCGGGCGCGCATGAAGATATTAATTTAATCACCTTACTCATAGGAGGCCATCAGTCCGGGTTAGAGCTCCTCACTAAAGCAGGAGAGTGGAAGAAGATAAACCTCAACGATGACGTTATTGTATGTAACATAGGCGATATGTTGCAGAGGCTAACAAACAACACTATGTTATCAACCACACACAGAGTAACCGCCTCTCCAAATGAGAGCAGATCCTCCAGATATTCAATACCTTTTTTTGTACATCCAAATCCAGATTGGTACATAGAAACGCTGGACTCATGTTATTCTGATCTAAATCCAAATCTTTACCCTAAGGGCATTCTGGCTGAAGATTATTTAAGGGAAAGATTGCAAGAAATTAAATTAATTAAATAATTACATATGGAATATTTACAACCTATCGTTGGTTTTTTTACCCTACTTCTTTTGGGGGCTGTTTTTAGTACAAATTACAAAGCAATAAAAATAAAATATTTAGTAAATGCCGTTCTAATACAATTAACCTTAGCGGTATTGCTTCTCAAATGGACCGTTATTACTGATTTCTTTACTCTTCTTTCAAGGGGTATATTGGCTCTCACGGCGGCAACCGATACAGGCGTCGAATTTGTTTTTGGTTACCTAGCAACAGGAGCACCCGGAGCTCCCTTTGAGGTCACCAACCCTGGCGGTACGTTTATTTTTGCTTTTGGTGGCCTGGTTTTGGTTATTGTTGTTTCAGCATTTTCTGCTCTTTTGTGGCACTGGAGAGTCATCCCTGTGATTGTTAATGCATTGTCTTTTATGTTCAAAAAGCCTCTCAATGTAGGCGGCCCTGTTGGTTTGAGCGCCACAGCAAACATTTTCTTAGGTCAAGTTGAAGCACCGTTGCTAGTTAGGCCCTACCTGTCGTCTATGACCAAGCACGAATTATTGATACTAATGACGGTTGGAATGTCGACCATAGCAGGTTCTTTGATGGCAACTCTAAACATTATGCTCATGCATGTTTACGGAACAGCTTTACTCGGGCATTTTTTAACAGCGTCTATCATTTCAGTACCAGCAGCAATCATGTATGCAAATATGATGATGCCGAGCGAAGTAAAGACGTCTTTTCCTGAAGGCCACAGTGAAAAAATGTACAGAAGCTCCATGGATGCTTTAACGGAAGGCACTAGATCGGGTTTAGAGATTTTTCTTAATATTATTGCTTTATTGATAGTTGTTTTATCTTTGGTGGCGCTCGTGAATATGTCTTTGGCGCTTATTCCTGAATTCAATGGCCAGGTTTTGTCACTCGAAAGAATGGCGGGCTGGCTTTTCGCACCTTTAGCCTGGTGCATGGGAATACCATGGCAAGAATCTCAATTAGCTGGAGAGCTGCTAGGCATTAAAACCATTACAAATGAATTCATTGCTTATATCCGTCTAGCTGAAATTGACCCTTCATTAATGTCCGAAAGAACCAAATTAATTATGTTGTATGCCTTATGCGGTTTTTCAAATTTAAGCAGCATAGGTATTCTCATCAGTGGAATGGGGGCGATGGCACCTGAAAGAAAAGCGGACTTAATTGAAGTCAGTGGAAAGGCACTTTGGGCTGCTGTGCTGGCATCCTGCATGACAGGATTTATCGTAGGAATTCTTTAGTTTTAATCAACCTGCTTTAGATTGAAGTGCTTTCGACACAAAGGTACGTATCTTTCGTTTCCTCCCACCTCTATTTGAGTGCCTTTCATTATAACGTCGCCTGAGGAGTTAATTCTAACGACCATTGTCGCTTTTCTCCCACAATGACAAACGGTTTTAATTTCTTTTAAATTGTCTGCCCAAGCTAAAAGATATTGGCTTCCTTCAAACAGTTCGCCTTGAAAATCCGTACGTATTCCAAAAGTTAAAACAGGAATATTGAGTTCATCCGCGAGTCTTCCCAGTTGAAATACTTGCTGTTTTGATAGAAATTGTGCCTCATCAACAAGAACACAATCAATCTTGCTGCTTAAATTATCTGAAGATATGTCTTTGTAAAGATCTGTATTTTTATAAAAGTAGACTGCCGGAGCAGATATGCCGATTCTCGAAACAATTTCATTCTTCCCGAACCTTTCATCGTTTGAGGATGTGTATAACAAGGTGCGCATTCCTCTCTCAATATAGTTGTGATTTGCTTGAAGCAGGGCAGTAGACTTGCCTGCGTTCATTGATGAGTAATTAAAATAGAGTTTTGCCATTATTTATATCTAAAGTTTGAGCGTTAGTGAACTATAATAGCTATTTTTATGCCCAACAATACAGATAAATTCCAGGAAATTGAAAAGCCCGATGAGGTTTCTCACCCTGAATCATTAAGCGTATGGGGTTTGGCGTGGCCTTCCATACTCAACAATCTTCTTTTTGCTTCCGTAGGCCTTGTGGCTATCAAAGCCGTAGGTAACTTGGGGGCTGAAGCCGTAGCTGCAGTTGGAACGGGGCAAAGAATCTTTTGGGTCTTTCAGGCTCTTTTGATGGCTATCATGGCAGGAACAACCGCACTTGTTGCGAGAGCGATTGGGTCTGGAGATCCAAGAGAAGCTGCACAAGTAACAAGGGCCTCTTTGGGACTGTGTTTGATAATAGCATTCATAACGGCTTTTGTTTTTTGGCTAGGTGCAGAAAAAATCTTAGGCGTGTTTGGTTTAGATGAAGACTCACAACGTTTATCAGTATTGTACACGACTATTTTAGTATCTTTCACACCCGTATTTGCTATCTCCATGGTCCTTGCAACAGCTCAAAGAGCTGCCGGAGACGTAAAGAAGCCTCTGTATATTGGTGTTTTTACTAACATTATTAATATCTTTTTATTGACCGGTCTTGTAAATGGTAAGTTTGGCTTTCCTGAGATGGGCATTGTGGGTGCTGCTTTGGCTGCAGGAATATCTTTTACCTTAAATTCAATACTTGTTATCGGACTGTGGCTGACTAAAAATTTAGCCGTCTACACGGGCAAGCCTGGCTCAATGACCAAAGAGAGAATGAAGCAATTGATTTCGATAAGCTATCCTGCTGGTATGGAATCGTTCATATTCCAATTTGGAATGTTAGCATTCTTTTGGATCGTTGCTTTGTACGGAACCAATGCAGTGGCAGCTTATAACATTGGAGTTAATGTCTTGATGGTTTCTTTTACGGTCGGCATGGGCTTTGCAATTGCAGGCTCCACTTTGACCGGTCAATATTTAGGAGCATCAGATCCAGACGGAGCCTATGACAGCGGTTACAAGGCAGCAGGATTAACAATTCTCTCCATGGGCACACTTGGAATTATCCTTGCAATTTTTTCCAGAGAATTGGCTAGCTTCTTTATAAACGACCCTGAGGTAGTGGACAAGGCAGTGGTGTTTGTTTGGATATTGGGAATCATGCAACCTTTTATGGCACTTGAATTTGCTCTGGGAGGGGCGGTTAGAGGAGCAGGAGATACGAAATCACCACTGATTATTACTTTGATAGGTTTAATTTTAGTGCGTGTTCCCCTTGCCTTTTTGGTTTACAAATTAGGTCTACCTGTGGAATGGATCTTTGCCACGCTGATAGCAGATTATTTCATCAAAGGTGTGCTGTTGATAATACGTTATCGATCGAGACGCTGGATGAAAGTTCTAAACATGAACAACTAGATCACTGAAAACCATGAAAATTTTTTTTATTCTCTTTATTTTTTTAATAGTAACGGCTTGCAATAATTCTGAGCCCATCGAGTCGGCTCCGCCAACAACCCCTGAAGATCTTGAGATGCATTCTGAAGAATTCAGAAAAGAAGTTATAGAGGTTGTCGATGGGGTTCACGTAGCTATTGGCTTTGCATTGGCAAATTCCATGATGATTGAAGGAGAGGGTGGCAATATTATAATCGATACCACCGGTTCAATTGAAACCGCAAGAGAAGTTAAAAAAATCTTTGATTCTATTAATCCCAATCCAGTGGCTGCGATTATTTACACACACAATCACGCGGACCATATATACGGCGCCAGCGTATTTGCTGAGGGCTCTGATCCGGATGTCTATGCTCACAGCAGCACACAAAAATACATCTCGCGGGTAATAGGTATCTTAAGACCCATCATTGGATCTCGTTCTAACAGGATGTTTGGAAACGTCTTGCCAAAAGAAGAGGTTGAAAATAATGGCATAGGGCTTTTTTTGGAGATAGGACGTGATGGAAGAACAACAGGCCTTCTAAACCCCACCAAAGTTTTCGATGATTCGCTAGAACTTGATATTGCAGGTGTGAAAATAGTGTTGCACCACGCACCCGGAGAAACTAATGATCAGCTATTGGTTTGGTTACCAGAAAAAAAAGCACTGTTCCCAGGTGATAATTTTTACAAAGCTTTTCCAAACCTATACACAATAAGAGGTACACCTTACAGGGACTTGTCTGGCTGGGTCAGCAGCTTAGACACAATGAGGTACTTAAGACCAAAATATCTAATACCCAGTCACACAAGACCTTTGGTAGGCGTAGATAATATTCAAAACAAACTAACCGTTTACAGAGACGGAATTCAATTTGTACATGATCAAACCATCAGGTTGATGAACAAAGGACTAACGCCAGATGAAATAGTAGATAAAATTATTCTACCCTCTGTTTTGGCAGACTCTCCATTTTTAAAGGAATTTTACGGATCACCCGGATGGTCATCTAGAAATGTATTTTCAGGTTATTTGGGTTGGTTCGATGGAAATCCGTCTACGTTAAATCCGCTGAGCAAACCTGAAGAAGCAGCAAATATTATTAATCTAAGCGGAGGTTGGAGTAAGTTGTATGTTCTTGCCGAAGATGCGTTTAATCTAGAAGAATACCAATGGTCCTTACAATTAACCGATTATTTACTGTCAGACAGACCTAAAAACAAACAAGCTACCTCTTTAAGAAAATCCATTTTGGAAAAACTTGGTGAGCAACAAGGCAACCCAAATGCTCGTTATTACTACTTAAGCAGTGCCGCTGAATTGGACCCGAACTACAAGTCAGAAGACATCCTCAAACCAACCTTGGAAATTTTAAGAAAATACCCAATCGAAGCCATGTTGGAATCCTTAAAGGTTAACGTGGTACCGAATAAATCACTGAACAAAAACATTCAGCTCCTTTTTAAATTCACAGACACCGGAAAGGTCTTTTCGCTTTTTTTAAGAAACGGTGTATTGGAAATTCAGCCATTTGAAATAATGGGTTCTCAAGTGCAAGTAATCACCACCGAAGATTCACTTAAAGCCATCTTGGCTGGACTGAAAAGTTTACCGGTAGCTTTAGCGACCGGGGTGATCAAGGTCGAGGGCGAAACTATGAAATTAATAACTTTTTTTGGTACCCTTAAGGAATAATTATGAAAATTTATGACGACATTTCTGTGTTTTTAGAAAATCACATTGCAACACTGACCATACACAGGCCTCCCAATAATTTTTTTGATTACTTGTTAATTCAACAAATAGCAGATGCTCTTGAAGAGCTAGATGAAGAAGTGGATTGCAGGGTGGTTGTGTTGGCATCCGAAGGTAAGAATTTTTGCGCAGGAGCTAATTTTAGCCAGGATAAGGATATGATGAACAAAAGTAATCCTTACGCAAAACTCTACAAAGAAGCGGTTAGGTTGTTCAGAACAAAAAAACCAATAATAGCAGCCATTCAAGGTGCGGCGGTCGGCGGTGGGCTGGGTCTGGCTTTGGCAGCAGATTTTAGAGTGGCCTGTCCAGAAGCGAAATTCAGCGCAAATTTTGCAAAACTGGGTTTCCATCAAGGCTTCGGAAGCTCAGTGACTCTGCCTCGTATCGTGGGTCAGCAGAATGCTGCGATGATGCTTTACACGGCAAAGAGAATTAAGGGAAAAGAGGCTTTGGCTTTGGGCTTGGTGGATTACTTGGTTCCAGCAGAAAACCTCATGGATGAAGCCATGAATTTTGCTTCTGAGATAGCCAGCTCTGCTCCAATGGCTGTAGAGTCAATACGTTCAACTCTCAGAGGAGACTTAGCAGATCAAGTGGAAGAAGTAGTGGAGTGGGAGCTGGCCGAACAAATCAGACTTCAGTCTTCAGAGGACTTTAAAGAAGGAATAGCCGCTTCTCTTGAAAGAAGAGAAGCAAAATTTAATCGCAATTAAGGAAATTATGAAATCTATATTTTTGGTTACTCTTTTCACATTATTCATGAGCAGCTGTGCCGTGGTATCGTTAACTTCTGCTGTTGTGAGTACAACGGTTGCCGTTGTTACCCTGCCCATTAAAGCCGTGGGTGCTGCAGTTGAAGCCGTTACACCTGGGGATGACGACGAAGATGAGGAAGAAGATTCTGATTAGGGAACAAATAAGCAACCACACAGAAGCGCCCACGTGCTTGAATCAAATTCCTTATCGCAAATAAATAATCTCTACGCTACAATGCGCATTATCACGAAGTGAAAAACGGATAGTTGGCAGAGTCTGGTTTAATGCATCAGTCTTGAAAACTGACGTAGCTTTATCGCTACCGTAGGTTCGAATCCTACACTATCCGCCACTTCTTCAATCAAAAATTCTTCCTTTTAATTAGTTCTTGAATCTAAGTTGAACACTACTAAAGTTTTCTGTAGTTATTACATGAGGAATAAATATATTTATACGCAAATTTTAAATTTGCTTATGTCTGGATTGTTAATGACAGCATGACTTCGTTTCTCATTGGTATTCTTTTAACTTAATAAAAAACCTCTTACCCCTGATTGCGCCATTATTCTTACTTTGTTGAATAACACCCTAGGCTTGTATATTTGATATAGTTAATCCATGGCAGAGTTAAGTTATTTTAATGTTGATGATCCTAGGCAAAAGATGCTTTCTTCTTTGAAGAAAGATGGAGCAATCATAGTTAAAGACGTCGTTGATGAAGATTTTATTAAATCTCTAAGAGAAGAAACGGATCCTTATATGGAATTGTCGAGAACGGGACAAGATAAATTCTCTGGCCAATACACAACAAGGACAGGAGGCTTGGTTTCCAGATCTTCTAAATGCAGAAAGCTTATACAGAATAAGTTAGTTCTGGATATGTGCGATGGACTGTTATTAGAACATTGCGGAAGATATCAGCTTCACTTAACACAGATCATTAGAGTGAAGCCTAAAGAAACTAAACAACTGATTCATAAAGATAAATGGGCTTGGGGGAATGACCTTAATCATCTCGAACCCCAATTAAACACTATTTGGGCTTTGGATGAATTTACCAAGTTAAATGGTGCCACCAGAATTGCACCAGGAAGTTCCAACTGGGATGACAAAAGAGAAATTAGCGAAGAAGAAATAGTTCAAGCCGAAATGCAATCCGGCTCCGTACTAATTTACACAGGGTCTGTATTTCACGGGGCAGGGTCCAATAAAACAACCGAAGACAGGGTGGGCCTAAACATCACTTACACCCTGGGGTGGCTTAGGCAAGAAGAAAATCAATATTTATCTACCCCTCCCGATATAGCAAAAAATTTAGACCCCGGACTGCTAAAACTGATTGGCTATTCCATGGCAAATTATTCATTAGGTTATTACACACCCCCAGGAAAACCGGGAGAACTGCCGGAGGTGGTTCCTCCGCAATATGCAGTTGGGTTAAAAGAAAGCCCTAGCTTCAGCTATGTAAACTACGAAAAAGAAGACGGCGAAGATTGAAAGTTCATTCTAGACATGATGATCAAAATATTTAAGGTCTCAAGTCTCAAGAAATTATAATTTCTTTATACTCTGAAGTGTCTTTCAGAGTGGTATAGTAAAAATAAGACAATCAATTTTTATTTGAAAGGAGAAATATTATGAAACTTTATCATTCGATTGGACCCAATCCGCACGTAGTAAGAATGTTTATAGCCGAATTGGGTTTAGACATAGAAGTGATTGAAATAGATTTAATGGCAGGTGAAAATCGCCAAGAGGAACATTTAAAAAGAAACCCCTCCGGACAATCTCCTACATTAGAGTTAGATGACGGTTCGTTTCTGTCTGAAATTACAGCAATATGTGAGTATTTGGATGATAAACAAGGCAGCACTGACTTGATAGGCAAAACGCCAGAAGAGAGAGCAGAAACAAGAATGTGGACCAGAAGGGTTGATTTGCAAATAATTGAACCATTAACAACGGGATTTCGATACTCAGAAGGGCTGGAATTATTTAAATCTCGTATGCAAACCATTCCAGAAGCTGCAGAAGGTTTAAAGGCAATAGCCCAAGAAAAAATTACCTGGCTTGACGGTGAAATGAAAGGTAAGGATTACATTTGTGGCAGTAGGTTTAGTTTGGCCGACATCATGTTGTTTTGTTTTCTGGTTTTTGGAGAAACCGTTGGACAAACTGTCGGCAAGGAAAATACAAACATTAGCTCTTGGATTGAAAGAGTTAAAGAAAGGCCTAGTGCCAGCGCCTAACAACAAAAATGTCAGAGATTACTTTCTGCCTCTGTTTTAATTTACTCACCAATCGGTACAGGACAACATGTCTTGCAAATCTTCTTGACAAAGTATCGATTGATAGTAAAAGTAACTATGTAAATTTTTTTTAAATTAAACTGGGGAGTTCTTCATGATTCACACAAAACAAATCTTAATATCTTTATCTCTAATCTTATCTTCGTTATTTATAGTTTCTGAAGATGTGGATGAGATTGTTGTAACTGCGCTAAAAAGAACTTCAACGGTTCAAGACACACCGGCATCTATAACAGCTATTGGCGCTAATGAGATTGAAGACAAAGGCATCACCGATATGCACGATCTTAAACATCTTGTGCCCAGCATGAACTTTACTAATGTGTTAGGTGGTCAGAATATTACCATTAGAGGAATAGGTCAGTTTAATGGCAATCCCGGGGTTTCCGTCAGTACCGATGGAGTTTTTCAATCCAGATCTCACTCCTCTCAACTAGGAGAAATGGATCTTGAAAGAATAGAAGTCTTAAGAGGCCCTCAAGGAACTCTTTATGGAAGAAATTCAATTGGAGGAGTGGTT
>Ga0075444_10002510_pt1 | contig 11062 bp, 7 predicted proteins | sample CoawatmetaG01DNA_FD_76836 | JGI IMG/M metagenome (GOLD analysis project Ga0075444, IMG submission 76836) | Marine microbial communities from the West Antarctic Peninsula - Coastal water metaG017-DNA | ecosystem: Environmental > Aquatic > Marine > Coastal | place: Atlantic Ocean: West Antarctic... | reverse complement strand
TTCTTGCGCTATGTCGATGCGAAAAATCCAGAAGCTGCTTTCTCTCAAGAAAAAGTCAACTACTGGATGCCCGTTGACCAATATGTAGGCGGCGTTGAGCATGCCATTTTGCACCTGCTTTATTCCCGTTTCTTTACCCGTGCCCTGCGCGATATGGGCCTGGTGAAGTGCGCTGAGCCTTTCACCAACTTGCTTTCGCAAGGTATGGTGACAATGCACTCACCGCTGTCGGGCCGCATCGAGAAGATGTCTAAGTCACGCGGAAACGTGGTCGGTACTCTAGATTTCTTCAAGAAATATGGTGCTGATGCTGCTCGTCTCTTTACTCTGTTTGCTTCGCCACCTGAGCAAGAATTAGAGTGGAATGAAGACGGCGCAGTTGGACAATATCGCTTCCTCGGCCGTATCTGGCGCCTGGTTGACGAACTGCGTGAGAAAGGCTGTCTTGATGCTGCAAGTGTTGATGCCAGTGCTGGTCACAAGTTTGACGTTGCTGCTTTGAGCACGGCCGACAAGGCTTTGCTTAAGCAAGTGCACAAGGCTGTTAAGGCTGTCACTGCCGATCTTGGCAAAGAAGATTATGGCTTCAATACTGCCATTGCTCGCTGTATGGAGCTGGTTAATGCTCTTTATAAGTATGTGCAAGAAGTTAACCCGCAGGGGCCTTCGGCGCTGCTTACTTTCGCCATTCGCAACTTGCTTTTGATTATGGCTCCTATGGCACCGCACATCACCGAAGAGCTCTGGCATCAGTGTGGCTATGCCAAAGGTGATAGTGATTCGATTCACGTCACTAGCTGGCCTAGCTTCGAAGAAGCTCTTACCTACGACGACGATATTGAATTGGTCTTGCAAGTTAACGGCAAGATCGTCAGCAAGATTGGCGTCTCACGCGGTATCGGAAAAGAGAAGGCCGAGGCCATTGCTTTTGCTGACGACAAGATGAAGGCTAAGCTCGGCGATGCGCCGGTACGGAAAGTGATCGTTGTGCCAGACAAGTTGGTCAACATCGTCATTTAGTCTCACAAATTTGCACTGGCTGATAATTCGGTCTTGGCTGAAAAGCATGCAAAGAGGGTAGATTAGATTTTGACTATGTATTCTCAGCTCTGTATATTTAGAGGCTGAGTTTATTTAGCAAGATCGATTTATTTACCATTAAAAAAATCAGGCAGCACAGGCAATAGCACTCTTCAGAAAGTAAAGCGGGTTTATGTCTAATTCACCTACGGTCACGCCAAAGATCAAGTTTGATGCCCAGAATGTCATACCTATTGCCAGTCTTGGGCTGGTATTTATGTTTGGACTGAACTATGTGATGGCCGCTTCCCATGGCCCGAACCTAGAAAAATGGCTGACCAATAGTTGTTTGATGGGGGTATCGGCGAGCAAATCTGTTGATACTGCTTTCTCTTATCTGAAGCTGGCCTTTAGTGGCAACGGTGCGGCTTTTGTGCCCGTGCAGCAGGCATTTATAGACTTTATTACTTTCTGCTTTAACGCCAGCTTTGCCTCGCTCGATGTGCAGCAAGTGGCTGTTAACTGCTTCTTTATGTGGGCTTTCGGTGCCAGCCTCGAGCAGCGTATCGGTGCTGGGCGATTCTTCATGATTTGCATTCTTGGCTCTAGCTTGCCTTGGGTGCTGGCCTACTATGAAGTAGTCAGCCGCGACCCAATTCACTGCTACTACGGGCCTTTCTTCTTGTTCTGCGTGTTGGTAGGTGCCACTTTTGTTTTCCCTCCGGAAAAGAAAATCAATACGGAATGGTTCAAGAGCTCCCGGGGCAATATTTTCGCTAAGCCACCGGAAGGCGATTTATCCACTCGCTATCAATTTAAGCCCATGCTCTTCCTCGTTCTCTTCATTGCTTATGAAGTTGGAATGTATTTCTGGGTGGGCAAAAGCTATCCAATTCTCAAGAATGCTTTGATTCTTTCGGGTATTGGCTCCATTTTTATTGGCTATCTGGCCGTTTCAGTAGTTGTCTGGTCTGCTACCGGCAGCCTTAAGGATGGCCCGATGCGCTTAATGTGCGTGAAGATGTATAACGACATCCTCCGCCTTGATGTCGGCCACGAAACTGCAGTAAAGGGTACCGCCCATGCTCTCGGCCTGCCTCCTGAGCGGGTTAAAGAGTGGATAGCCAAACAGAAAGGTAAGATGAGCGTTCGTTAGCGCTACCTAACCTGAACTGGGCGTAAGTTTTCTACCTCATGACTAGTGCTAATATCTCTACTTGAGAATTTGTGTTCAATTAAGCACGGGTTCAGTACGAGGGTAGTCATTGAGTTCTTCAGAGCCTAAAATCACCAATATCCCTAATCCAGACGGTCCTTCGCCTGTCGAAGCCGTTAGTTATGGTCCGCGTTTTCCTTGGATGCGAGTCACCCAGGTTGTTCTCGATTCTCTTCTTGTTGCACTGTCTTTGGCTGGCGCCTATTTAATTCGCTTTGATGGTCGCATAGACCCTGTTTATGCTTCTCAGTTAATCAAAGTCATTCCTGTTTTCGTGGCAATGAGAATCTTGGCAAACTGGTCTTACGGTGTGTATGGCCGCCTCTGGCGCTACACCGGCCTGACTGAGGTTATGGAGTTAGCGGTTTCGGTGCTCACTGTCAGTGCCGTAGTCTTAGCCCTGCGGGCTATTGGCGTTGACTTGCTGCGTGTGGAAGGGCACTTACTCTCTTATGGCATCCTCGTTATTGATAGTGGGCTCTGTTTCTTCCTTATGACCACTTCTCGGGTTTTGCGCCGTTTGCAGACCGAGCACTGGCAGCGCAAGCACTGGCGTCAGCCCGTGCGTCGGCGTGCCCTTGTGGTTGGCGCCGGTGATGCCGGTATGATGGTTTTGAAAGAGCTCAACCAGCGCTCAGATTTGGGTGTTGATGTAATTGGTTTGATTGATGATGATCCATCTAAATTGCGTAAGCGCATCGGCAATATCACCGTATTCGGTACCACGTCTGAATTGCCGCGCTTGATCGAAAATCTCTTTATTGATCAAGTAATCATTGCCATGCCTTCGGCTCCGGCTTCTGAGATTCGCAAAATTGTAGAGGTTTGTCGCAGCGCCGAAGTTGAAACTCGCATTTTGCCAGGCTTGTTTGAGCTTATTAACGGCCACGTCAGTATTAATCAGTTGCGCGAAGTTTCTCTCGAAGACTTGCTTGGTCGCGATCCAGTTAAGCTCGATAGTGCTTCTATTGCTAGCTATATTGAAGGCAGAACCGTTCTTGTTACCGGTGCTGGAGGTTCAATTGGCAGTGAACTTTGCCGTCAGATTTTGCGCTTCCAGCCTCGTCGGCTTGTCATTTTAGGCAAGGGTGAGAATTCGATTTTCTATATTCAGCAAGAGCTTTCGCGCTTGCCTGAACCAGTAGAAATTGTGCCAATTATTGCCGATGTGCGCGACCGCAAGCGCTTAGAACAAGTCTTCCTCAATCACAAACCTAATGTTGTCTTCCATGCCGCAGCACACAAGCATGTTCCTCTAATGGAACTGAATGTCTTTGAGGCTATTGCGAACAACATTTTTGGTACCAAAGTAGTGGCCGAGCTCTCAGATGCTCACAAGGTTGATAAGTTCGTCTTAGTTTCCAGTGACAAGGCTGTTAATCCTACGTCTGTTATGGGCGCTACTAAGCGCTTGGCCGAATTGATTATTCAAGATTTGGCTCAACGTTCTGCAACTAAGTATGTGGCTGTTCGCTTTGGCAATGTCCTGGCCAGTCGCGGCTCAGTTATTCCGCTCTGGAGAGACCAAATTGCTGCTGGTGGCCCAGTGACGGTGACCCATCCGGAAGCGACGCGCTATTTCATGCTCATTCCAGAAGCTGTGCAGTTAATTTTGCAGGCCGGTGCCTACGGCTCTGGTGGAGAGATCTTCGTCCTTGATATGGGCAAGCCCGTTAAGATTCTTGATTTGGCCAATGACCTGATTCGTTTCTCTGGACTTCGTCCTGGTCACGATATCAAAATCGAGTTTGTTGGTTTGCGCCCTGGTGAGAAGCTCTATGAAGAGTTGCTCTCGGCGGCCGAAGGTCTGGCTAAGACAGTGAACGAGAAGATTTTTGTTGGTCGTCCTCAGCCTTTAGCCTATGATCAGTTGCAGGCGACATTGCTGCGCTTGAGCGATTCAGTTGATAATATAGATGAGACTGCAATTCGCAACGAGTTAGATCGCATCGCCAGCGGCACGACGAGTTCAGTTAACTTGCCTGCTATAACTGCAAAAAAGTAGACTGCTAAATAGATGGACCATGAAGAATTGCTAGCTTCTCCGCAAGAACTAGCCGATACAAAACTAGCTGAAAGTGAACTAGCTGAGAAAGAACAGCTGTTAATAGGAATACTGCGCCAGCTTGAAAGCGTTATCGTCGCTTATTCTGGTGGCGTAGACAGCTCTGTGCTCGCTCACTATGCCAAGTTAGCCTTGGGTAGTCGGGCTCATATTGTTATTGCTCTTTCGCCCAGTTTGGCTCAAGCGGAGTTAGAGGCGGCTCGACAACAGGCCAAGCAGGCCAATTTCGATTTGATTGAGATCAATACTGACGAAGTCGAATCAGAAGACTATCGCGCTAATGATAGTATGCGATGCTTCTTTTGCAAGAGCACACTCTTTGAATATTTAGCAGCAATGCAAAAACAGCTTTCTGTCTGTGCCATTACCTATGGTGCTAATGTTGATGACCTTAGCGACTATCGCCCGGGCCATCAAGCAGCCAAGCAGTTTGGTGTTTTGGCTCCATTGATTGATGCTGGTTTGAGCAAGACTGAAATTAGAGCACTGGCTCGCCAGCAGGGCCTGCCTTCATGGGATAGACCACAGGCAGCTTGCCTTTCTTCTCGTTTTGTCGAGAATACTTATATAACTCCCTCCCGCCTCAGTCTGATCGACAAACTAGAGCAAGTGGTGCGCGATTTTGCTTTTCGCCAAGTGCGGGTGCGTTATTTTACTGATGCCGATAGTGCTAGAGCTTCTGTCGAAGTTGGCTCTGATGAATTATCGCGCTTTGCCGCTGAGCCGGAATTGGCGGGACAATTAATAGCAGCATTGAACGCTGCCAATGAACGTGCTGGCGCCGGTATCAGGCAGTTTGAGATTGATCCGCAAGGCTATAGTCAGGGAAAGGCCGCCGCACTGGTTTCGAGTAAGAACCTAAGCCGAAGCGAGCAAGCGACTAGATAGAACATAGCCAGAGGCTAGCCAGAGACTAGATAGATTTCAGACTGATATTGTCAAGGCTGCTTTCCGTGCTAAATTCAACACTGAATTCAGTTCGAATCAAAGCATGAAATAGGTAGTTTAATGGACCGCAAATCAGTCGAAGACCTGCTTCGTTCGGTATCGCAAGGCGGTATTTCGGTCAGCGATGCCTGCGAAAGGCTAGCAATTCTGCCCTATCAAGACCTTGGCTTCGCTAAGCCCGACCTGCATCGAGGCCTCAGGCAAGGTTTTCCTGAGGTAATTTTTTGCCCGGGTAAAGCGCCCCAGCAGATTGTTGACATTGCCATTAAGTTGCGCGCTAGCAATTCCATAGTAATTGCTACAAGAGTTGAAGAGGCGCAGGCAAAAGAAGTTGTGCGCCTTTATAACAGGGCTGCGGCCGCTAGCCAGAACTCCGGGGCGGCGATTCACAGCTTTTCTTCCGCTGCCAATCAGAACCCTTCTAATGGCTCTGGTCAAAGCTCATTGAGTGTGAGCGCTGAAGGCTCTAGCTCTGCCTCCGAGACAAGCTCAACTACCAGTGATGCAGCGATGGCGAACGCCACTACATCAAACGCCATTGCGTCGAGTGTCGCTTCCAGCCATGCTCTTGAGAAATCTGCTGTTGAGATTCCTTTAAATGACTGCGAATATTTGCCCCAGCCTAAAGCCCTTGTTTTTGGCCAATTGCCGATGCCAAAGAAAGACGCACCATCAGTTTCGATTGTTACCGCAGGAACCGCCGACATTGCTGTCGCTGAAGAAGTGGCACTATTTATAGTGGCAGCTGGTTATCCCGTTAGCTGTGTTTACGACGTTGGAGTGGCTGGTGTTCATCGACTATTTGACAGTCTTGCCTTGTTGCGCAAGGCCCACGTTACAGTGGTTGTTGCCGGAATGGACGGTGCTCTCGCCAGCTTTGTTGGTGGCCTTTTAGACAAGCCGGTTATTGCTGTGCCGACCTCAATTGGCTATGGCGCTAGCTTTGAAGGCGTGGCCGCCTTGCTGAGTATGCTCAATAGTTGTGCTGCTGGTCTTACTGTGGTCAATATAGATAACGGTTTCGGGGCTGCCATGGCCGCTTTGCGCATTTTGGCTACTGCTAAAGGTTAGAAAAGGTTCGACTAATCTAGTTCTAGAGCGGGTCTAAAATTTCTCGCCAGGCTTTGGAAGTGGCGGCACTGTTTTGGTGGTGCCGCGAATAATCGCTGAGCTGCTAGAGCTTCCTGGGTCGCTGCTATTGCTATTGTTGTTGCTGCTTGGCGCTGTGCCAGGCAATGTCGTTTTACTTTCGCTTTGAGTCGTGTTCAAGTCAGGGTAGTGACCAATCTTGACTGACAATTCTTTGGTGCTGTTGCCGCGCAGAATTGTGAAATCGACAGTCTCGTTAACTTTGCGGGCACGTACAGTTTCTTGCACATCTTTCGGTGTGAGAATAATCTTTTTGCCTTCGAGTTTTTGAATGATGTCCCCAGGTTCGATGCCGGCTTGCTGAGCGGGAGAGCCTTCGTAGACTTTACTTATGAAGACGCCTTTGGTTGTAAGCGGCAGACCTAAGCTTTTGGCGTGGGTTTCATTGAGCTCGCTCATGCCAATGCCCAGCCAGGGTCTGCTGATGGAGCGGTGATTGATAAGGTCGTCAGCCACGCTCTTAGCTAAGTCTATCGGTGTAGAAAAGCCGATGTTCTGAGCATCGGCCTGCATGGCAGTGTTTACGCCAATAACTTCACCGTGTAAGTTGAGCAATGGTCCACCAGAGTTGCCGGGGTTAATGGCCGCATCGGTCTGAATGAAGTTGGCATTGCCTGTATTGGGGTTTGCAATGGTACGGCCTACGGCCGAAATAATGCCCAGGGTGACAGTGTGGTCAAAGCCCAGAGGCGAGCCAATGGCAATAGAAAACTCACCTGGGCGAAGCTTTTCCGAGCTACCGAATTTTAGGGCTGGTAGTTCTGAGGCATTGATTTTTAATACTGCCAGGTCAGAGAAGCTGTCTACACCTACCACTTCGGCTTCAAATGAACGCTTGTCTGTGAGGCTGACGCGAATATCGGCCGCCCCTTTGACCAGGTGGGCATTGGTCAAAATGTAGCCATCTGGGCGAATGACAAAGCCTGAACCGGTGGCACTGGCTCGTTTTGCTTTGGGCGCATATTTTGGTACGGGATTGTTGGGTGAGACTTCGCGGCCGTTGTAAAAGAAGCGAAAATTGCCATTGCCGAAATTTGGTAAGTCGAACAAATCAAGGTTGGGCATGCCGTTAGCGCTAGCTTCGTCTTTGCGGTGAATTTCAATATTCACCACAGATGGTGCCGCTTCTTCGGCGATGTCGGCAATTGTGTCTGCTGTAAATATGCCGCTGCGTGCAACGGCCTGGGCTCCACTTGCGGCTACTAGTTTGTGATCGCGTTCAGCATCTGCCGAAGCAATCAGTCGAGTGGCGCTATTTTCTTTCTCAGGGTATTGCACCAGCTTAAAGTTAGGCACTAGTTTAAGGTTCAGAGAACTGTCGCGGTCACTAGCGCTAATCTCGCTCATTGCCCAGCAGAAGCTAGATGCGGTAACAAGGGTGCCCGACAGGGCAATTAGCCAATTCTTGTTAGCGCTCAGCTTCTCTGTCATTATTTGCGGCCCATGCCCAGTTGTTGTGCGGTTTGGTAGACCTTGCCTTCGGTCAGAATTGAAGGAGCAATAATTACTTCTACTTCTTTCATTTCGCTCAAATTAGAGGCACCGAGAGTGGCCATACTAGTTTTGATGGCACCGGTAAGGTTTTGCGTACCATCATCAGTTAGAGCTGGGCCGTTAAGAATGCGCTCGAGGGAAACGGTGGTGCCAACTTTGATGCGTGTACCCCGCGGTAGCACTGGGCTTGGTGTGGCCATACCCCAGTGGAAGCCATGACCAGGTGATTCTGTGGCACGGGCAAATGGTGAGCCAATCATGACAGCGTCGGCGCCACAAGCCAGGGCTTTGCAGATATCGCCACCAGTGACCATGCCGCCATCGGCGATCATTGTAGGAGCTTGATCCGGAGCTAGTCCCTTCTCGTGCATGTAGGTGGCACGGGCAGCGGCGCAATCGGCTATGGCTGTGGCCATAGGCACGCCAATGCCTAAAACTGAGCGGGATGTGCAAGCGGCTCCTGGTCCAATGCCAACCAATATGCCTGCTACTCCTGTTTCTAAAAGTTCTAGTGCAGTTTTGTAAGTGACGCAATTGCCGACTACGACTGGAGCCCCAAGCTTGCTGACAAACTTAGCCAGGTTCAAGCTCGGTGTGCCAAGGGCTGACCTGTGCTCAATTCCGGTTACAGTGGATTGCACGAAGATGATATCGCAACCGGCTGCTACTGCTACTGGGCCGTATTTCTCAGCGAAGTTTGGCGTAATGGAAACGGCAGTTATAGCACCGCTCTTTTTGATGTCTTCAATGCGCTTTTGAATTAGGGCATCTTGGATTGGTGCCTTGTATAGCTCTTGCATAACTTCGACAAAGCTATCTTTGTCGCACTTGGCAATTTTTTCGTAAATTTCTTCAAGGTTTTCGTAGCGGGTTTGAATGCCCTGCAAATTAAGGACCCCAAGGGAACCAAGTTTGCCTAGAGTTGCAGCTACTTTGACATCGACTACTGAATCCATGCCTGAGGCAATGATTGGAGTTTCAAATTTGTGAGGGCCCAGTTGATAGGAAATATCGCAAAGTTCAGGGTCGAGGGTGTAATCGCCTGGTACCAGAGCAATTTCGTCAAATCCGTAGGCACGCCGACTGGCTTTGCCGAGACCGATCATCATAGATGAATCTTGCTGAACCTTGGGTTTGGAAGAATTTCCAGAAATCATGACTCCACCTTTGTTTCAAGTATGTATATGAAAGGCTTATATAGACTGGCTTAAATAGATGGTTCATTCTAGCATTGCTATAACACTTGGCTTGAGCCGAGGTTGCTAGTTAGACAGTTTGTTGCGAGGCGGTTAAACCATTACAATATTGGCGCACCGTTGTGCCTTGTCATTTTTCGGTTCATGTACGGGTTTTCCGGTTTCCTCAGGTTCTTTAGGTTGTAATTGATGTCTCAGATTTTAAAGTCTATGAATGTACTAGGTTTGAACAGTGGCACTTCTATGGATGGCATTGACGCCGCTGTTTTTACTATCGGACCAGACAGGGCCGCATCCTCAGAGGGCGGAGCCTCTGCTTCGGGAGACTCATATTTACCACCCTTGAAAATGGAGTTTTTGCATAGCGAGTCGGTGGAATTTGCCCCTACTTTTAAGCATCAAATGGCCCGTTTGGTAGCGGAAGGGCAGACCGATCTGAGGCAGATTTGTCTGCTCAATGCCAGTCTCGGTGAAATCTTTGCCCAGGCGAGTTTGCAGGTGATTCGCTCGGCTCGGCGTAAGGGCATCGAAATTGATTTGATTGGCTCCCATGGCCAGACGATTTGGCATGCACCAGATCTTAGTCAGTTTTGGGGCATGAGCACGGCTGGAACTTTGCAATTGGGTGATCCTTCGGTGATTGCTGCTCGCACTGGAGTCACCACAATTGGTGACTTCCGCACTGCTGATGTGGCTTTAGGCGGGCAAGGTGCGCCGCTTACCTCATTTGCCGATCAAGTGATTTTCGGCAAGAGCCGCACTGCTCTTGGAGTGCTTAATCTTGGCGGTATCGCCAATATTACAGTGATCGATAGTCACGGCCAGGCTGTCATGGCTTTTGATACAGGGCCAGCCAATGTGCTGATTGACGAAGCTATGCGCCTTCTTTATCGCCGTGAATTTGATGAAAATGGAGCCGTGGCTGCTTCTGGTACCCCTAACTTGCGCATCTTGAAAGAGCTTTTAGCGCTTCCTTACTTACACTTAGCGCCGCCCAAGACCACCGGCCGCGAATTATTTGGCCGCTCGATGGCGACTGACCTGGTTGAACAGTGGCAAGCGGCAGATGTTAGTTCGGCTGATATTGTTGCCACCCTCACCGCCTTTACGGCGGCATCAATAGTGGAGGCCTATGAGCGTTTTATAGCGCCGCAAGTGCCATTCAACGAACTGGTTTTGGCTGGTGGTGGGGCTGCCAACCCGACATTAATAGGAATGCTCACCTCTCGCTGGCCCTCACCGCTAACAATTCGCCAGCACGAAGATTTTGGTGTTTCGCCCAAGTTCAAAGAGGCTTTATTGTTTGCTCTGTTGGCATACACCACTAATTTCGGTATTCCTAATAATGTACCGGCCTGCACCGGGGCATCAAAAAGAATTTGTTTGGGTAAGTTGGCACGGGCTTAGGGTTTCCGCTGGAGATGGCCCAGATATTGGCAGATGCCAAGAATTTGCCAATTAAATGCCGGGGAATTGTTGTCTAGCTAACAAAATTGCCGTTGACTCTCGCCCTGTTTTTGATTACATTGGGCTCACGTTTCCAAGAGGCGCTGGCGCCGGTGAAACAGAAGTAGTTGGCTTACTAAACCTTTGTGTGCCCCAGGAGGTACCTCAACCATGCGCATTTTGTCAAAATTTACTATGGCTTTCGCTTCACTAGCTGTTGTCGGTACTCTCTCAATCGCAGCTCCTGCACTAGCCCAAGATGCATTTGGTTCTGGTAATCAAACCGAGCAAAATTCGATGGGTGCTACCGGTGAACAAGCTCGTCAGAACTACACCACAGGCTCACAAACACAGCATCTGCAAGATGGTACATCACCTACATTACAAGGTGCCACCAACGGTACAATTTCTCCCCAAGGCGCAGAAGCCACTGTTGTACAAGGCGTCAACACCGCAGGTACAGTGCGTGTTAACAACTTGGCCAACTTAGAAGCATTGCTGAACATCATCGCTAACGGTATGGAAATC
>Ga0075444_10002507_pt1 | contig 11068 bp, 10 predicted proteins | sample CoawatmetaG01DNA_FD_76836 | JGI IMG/M metagenome (GOLD analysis project Ga0075444, IMG submission 76836) | Marine microbial communities from the West Antarctic Peninsula - Coastal water metaG017-DNA | ecosystem: Environmental > Aquatic > Marine > Coastal | place: Atlantic Ocean: West Antarctic... | reverse complement strand
AGTTACTGAATAAATAATAAGTGCTGAAAAACAAAACCCTAAAAAAATACTGCCGGAGTCCCCCATAAAAATTGTGGCCTTTGGCCAATTAAAAAATAAAAAACCAGAACAACTTGCTAAAAGTACTAAAAAAAGCAACATTAAATCAGAATATGATTTGGTAAGTACCAAAGTAAGCAATAGAGTAGATGAAATTAGAATCGCTCCCAAAATTGCCATTCCATCTATTCCATCTATAAAATTATAAACATTAATTAACCAAACTAATAAAACCGCAAAAGTTAACCAGGTTGCCCATTCAAGCAAACCTTTCTGTTCATTAAAAATATTTCCATCAAAAAAATATAGTAACCAAAAAACTAAGCCAAATTGGAGTCCTAATTTTTTAATTGTTGAAATACTAACTAAATCATCAATGTAACCTACTAACAATGACAAAGTACAACCAAAAACAAAAACTCCAATTAAATCTTTTTGAATCACATCTATAAAACTCAATGCTAAAACACTTAGTATAAAAGTTGTTGAAAAAACTATCCCACCCCCTCTAGGTGTTGGTTTTTGATGTAAAGTTCGAGAATTTAAGTTTGCTAGAATATTATATTTTAGTGCGAGCTTTCTATAATAAAAAGTACCAGCAATACTTAACAGATAAATAAGAAATAAAAATAAAAATAGATTAATATTAGTCATTAGAAATTTTCAAAAATTTGTTGAGTTGCAACTTTAACAGTAAATTTTTCCTCAAATAATTTTAATGCATTTTGCCCTTGCTCTTTTCTTAAAACTTTACTGGACAATATAGCAGCTAAATTCTTATTAAAACATTCTTTATCCTGAGCTAAAGATGCATAGCCAATATTACTCTCTTGAAACATTGAAATTATTTCATTGTTTTTGTTAACTGACGCTAAGATTGGTTTTGAAAGTTGCATATACCCTATCATTTTTAAAGGATAGTTGTGAGAAGACATTCTGCCAGCTAAAGATACTAATCCAATATCAGCTTTTGACATTATTGATAAATATTTTTTTCTATCAATAGTTGGCAATAAAGTTAGATTTGAAATATTTTTGCTAAATATAAATTTGTTAATATTATCAAATTGATTCCCACTTCCAATAAGAAACAAATGTGCTCTTTCACCTAAAATTGAAAAATCAATCATATTGACTAGGGATAATAAATCTTGTGCATCTCCCATATTTCCTCCATATACTATATTTACTTTTTGAGGATCTAACAAATTACTAGAAAGATCTTTTACAATTTCAATTGATGCACTACCCCAGTTATTTAGAACTTCTATTTTTATAGACTCATCTAAACCATATTTATGAAAATATTTAAGATCAGCTTTTGCCTCGATACCTATTACATTGAAAGATCTATATAAATCAGATTCAATAGACTTCAAGTACCTATAGAGGAGACCGTTTCTTAAGACACCAGAGTCAAGAGCCCACTTTGGAAAAATATCTCTGATAATAAGATAGGCTTTAGAGTTGAATTTTTTTTTAAGCCATCTTATTGCTGAACCATAAAAAATTGATGGCGAATAGCAGATAATCCCATCACAATCAATGGTATTAAGATTTTTTAAAATCCCAATAATATTTCTTGAGTAATTTATTTCAGCCCACAGTCGACCAATTTTTCCGTACTTTCGAGATAAAGATTTAATACGAATAATCTTTAATCTGCCTTTATCTTCAACATTATATTTATTTTTTTGATCACTATCAAATGTTACAACTACAATTTTATGACCTTGCGCAAGAAGTTCCTCTGCAAGGTCACCTACTATAATTGACCCAGATTTAACAATAGGTGCATAATAATCAGTCAATAAAATAAAGTTCATGAAGTATTATAAATTGTTTAACAAGAAACAATAAATAGTCTAACTATCATTGCCCCCATACAACCCTTTTTACATAATCCGTGTAACTGTGAATAATTCTAACAATTTTGTTAGAGACATTTGGCATACTATAGTCAAAAACTGGCCTCAAATGATTAGCTTGGTAATCCAATTGATTTTCTAAAATAATTATAGCCTGATGAATCCGATCAATTTCAAGCCCAACCATCATTACTGAAGCCTCTTCCATAGCCTCAGGTCTCTCATGAGTTTCACGAATATTCAAAGCAGGAAAATTTAAAATTGAAGATTCTTCACTAATTGTTCCACTATCTGATAAAGCTACTTTTGAAGAAATCTGTAATTTGTTGTAGTCTTTAAATCCAAGTGGCTTTAATAATTTAACATTTTTATGAAATTTAACTTTAGAGGCATCTATTCGAATTTGTGTTCTAGGATGAGTTGAAACTATTACAGGCAAATTATACTTCTCAGCAATACTATTTAAAGTATTAACAAGCTTTTTAAAGTTGACATCTGGCTCTATATTTTCTTCTCTATGAGCACTTACAACAAAGTAACCTCCCTCAAGTAAACCTAATTTTTCTAAAATATTTGAATTTTTAATACCATCTTCATAATATTTAAGGACCTCATACATAGGGCTTCCAGTTTTAATTATCATATCAGGAGAAAGCCCTTCACTCAACAAGTACTCCCTTGCAATTGAACTATAAGTTAAGTTGATATCAGCTGTATGATCTACAATTCTGCGATTGATTTCTTCAGGAACTCTTTGATCAAAACATCGGTTTCCAGCCTCCATATGAAATATTGGAATTTTTCTTTTTTTAGCAGGGATAACAGCCATACAGCTATTAGTGTCACCTAAAATTAATAGAGCATCAGGCTGAACTTTATCAAGAACTTTATCAACCTCAATTATAACATTACCAATTGTCTTAGCACTATTTTTACCGGCAGCATTCAAAAAATAGTCAGGCTTTCGAAGCTCTAAATCCTGAAAAAAAATTTCATTGAGCTCATAATCATAATTTTGACCAGTATGGACGAGTGTATGTTCACATTGGTCATCTAGTGCTACCAAAGTCCTAGATAGACGAATAATTTCTGGACGAGTTCCAACAATAGTCATTACTTTCATTTTCTTCATATCAAACCTCACACGAAATTGTATCTGGATGGCTAGGATTAAAAATTTCATTTGCCCAAAGCATAACAATCATATCACAATCACCAACATTAGTTATATCATGAACCCATCCAGGAACGGTTTCAACAACAATAGATTCACTATCTGAAGTTAAAATCTCATGATATTCATTCGTCATAATATTACGAAATTTAAATCTAGCAGTTCCTTTTATTACTAAAAATTTTTCTGTTTTAGTATGATGATAATGGCTTCCTCTGGTAATTCCAGGGAGTGCCGTAAAAAAAGAAAATTGTCCAGAATCAGGAGTTTTCAAAACTTCAACAAATTTACCCCTAGAATCAATGTTTTCAGGGAGACTATAAGAAAAAATTTCACTTGAAAAATAACTAACATATGTGGCATATAGTGCACGTGTAAGTCCGTCTCCAACTTTTTCAGTCATCAAGCTGGATCGCGAATGTTTAAACCTACCAATTTTATTTGCTAACTCACCTAATGTTATTGAGTATTCAGGCCCAACTGGCCTCCTGGTAAAGCCTATTATTATATTTTTAAGTGAATAGATAATTTCGTTTACAAGATCATCAATATAAATAAGCTTAAGAACTGAAGATGGATTATTGACTTTTATTTCTAGATTATTAACAATATTATGGCAAAAAGTAGCAACTACAGAATTATAATTTGGTTTACACCACTTGCCAAAGACTCCAGGGAGTCTGAAGACTACGACTGGATTATTATTTTCTGAAGAGAGTTGCTGAAGTTCAACTTCCGCTGCATATTTACTTTTTCCATACGGATTGTTAAGTTCAGCTTGTGTTGATGAAGCAAAAAAAACTGGTATTTTTTTATCTAATAATACTAAAGCTCTAGATATAGTTTTAGTAAGGCCAACATTAATATTATCAAATTCTGAGTCATCCCTTGGCCTATTCTCTCCAGCAAGATGGATGATTGCATCAGATTTATCAATTAAATCTTCTAATAAACTAGAGGAGACGTTACGGTCAAAAAATAAAACAGAGAATTCTTCTATTTCACTAAGACGGGCACATAAATTTTTTCCAATAAATCCATTACTTCCTGTAACTAAAACACGCATATTACTCTTCAAGATTTTTGAAATCACCATTTATAACATCCTTCATAAAAGATATTTTCATCAATAATTTCTTCATATTTTTAATATCTAAACGAGTTGTATTATGTGAATTATAATCATTTGAATGAGATATGCGCTCTTCGCCTTTATCCACAAATTTTTCATAGTTTAAATCACGCATGTCAGCTGGAACTCGATAATAATTGCCCATATCTTCAGCAGCAGACATTTCCTCTCTACTTAACAGTGCTTCAAAAAGTTTTTCGCCATGTCGAGTGCCTATTACTTTAATTTGGCGTTCTGGAGCTCCCATTAAATCTTTCAAAGCTTCAGCAAGTATTTCAATTGAAGCAGCTGGAGATTTTTGAACAAAAATATCTCCAGGCTGTCCTTTTGAAAAAGCATATGATACAAGGTCTACCGCATCCTCTAATGTCATCATAAATCGAGTCATATTTGGGTCAGTTATAGTTAGGGGCCCTCCAGTACGAATTTGATCAATAAATAATGGAATGACTGAACCACGAGAAGCCATAACATTTCCATACCTTGTGATGCAAATGACTGTTGAATTACTATTTCTTGATTTAGCAATAGCAACTTTTTCCATTAAGGCTTTTGAAATACCCATAGCATTAATGGGATAGACAGCTTTATCAGTACTTAAACAAATAACCTTTTTAACTCCACAAACTACTGCTGCCTCCAAAACATTTTCAGTACCAAGGACATTTGTTTTTGTTGCTTGAAGAGGATAAAATTCACAAGATGGAACTTGTTTTAAGGCAGCTGCATGAAAAATAAAATCAACGCCACGAACAACATTTAAAACTGACTGATAATCTCGAACATCTCCAATATAAAATTTAATTTTTGAATTATTAAATTCTCTTCTCATATTATCTTGTTTATTCTCATCTCGACTAAAAATTCGAATTTCACTTAGATCAGATTCTAAAAAATTTTTAAGGACAGCATTACCAAAAGAACCAGTTCCGCCTGTAATTAATAGTATTTTATTTTTTAACATTTTAATTTTCATATTATTCTAATTATAAATTAAATATATTAATCTATAAAAGATTCAAATATTTCCTTTTTCTGCTCATCGCTTGGATAATTAATTAATACAGCCTTATATTTCCCTTTAAATACAAACATACTTCCTGCTGCTGCACCCAAGATACCACATTGATCATATAAACTCTTTATGTCCTCTAAAGTCCCTGCACCACCTAAAAAAGTCATTGGGATATTTAACTCATTTTTTATTTTTTTTGCCAGTATAAGATCATAACCACTCATTAATCCATCATTATCTATTGAATTAATCAAAATTTCTCCCGCTCCATAACTTTCAATCTTTTTTATAAAATTTATTAAATTAATGCTATGAGGTTTAGTTGCATTATGAGTAAAAATCTCATATGAAGAACTAAATAAAGTGGTTTTTTTACGCACATCAAGTACAACTACTACACTTTGACTTCCTAGCTCTCTTGAAATTAATGAAACAATTGATGGTTTTTCAACCACTGCAGAACTAATTGCAATTTTTTCTACTCCCAAACTAATAATTTTTTTTGCTTGCTCTTTAGTTTTTATTCCACCTCCATAACATAATGGCATTCTACATTCTGCAGCAAGTTTAGAAATTAATCCATAATTAAGTTCAGAATTATTAACAGAAGAGTCAATATCTAAAACTATTAGTTCGTCGACTTCTTTTTCATTGAATATCTTAACAGCATTAATAGGATCTCCAACATATTTTGGCATTTTGAATCCAATTGTCTTAACTAACCCACCTTTATGAATAAGTAAACAAGGAGTTATTCTTGGAAGAAGCATTTTTATAGTTCCGCAAAATTTTTCAGCAGCATAGCACCAAAATGGTGACTTTTTTCAGGATGAAATTGAACACCATATATATTTTCTTTTGAAATTGAACATGCAAAATTAAACCCATAAAATGCTTTAGAAGTTTCATGAATTTCTTGCTTACATTGATAATAATAAGAATGAAGAAAATAAAATTTTACATCTTTTTCAAAACCCTTGAATAATAAATCTGCACTCTTAGGATAAACATTATTCCAACCCATATGAGGTAATGCTAAATTACGAGTTTTATCATTTAAACGGAACGAACATACCCTTCCAGGAACCCAGCCTAGGCCTTGTAAGGTACCTTCATCGCTAGATGAGGCAAGCATCTGCATGCCAACACAAACACCAAGTATAGGAATTTTATCTTTTAAAACAAGACTATCTAAGCTTTCTCTCATACCAGAGTCATTAAGCAATTCTATGGCATGATCAAATGATCCCACTCCTGGAAGGATTATTTTTTTAGCATTACTTAAATCATCAGCATTTTTAGCTCTAGTAGCATTGTAACCTAAGCGTTTATAGATATTTAAAAAAGCCTGAACATTTCCTAGACCATAATCAACAACGTGTATCATCGAAAAAACCTTTTTTCAATTCCTAATATTTTAAGAATATTAGCACCAAGACTTATTAACCATCGTTTATTTTTATAATTTCTGTATGTTTTATTTGAGCCATTAAAAATAAACTTTAACTCCTCCACACTTAAATCAAGCTTATTAGCAACATATTCAAACTCTTGTTTCAAAAAATGCTCATCCATTTCTGGTGCTGAAATTCTTTTTAAAGCTTCTTCTCGAGTCATTTGGTTAGTAAGAATTAAACTCGAAAAATGTGCTCGTCTTTTCTCAAATCCAAATTTTTTAGGGAGCCAATAATCTTCGTAGAATCGAGTAAATCTAGACTCATGATGTTTATGTTTAAATTTTTTCCATTTAAAAAGTCTTTCAAGCTCATCTTCAGCATCTTTCTTGATAAATGAAACTGAATTTAATGGCATGATTGTCTTCATACCAATAATTCGCTGATAAAAAATTTTATACCTTAAAATATCAACTAAAGGGAATGATACAAGCCTGATTTTACCAAATTTTTTATGAATATTTTTAAATAGAGTTTTATCTATTCCAAGATATCCACCCCACTCTTCTGGCTCTCGACAGCACTCTGTAGAAAAATTTGACCCTGTTATTATTGTTTTAATTTTATGCTTTCTTGCAAACTTATATAAGCTTGAAAAAAAAGCAGCATCCTGTGGCAAATCCTGATCAGGAATTTGGGCACGAAGAAAGGAAAGCTGAAGATCTTTCATTTCTTCCCAGTTTATAACTTCTGTATAGAGATCAAGTCCCAAACCATCGACTAATTTTTCAATATTGCTTACTGCTTGATCAGTGTTCCAGCCTGCATCCACATGAAATAGCAATGGACGAAGCCCCATCTTTTCTTTTGCTATGTATGCAGTATAGGAACTATCAAGTCCTCCACTAAGGCCAATAATACAGTCAAAATCCTTTCCTTTACCTTCTTGACGTATTTTCTTAGCTAATATATCAAGGGATCCATTCTTTAAATTATTATTCCAAAAGGGCTTAACTTTTGAATTAAAGTTATTACAATAATCACAAAAACCATTATCATCAAATGAAATTTTTTTATCGGAAGTATCCATAATGCAATTACTACAAATGGAATAGGTTCTATTTTTGCTCACATTATTTTTTGAAATATTATTGATACAACAATTTTAATTCAATACTAGAATTATTTGTTAGCTCTATAGTAATTTCAAATTTTCTCGAATATTAATTAATAAAAATAATAACTTTGAATGAGTATTATTATAAACTCTACTAATATAAATTATTAATTATAACTATGATCAAAAAATGTTTATTTCCTGCTGCAGGTTATGGAACTCGCTTTCTTCCAGCAACTAAAGCCGTTCCTAAAGAAATGCTTCCAATACTTACAAAACCTTTATTGCAATATGGCGTTGAAGAAGCCTTATCTGCTGGTATTAGCACAATGGCTATAGTCACTGGAAGAGGAAAAAGATCAATAGAAGATCATTTTGATAATGCATATGAGCTTGAGCATCAATTAAAAGATACATCAAAAGAACATTACTTAAAAGAAATTCAAATGATTATAGAAAAATCTACTTTTACGTATGTTCGCCAATCCCAAATGTTAGGGCTAGGTCATGCCATATTGACAGGTGAGTCCCTCATTGGAAATGAGGCTTTTGCTGTTATATTAGCTGATGATCTATGTACTAGTAAAAATAACACTGTGCTATCACAAATGATAAGTATGTATGAAAAATATCAATGTTCAATTGTTGCTATTGAAGAAGTACCCCTAAATCAGACAAATAAGTATGGTGTTATAGCTGGTAATCTAATTGATGGAAGCAATAATGCTTATAGAGTTACTGATATGGTTGAAAAACCTGAAACTATCGATGCGCCCAGTAATCTAGCTATTATTGGCCGATATATTCTAACTCCAGATATATTTGAAATCCTCCGTAAAATAGAACCTGGAAAAGATAGTGAGTATCAAATTACAGATGCACTTTTGACACAAGCCAAAAAAGGTAAAGTTATAGCTTATAAATTTGAAGGTCAACGCTTTGATTGTGGCAGTGTGGAAGGCTATCTAGAAGCAACAAATTATTTTGCAAAACAGCAAGGTATATTTTCAAAATAGAGTAGATATTTATTATTAAAAAATAAATAAAACTATTTTATAAATATAATTAACCAAGTTTATCTAAAATGCTTTTCTTGCCTCAACATATAAACTTTCGCTTTCGCCCTCTCTCAAATCTAGGCTCCCAGGATTCTCAATCATTGTCTCACCAGGAGGTAATGACTTAATATCAATAAAGTTATTATTTTTTAATAATTTTATTAACGAAGAAGAGTCATACATTCTATGATGAAAACCATAACTATTTTGAATAAATTTAGCATAAAATTTCTGAAACAAATTTTTAGGCCTTGGAATACAAATATTTAATGATTCAATAAATAAATCAGCATCATTATGGTCAAGATATTGATTAATTTTAATAACAATATCGGGAACAACAATTCTAATTACCCCCCCTGGAACTAATAATCTTTGAGCCTCTTTACAAAAAATTTCAGCTTCAAAGATATCAAAATGTTCAAGCATATGAGAAGTATAAAGTACAGAAACTGATTCATCCTTATTAGGTAATCCTTTCAAAATATTTCCATAACGGATAAAACTAGCTTTAAGAAAAGTAATATAACTAAGATGAGGATTTTTTATCAATCCTAAAAATAAAAGTATTTTAGGGATAAACATTGGAAGTTTTGAAATAACTATACTTAGAGAATTATCATAATTTATCCAATCATTCGTTGGGGTATTTCCGCAGCCGACATTAATCCTTAAGTTATTCATTTATTAACCTTTCATTAAAAATTGAAAATGAAAATTATTTTACTGTTTTCTTAATAGACAAAAGAGTTTTCTCAATAAATGATATGGTTTTTGAAGAATTATTGTCCCAGGTAAATTCATTTGAAATTATTTTTGCTTTAACCATAAGCTTAACTCTCAAATCACTTTTATGAATTATTTCATTTATTGAAGTTGCGATTGAGGTTACATCATTAGGATCAAAATAAAGGCCACCTTCTCCCAAAACTTCTGGCATAGGGCCTCTATCTGAACAAACTATTGGAAGTCCAACAGCCATTGCCTCGAGCAAAGTGACTGGAAGATTTTCACAGCTAGAGGCAAATACAAATATATTAGCTCTTGCTACATATTTAGGAATTTGATCATGCTGCAATGATCCATGATATTTTATAAATAACCCTTCAGGATCAGATAAAGAAATTTGTTTTTTTAATTTTTTAATGCTTTCTTTTGAACCACCGCCAATTAAATCTAAAGAAATTAAATAACCTTGATTTCTTAATTTTTCAATAGCTTTTACAACGTTTATTTGATTTTTAAAAGGCCAAACTGGAGATACATATAAGCAACGTATTATTTCATTTTTTTTTGATGGCCAATTTTGATTAATTATTTTTTTAAATTCGAGATCCACGCCATGAGGAATAATTTTTACTTTTCTTAACTTCCCACATGATTTTTGAATGACTCTGCTAGCATAGTTAGTAAGAAAAATTACGCCATCAGCATGTCTAAAAGCAAAGTTTTGAACGAACAATATTATTATTAATCTTAATCTTGCTAATCCGTATCCAAAATTTTTCATAATTCCAGGCTCATATGAAAGCATATCTTGGCTCATAATTATCATAGGACTAAAGCGACATAAGGTGCTTGCATCAGTTGTAAATAAAATATCACATTGATAATGTTTAACTTCTTTTTTTAAATCTACAGCCTGCCACCAGAGTTGTCTATATATAGATTTTTTTAAATCTACAGTGCAATGCTTAACTAGCCAAGGGAAATCTGGAATTGAATTTAACAATTCATCAAAAGACCAAAGGTGGACCTGTTGGATATTACATTTTGAAAAATTTATAGAAGATAAAAAACCAATTAAATGAGCCTTTGCTCCTCCAGAATGGTTTCTGGAAGCATCAATTCCTAAAATAATTACATTGTTATCTATCACCTAAAATTCCTTTTAGCCAGCATAGCTCAAATTGATAATTAAATTGCCACATTAAGATAAAATAATTTAGTTGGCAATTGATAAAAAGTTTCTAGCAGATGTTTCTGAAGAAACTCGGTATGAAAGATTATGAGATTGCATTGAAAATTCAATAAGCTCAGAATCAGAAGAATTAATTATTTTAAGTAATGCTGCCGCTAAATCCTCTACGTTATTATTTTTAAACTCATACCCATTTAATCCTGGAATTAAAAATGATGCGTTAGCTCCAACAGTATCTGAGGAAATTAATGGTAATCCTGCTGCAGCAAACTCATGGATTACCAAACCCCATGGCTCATATAAGCTAGGAAGAATTAAACATCCTGAACTATTGACTATCTTAATAAGGT
>Ga0075444_10002506_pt1 | contig 11068 bp, 11 predicted proteins | sample CoawatmetaG01DNA_FD_76836 | JGI IMG/M metagenome (GOLD analysis project Ga0075444, IMG submission 76836) | Marine microbial communities from the West Antarctic Peninsula - Coastal water metaG017-DNA | ecosystem: Environmental > Aquatic > Marine > Coastal | place: Atlantic Ocean: West Antarctic... | reverse complement strand
TTTAGAATTTGATAATGGTTCACGTATTATTGCACAAAGTACAACAGAAAATACTGGACGTGGTTTGTCCATATCGTTAGCATACTTAGACGAGTTTGCATTTGTTAGACCTAGTGTTGCAAAAGAATTTTGGACTTCACTATCTCCTACATTAGCAACAGGTGGTAAGTGTATTATTACAAGTACGCCAAATATGGATGATGATCAGTTTGCACAAATTTGGCGAGATGCTAATAAAAACGCAGATGAATTTGGAAATGAAACAGCACAAGGTATAAATGGATTTGCTCATTATATGGCAACTTGGGAAAGACACCCAGAAAGAGATCAAGATTGGGCAGATCTCGAACATGGTAAAATTGGTGAAGAAAGATTCAGACGTGAACACAAGTGTGAATTTATTGCGTTTGATGAAACACTAATTGATAGTATTAAACTCGCAAATATGACAGCACGTGATCCATATGCTATATCAGGACAAGTACGTTGGTATGCTCCTATTGCCAAAGGTAAACTATATATGATAGCATTAGATCCTAGTTTAGGTACTGGAGGAGATAATAGTGCTATACAAGTATACAGTATGCCAGGAATGAAACAAATAGCAGAATGGATGCACAATAGAACTACTGTACAAGGACAGATAAAAATTTTGCGAGAAATCGCACAACACATTGAAAGTGAAACTGCCGGCGATTGTGAAATATACTATAGTATGGAGAACAATACACTAGGCGAAGCCGCATTAGTCGTAGTTGAAGAAACAGGCGAAGAACACTTTCCAGGTACATTTCTAAGCGAAACTAGACAACATGGTAATGCAAAACGTTACCGAAGAGGATTTACAACAACACATAAAAGTAAAATAGCCGCATGTTCTAAACTAAAATATTGGGTAGAAACAGAAAAATTAGAAGTAGCAAGTAAACCATTATTAAGAGAATTAAAAACATTTATAGCAAAAGGCAATAGTTATTCTGCAAAATCTGGAGAAAATGATGACCTTGTAATGGCAGTTAATTTAATTGTACGTATGAGTATGGAAGTATCTAAGTATGAAGAAGATGCATTTGAATACTTAAATGACGACTTTGAAGATGGAGACGGTATGGAACCTATGCCGTTTAGTTTACTATAATGAATAATCAATACAAATCTTGGTGTAAATGGCATCCACTAAAAACAATTATGATTGGAAGATCATATTATCCAGAATATTATAGAGATATAAAAAATCCAAAAATTAAAGATTGTTTAATTAGGATAGCAGAAGAAACAGAAGAAGATTTTAAAAACTATGAAAAAGTTTTAAAACAATTTGGTTGTGAAGTTATAAGACCTGAGTTAGACATAAACGAAAATTTACAAGAACAAATTGATACAAAAGAATTAATAACTGATAATAGGCCAATGCATACAACATATGGTGCGTTTCTAAGGCCACCTGCTCAACCAAGAGATGGCCAACTAGTAATGGGAACAGAGTTATTGTATACAGGCAACGATCATCCAGCAATACAAGATAGATTAATAAAATATAATAATGATGATACGTTTGAATTATTAACACAGTTTGATGCTCCAACAATAACATGTGTTGGAAATAGAGTTTATATAGATAAAAAAGAAATACCAATTGACACTATAAATTTTTTAAAAGAACGATATCCAGAAAGAGAATTTATACAAGTAAAAATAGGTGGGCATTCGGACGGATGTTTCCACACATTAAAACCTGGTGCTATTTTATCATTACAAAGATATACAGGGTACGAAGAAACATTTCCAGACTGGGATGTATGTTATTTGCCCAATCAGTCATGGAATTTAGTAAATAATTTTATGGAGTTAAAAAAGAAAAATAACGGAAAATGGTGGTTAGCAGGGGAAGAAAAAAATAACGATTTCACTGATTTTGTAGAAACATGGTTAACGGATTGGGTAGGATATTGTGAAGAAAGTGTATTTGATGTTAATGTACTAATGCTAGATGATAAGCATGTATGTGTAAATGGCTATAACAAGACTGTATTTGATTTTTTAAAGAAACATAATATAGAACCAATAATTGTGCCTTTTAGACATAGATATTTTTGGGACGGTGGATTACATTGTGTGTCTTTAGACTTATACCGCGAAGGAAGTATGGAAAATTACTTCAATAGAGAATAATAAATGACTAAACACGTTTTTGAAAAATCGTTGATGTGGGCATGTGGTGGAGGTGGCTTTTTTATTATTGATCAGCTTATTCCTGGTGATAACGTAATAGACTCTTCAGTTAATAACGAATACCGTGTAATTAGCAATAAGAAATATTTTTATGGTGATAGTACACCGCCAGAACCACAACAAAAAATACTTATAGGCCATCATTGGCCAACTGATATACTTGATGATATTATTGTTGAAAAAATGATTGTTATTAAGCCTAGTTTTACTACTAATTTTTTGTTATTCATTAAACGTATGTTAGCAAAACCAGATAGCTTGGCAACCACAATGTGGATGATTGGAATGGCTAACATAATATCAAACAAAAAATTAGTAGAATGGAATAATTTTAACGAAGCTACTATGCTAGACAATTTTGTGAATAATTCAAATATATTCAATTATAGTCAAGATCCTATTAGTAAACAAGTAAACAATATGATGTATTTGTTCTTTGTATATTGCAAAACTCGTCAATATGAATGCAAACAATTTATTGGTACAAGAGATATATTTGCAGATTTTATTGAATATATGTATAAAGCTCATTCATATTTTGAAGCTGAAACACACGCCAGCTTATTGACAAATAGTTCACATCCTAACATTAAGAGTATTGACATATTAGAATATGAAGAAGCATTTGATACTGACTATGATATGTTTGGAGTTAATAATGAGATTAAACAAGATTACAGTACTAAGAACAAAAATCTAATAAAAGAAATGCTTAGTATCAAAGATATAGGCAATAAACTATTAACCTATGATGTTTAGTCTGTTATAACCCGCTACAAGATGTCTTATTTGATAAATACATTAAAGGAATACTATAATGCAACTATCACAAGAAATATTTAACATTCTCAAAGGAGCAAACATTAAACTAAAATTGTTTGATCCAGAAGGAAACAAAACATTAGATCCTGAGTCATCAGCAAGATTTTATGCTTATGATAATGATTTTCTAATTACTATTAGAGATGAAGAGGATGGAGTTGAGCTAGTTGTTCAAGCAGGAGCGAGTTTCAACTTTGACGAACACAAAGATGTATTAAATAGTATCAAGAATGCAGGACACAATGCCATGGCAGAATATAACATTAGAAAATTTGATAAAAATATTGAATTAAAAGACTTCGCTCACGATGTAGTAAAAGAAGAAAATGAAGAAATACGCAGATTAAAAGAACTATCTGGTATTAACTCAGCTGAAACAGTTGAATCTTACTCTCCAGGAGATGAGAATGAAGCTGGCTATGTAAGTAATTGCTGCGGTGCCCCTATTGCAGACGTTAGTGATGGCATAGGAAGATGTAGCGATTGTAAAGAAATGGCAGAAGCTGAAAAAGAATCAGAGTATTTTGAAGGCACAACTGGATCAGCAACTGCTGATGCGAAGTTAATTGCTATGGCGGCACCAATAAGACCAAACGCCAAGGCTAAAGCAGATGCACAAAACGCCGCATCTGATTCTAAGTTAATAAAAAAAGCCGTAAATAGAAAACGCAATTATAATGATGATGGAATTGCACCACCTAAAGGGCATCACAATACTACTTCTAATAGATGGGCAGAATCATCAGTTAACGAAGAGCCAGTATTTCCAGAAGAAGTTGAATTAGCAGGTGATAGTCGTTGGATTGAAGACGAGATGTGGGAAAGTGATTATATTGAAGTTTCAGATGTTACAGTTGAAACAGATGAAGATGGTTACACACAAGTACATGTCGAGCATAATGGTCCTTGGGAAATTTATACAGACACTGGATTTGAAAAAGAAATTAGTAAACTAGTTGGTAAAGATGTTCATTGGAGTGAACAAGGTATGCAGGCACAAGGTGTAGCACACTTAGAAGCATATACTAACGAAAACGTTACAGAAGGTTACAAACCTGCAACAGGTAGTCTTAAAACAAGCTATATACAATTACCTGAGTCGACTAGACTTATTATTAGACACTCAAAAGGCGTTAATGAAGAAATACGTGGAAGTAGATCACGTAACATTAAAGCATTATTCATTGAGAATTCATCAGGCGAAAGATTTAGATTCCCACACAAATATTTACAAGGTGCTAAAGCAATGGCCAACCATGTAAGTCATGGCGGAACGCCATATGATGCAATTGGTGAATCAATAGTTAATTTATGTACAGAAGTAGCACAATGTAGTCAGTTTTTGAGACATATACGTACAAACAAATTAACAAATGAAGGCAATGAAAACATTGTTGAAACAATTAAACAAAAATTAAAAGAATTTAAGAATACAGTTAAGAGTCTACAGACTTCAAAAGGTTATAACGCCTATCAGGCTCCTACTACTGCGATTGTAGAAGAAAATGATAAAGAATCGGTTGACTTAACTAACAAGTTCATGTATAATACATTTACTAAGACTGCAAATATGGACGCAGTATTAGAAACAGTAGCTCGTATTATTAAAGAAAGGGATGAAATGACAGATCTAACTAAGAGTAACATGAATCGTTTATTCGATATGATAAAGAATAAGGAAGATTTTCAACTTAACATTGATCCAAATGATCCTGAACACCCAGATAATGAAGACCCAATTAAGTATTCAGGCGGACAAGGTGCAATGGCTAAACTAGTGTCACACTTATCGTTTCTTGCAATGAATAGTAAAAATGACGAAGTATTTAACTTACTAAGTCAAATTTCAAGCGAAATGTATAGTTTGCCAGATAAGCATATTATATTACTCGCCAAGATTGCAAAATACTTAGATCAAAATAATAAAGCACCAGCAAGTGCAACTGCAAAAGAACCAGCAGAAAACATTGCTGAGTCTATGTTAAATGATCTAAGAAGAAAGATTGCATAATTTTTCTTTAAAAAGTGCTTGACAGTAGGCACGATTTGTTATATACTGTATAGGCAACTAAAGGCAAAGTAGGTAAAACTACACAAAGGCAAAAGTAGTTAAGAGCTACACAAAGGCAAAGTAAACAATAGTTTACACGAAAAACTAATAAAGGCTAATATAGGAGAAACTAATAATGGCATCTTTAGCAGAAATCCGTGCAAAATTACAAGCACAGGAATCAAAGAGCTCAGGCTCATCACAAGGTGGCGGCGATAACGCTATCTTTACACATTGGAATATTCCAGAAGGAACTAGTGCAACACTACGCTTCCTACCAGACGCAGACGAAGACAACACTTTCTTTTGGAAAGAACGTCAAATGATTCGTTTACAATTTCCAGGTGTAAAAGGTCAAGACGAAACTAAACCTGTAACAATACAAGTACCATGCGTAGAAATGTGGGGCGAACAATGTCCAGTTCACGCAGAGATTCGTCCTTGGTTTAAGGACCCAACCATGGAAGACATGGGTCGCAAATATTGGAAGAAACGTTCTTACATCTTCCAAGGATTTGTAACACAAAGCGAATTGAAAGAGGACACAGTTCCTGAAAATCCAATTCGACGTTTTGTGATTTCACCTCAAATTTATAAAATAATCAGTTCAGCATTAATGGATCCTGAGTTTCAGGAAATTCCAACTGACTATGAAGCAGGTACGGATTTTACAATTAAAAAATCTACCAAAGGTCAATATGCTGACTATTCAACATCTAATTGGGCTCGTAGAGAACGTAGTTTAGATCAAACAGAACGTGATGCAATTGCAACACACGGTTTGCATAATCTAAATGACTTCTTACCTAAGAAGCCTGATGCAGAACATCTAAACGCTATCTTTGAAATGTTTGAAGCAAGTGTTGATGGACAGTTGTATGATCCAGCACGTTTTGGTCAATACTATCGTCCATACGGTGTAGATGCACCAGCTACTACAGGAGCAAAATCGGCACCTGTGGAAACTAAAGCAGAAACACCAGCACCAGCACCAGCACCAGCACCAGTGGCACCAGTAGTAGAAGTGGCACCAGTTGCTCCAGCTACTCCTGTAGCAGAAACAAAGGAGCCAGAAATGGCTACTGCAACTGTAACTGCAACTGCAACTGAAACACCGAGTGCTCAGGACATTTTGACAGCGATTAGAAATCGTAAGCAATAAGTAATATAAATTAATGAGGGGAGAAATCCCCTCATTTACAGAGGAGAAAACATATGGCAAGACCATTTGACGTAAGTAAATTCCGCAAAAGTATTACTAAAAGTGTTCCTGGATTGAGCGTTGGATTCAACGACCCAGATACTTGGATTAGTACCGGAAATTACACATTAAACAAACTTATTAGTAATGACTTTAATAAAGGCATTCCATTAGGTAAAGTAACAGTACTTGCAGGCGAAAGCGGAGCAGGTAAATCATTTATTGCCGCAGGTAACGTAGTTAAAGCGGCACAAGACCAAGGCATTTTTGTCATTCTTATTGATTCGGAAAACGCACTCGATGAGAAATGGCTACATGCATTGAACGTAGATACAACTCCAGAAAAACTATTAAAATTAAACATGAGTATGATTGATGATGTTGCTAAAACAATTAGTGACTTTATGAAAGATTACAAAGCAGAGTATTCTGAGGCAGAATCAGAAGATCGACCTAAAGTGTTGTTTGTAGTTGATTCATTGGGGATGTTATTAACACCAACTGATGTAGATCAGTTCCAAAAAGGTGATATGAAAGGTGATATGGGTCGTAAACCTAAAGCACTAACATCACTAGTACGTAACACAGTTAATATGTTTGGACAATATAACGTAGGACTGTTAGCAACTAACCATACATATGCATCGCAAGATATGTTTGACCCAGATGATAAAATCTCAGGCGGACAAGGATTTATATATGCAAGTAGTATTGTTATTGCAATGCGTAAACTTAAACTAAAAGTAGATGCAGACGGAAATAAAACTAGCCAAGTGTTTGGCATCAGGGCAGCGTGTAAAGTAATGAAAACACGTTATTCTAAGCCATTTGAAAGTGTGCAAGTTGAGATTCCATACGAAACAGGAATGAGTCCGTATAGTGGACTAACTGACTTTTTTGAAGCAAAAGGTTTGCTAACTAAAAGTGGAAACAGTTTAGAATACACTAGTCCTGTAACAGGTGAAATAATTAAAATGTTCCGTAAACCATGGAATGCAAATAAAGATAATGCATTAGATACAATAATGTCAGAATATGATGATGATGTAGCCGATGCAGAAGTAGATAACATTGATGTAGATGAAACAACTAAGGAGACAGTATGAATATAGATGAAGGAGATTTTGAATTTATATTCAATTTATATGATGAAGCATCGAATTTTATAGATGACAAGAATAAACTCGCTTGGGCCCGTAGAACTATATATCAACTTGTTGACTTTGGATTTGAAGTTAAGCCAGCATACAAGGAAATAGCAGATCATTGTGAGTATTTAGATGAAGCACTAACTGAATACTTAGAGCAAGAAGAAGAAGATGAAGATGTTTTTGATGAATATAATGAAGATGATGAAGAAGTAGCATACTAATATGAGTAAATGGTATCGTAAAGTAACATCAAACTTAGGAGAGATAGTTAGTGCTATCTCTTACTTCGAGAAACAAATCGATGAAGCACGATTCGAATGTAGCATGAAAGGTGTCTTAGAAAAACACAGTAGAGAAATGCCTGGTATAGTAGAACATAGGTTTAATCAGTTACAAGAAGTAGAAGCAATATTAGAACATCTTAATACAGAGATGCGTAGATTACGTAGTAAAACATTTCGTAAGTTTTTAGAAAATTACAATAAAGCACTTAGTTCACGTGATGCTGAGAAGTTTGTTGATGGTGAGCAAGAGGTAGTTGACTTACAATATCTAATAAATGATTTCAGTTTAGTACGAAATAAATATATAGGCATTATTAAGGCTCTCGAAGCCAAGGGTTTTCAAATTAATAATGTAGTTAAGTTACGAGCCGCAGGATTAGAGGATATTTCTTTATAGGAGAATAGTATGCTTATATTGTATACTGGTGGATTCCATGGTGAATTCTTTATTGGTAACATAGTTACTAATACAGATAAATTTCATTATTATTACTTTAAAGTACGTTCTGAAAAACTTAATGCTTATAGATATGAAGCTATTAAACTAGATGACGGCCCATACCCAATTATAGCGGCAGATCTAACAGATGATGATATAACGTATTATAGTAATAAGTATGGTAAGACTATTCTAACTAGAACACATGATCATTTAACTATACGAACACTTCCTGTAATTAGATTATATTCAGAAGATGTAATGTATCAACGACGTGCAACATTACTTCGTTCTATTAAGTTCCTCGACAAATCATTTAATCATATAGACGGAGTACCAAACCCACCAATAAACCATTTTAATGTATGGGGAATGGAGTATAAGCACACAACTAATGCATTATTGTATGTTGATATTAAAGATTGGTTACACAATAAAAATTTGGAAAAAATAGAAGATTTCTTAGAAATAGAATATACGCAGACAATGAAAGATGCAGTTACACAATACTATGAGCGTGATAATGTACTTCTTGACAAATACTTTCCTAACTGGCAAAATCAATCAAATAAGCATTTAATAGACGAAATGATACGAATTGACAAAGAATTTCAATTTTTAGGTTGACAAGTAAGATGTCTTGTTATATAATATACTTATAAATAAATGTTTGATAATGATTTAATAGTACCCGTGGAGTCAAAAATGAGAAAAACACCATTTCCAAATAGTACAATTCCTGATGTGATGTGTGCCGCTATTGCTGTACACAAAAAGCAAGGATTTATCCGTAGTGGACAAGGATATACCGATACTAATATGGATGAACTTGAGCCAGTAGTTTTCCGTGATAATAAAACTGTTGTAATGGACGACTATTTGTCTAAAAATCCTAAATTTACTGTAGAAGAATACACTTATGCTAACAGTCTTATTGATACTATCAACGGAAAGTTGATGATTAAGAAAATGACTAATAATCTTAACAATTTTGAGCAAAATGTTGCAAAAGTACTAAGCGAAGTAGATGTTACTAAATTTGCAGTAAGTATTATTGCTAGTTTGCCACATAGTATAAGTATTGATAAAAAACGTGAAATAGTAGAAGATAAGATGTCTTCTTTGAAGCATAGTAGTCTATATTTTGGATCTGTAAAAAAACGGTATGATCTTGCAGTAAAAGTATTAGATGTGAAATATATACAAACAAGTGATGTATTCATGATTACTACAGTTTATGCTAAAAAAGATATTATTAAGTTTTGGTGGAGAGATCAACCAGATATTAGTGATATTATTATAGACAGAACCATTAAAATACGTGCCACAGTTAACAAACATGAGCTATCTAAGTACACAAATGCTAAAGAAACCCTAATTAACCGAGTAAAAATCCTTGAAGTATAAGGGTTTTTAAAGGTTGACAATAGTTGAATACTAGTATATTATACATTTAACAATAACATTAAGTTATTATAATAACTAATAAAGGAGTTAATATGCCAAAAGCAAAAGCAAAAGTGGGTACTAGATTTTTCAAAGAAGGTACTCAAAACCAAAGAATATTAGCTAAATTCTGGGGAACAGGTAAATCATTTACCGCAGATGATCTAAGACATAAATTAGACATTGCATCACCAGGCGCAAGACTTTCTGAATTAAGAGAAGAAGGTTTTAACGTAAGAGCTACAGCAGTTGATTCAGGAATGGTCGGAAGAGCATCAAATGAATACGTAATTGCTAAAAAAAGAGTATCAATATAATAAATATTGACGAAAATGGTTGGGCCCTTCACTTTGGGCCCAATTTTATGATAAAAACTGCGAAAATCCCCCAAAAAAATTAAAAAAGATGAAAATAAAGGTTGACAAGTAAGACATCTTACTGTATACTATAGTTATAGTTAATTAAAAATAGTATTTTAAATAAGGAGTTTAAATGGCACATATGCAACTTAAGAAATCTCGTAAAAACAAAAAAGGCGAGACAATAATTGAAGTTCTTCCTAATAATGTGAAGGACAATCCAAATGAAACTGATGCTCAAATAATAGAACGTATGCGAGAACGTTTTAGTATTTTAGACGAAATGACACAAGCCTCAATTGATGGTGTTGTGCGTGGAATGGTTGTAACAGGCCCTCCTGGAGTTGGTAAGAGTTACGGTGTAGAAAAAGTATTAGAAAAGAATAGTTTGTTTGACGTTATGGCCGGTAACGGAACAAAATTTGAAACTGTTAAAGGTGCCTCAAGTGCGATTGGTTTGTACAAAGTACTTTTTAATAATGCTAACTCAAAAAGTGTATTAGTATTAGATGACTGTGATACAGTACTATATGATGAAACATCACTTAACTTACTTAAAGCGGCACTTGATTCATGTAAGAAACGTACATTGAATTGGAATACAGATAGTGCATTACTAAGACGTGAAGGAATTCCAGATATGTTTGAATTCCAAGGTAGTGTTATTTTTATTACTAACCTTAAGTTTGATAATGTACGTGGTAAAATTAAAGATCACTTAGCGGCAATTATGTCAAGATGTCATTACTTAGATCTTACAATGGATACTATGCGTGAAAAGATTTTAAGATGTCAACAAATTGTTGCAGATGGTATGCTTAATGAATATCAATTTACTGCAAAAGAAGAGGCAGAGATTTTAAATTTCATGCTTGATAATAAAGATAGGATGCGTGAAATTAGTTTACGTATGGTAACTAAACTTGCAGACTTGAAAAAGAGTTTTGGTGACGAGAAGTGGAAACGAACTGCAGAAGTTACTTGTATGCGAAGAGCATAATAAAAATAAATATTAAAAAAAGCCCTTCGGGGCTTTTTTATTGGCTAAATATCTTTAATACCATTGACTTTTCTTATACAATAG
>Ga0075444_10002504_pt1 | contig 11072 bp, 3 predicted proteins | sample CoawatmetaG01DNA_FD_76836 | JGI IMG/M metagenome (GOLD analysis project Ga0075444, IMG submission 76836) | Marine microbial communities from the West Antarctic Peninsula - Coastal water metaG017-DNA | ecosystem: Environmental > Aquatic > Marine > Coastal | place: Atlantic Ocean: West Antarctic... | reverse complement strand
GGGAGGTAACGACAATATTGTATTGGCCTTGCAGAAAGGATTTCCTTTCGATGCAATACCACAAATAAAAGGTAAAGTAGAAAGTATCTTAATGTCAATGATATCTAGAGAGATTTTAAAAGTTTCCACTAATGGTGGTTCTTTTATACAAGTATCTCCATTTGGATTAGAAACTCTTGCAGTTAAAACTCCAGATGCTGAATTAAGTAAATGGAAGAGAAATGATATAGAAACTATATTTAAAGAAAACCCAGCCTTATCTAAAATAGGCTCTGTAAAAGATTATAATAATTATTTAAAATCTGTATTTCCAAATAGCGAAGTAAGCAACTTTCTTTATCACGGAACAGATGCTAATTTTGATGTATTTGATAAGTCTACTCAAAACAATAACACAGACCCCAACTTTACTAGTGAAGGGTTTTGGTTTGCTAGAACTAAAGAAGATGCTAAATCTTTTGGTAATAATATAAAGACTGTAATATTAAATCAAAAAAACCCTTATGAAAAAAGCGTTGGTTTTAATGATAAAGGATATAGAGTATTTGCAGACCAAGTAGATGACGTTAAAGCTGCAAAAAAAGCTGGAAATGATAGTGCTATTCTAGATATAAATGAAGGTGGAATTGATGGTGAGTCTCCTATTACTGAGCATGTTGTTTTTGAACCAAATCAAATACATGAATTAGGTTCTAAAAAGGATGTTAATGGATTTAAAGAATTCGCAGAAAAGTTAAAAGCAGGTAAGAAAGATACCGGTATAATAGTAGCCTCTAAAAATTACAACGGAGAAGGATTACTTCCTCCACGTATAGACAAGAAGACTGGTAAAGTACTACCTGGTCAAGCCATGATTCCTCATTCAGCAGCCGTAGAGTTGCTTAAAAAACAAGGTATAGATTTAGCTGGTAAGAAGATGAAAGATGTTATACATCTATTGGACCCTTCAGCTTTAGAGATGATTACTTATCGTATTCCTAACCAAGGGATGTCTTCTAATGATTATTTAGAAATTGTAGCTATATTACCTGACGGTGTTGGTGATAGTATAGTTGTATATGATGGACTACCTGCAAAGACTGGTAGTGATTTTGATATTGACAAACTATTTGCCATGCAGAATCACCTAGTATATGACCCAGAGATTGGGAGGTTAGAGAAGTTAGCTGAACATAATGTGCACTTAGCCGTAAAGACTCCCGGAAGATTTAAAAAAGGAGTATACCAGGAACCGGTTATGCATACTCAGACAGAGATTGACAAAATGTTACTAGAGAATGATCTAGTTGCACAGTACAAGGCTGTATTGAATTCTCCTGCAACATACGACAACATGATGAGGTCTATTGATGGAGCTCAGCTACAAGATGATATCTCTGGTAAGAAGGATGCTAATGGTGTACGTCAAGGAGGATTATTCCCTGAAGGTACATACAAGAATATGGAGCTGTTCTCTCCCCTTACTCAGTTAGAGACAAAGAGAGCTTACCTGTCTGGTAAGTTTGGTGTAGCACAGACTGCTAACCAGTTAGTAGATCACTCCATGAACCAACTACTAGATGTTAGAATGCATACGTGGTTAGGAATAGGTAATTCAAGAGAAGAAACTATTAATGGTAAGAAGAGACGTATATCATATTTTGATACTGAGACTCAGGATGGCCATTCTATTGCAGATAATTTATCAGCATTCCTTAATGCATATGTAGATATCGCTAAGGACCCATATATTTCTAGAGCAAATCATAATGCTATTACAGCAAACACAACCTTCATGTTATTGAGAGCAGGTGCTCCTCTAAAGTGGGTAAACAGATTCATTGGACAGCCAATACTTAAAGAGTTGGTTGAACTACAGATGGAGCAGCAGAGCATTACTGCCAAGAGTATAGAACTAAAAGGAGAGAGAGCTTCTCCAATTGATGTTATCATGCAGAAGTATGGCGTAGCAGCTCTTGAGCAGAATCCTAGTGGAAATACTGTTGCTAAATTAGGTGAAGCTAGACTAGAGAAAATAATAAGAGACCCAGGTACTGCAACACCAGAAGACTTGAGGCAAATATTAAGTGCGTGGACATTCCTTCAAGAAAAAGGAAAGAACTTTGGAGAGGCAGTAATAGCAGCCAAGGCAGATACAAATGGTCCTGGAGCTAGTAATGTTGAAAGACTAGTAAATAAGAATAAAATAGAAAAGGTATTAAGCGAAGGAGTTATATTAGGTTACGGAGAGAAGTTCCAAGATACCATGCTAGGAACATACACTGAAAATTCAATCAACTGGGTTGGAGAAGTTATGGCTAGTACTAATTTATTTTGGTCAGGTAATAGAGAAATGAGAGGTATGTATGATGCTATCTCAATGGAGACAGGTAATGGACCCTCATTAGTAAACCTAGATTTAGCAAAGGCTATTGAGTCAAACATGTACACCTACTTAATGGCAGGTACATCTGTGTTTGAGGGTAATACTAATCCGGATGCTTGGGCATATTTAACTAGAGAGCTTCCTAAAGAGATAAACAATAGAAAAACTGATGCTGGTAAAACAACCGGTAATGCTTTCTTGGATGCATTAAATATAGAGACTGTAAAAGGTCAAGTATTTTTAGGGCTTGACAGTAAGAACAAGCCTACTAAATGGCAAAATGATATGTATCGTGGATGGAGTGCACTATACAATAGTTACTTAACCAATGAAGATGGATCTATATCTGAAGAGACTCACCCTGATAAACTATTGGCCGTGAACTTAGCTAGATATTCATTTGCTAATTCAGGATTTCAGAATAATTTAGCTCAGTTTTTTACGAGCTTACCTCATCAAATACTTAGTGACTTTAGAGTTACAGGTGAAGTTAGAGATATATTCAATCAAATGGCAGATAACCAAGGTGATCAAAACTTTGTTGATCAGTTTCAGAGACATAATTCTGCAGACAGCAATGTAGTTAAGAGTCTTAAAGAAAACCAGGTTACAGGTAATCAACTTGTATTTGCTTATAAGCCATCGAAGTTTAAGAGTAAAGAGTTAGGTTCTGTAAGAAAAATTGGAAAGAAAGAAGTTAGGGTATTCCCTAAGTTTGTTACCAGAAAGGTTTCACCTATTGATGCTCAAGGTAATCCCTTAATGGGCCCTAAGGTTGACCAATTGTACGAAATGTTTGGTACTATTAAATCAGAAGATGCTGAAGGAAATGATATGTCAGTGCCTGTTTATTCATTAACATTTAAGATGGGTGCAAAAGTTGGTAAGTTCAAAAGATTTGAGTATATTCGTGGAGAAGAAGCTCTTCAGTCTAACGAATGGGTGAACAATGTTTCAGAAGAAAAGAAATTAAGAGTAGACAACTATAAAAGAGCAGCTAAAGTTAAGTATAAGAAGACATTCAAAGAGTTGGATGGGTCTGAATTCAGTGAAGCAAAATTAGCTGCAGAATCAAATCAGGTCTTATCGGATATGCAAGTACTTAAGGAGAGCTTAGATGAAGTAATGAAGTTAAAAGATATTAATTGTAAATAATTATGAGTTGTAAAACGTATATATATAATAAAAAGGAATACACGGAAGATGGATTATTAAGATTATTGGCTACCAATAAGACTTTAGTTAATCAGTTCCGTAGTCAAGAGCAGAGAGGTCAAGATGCAGATTATGCACCTGAAGATATGGATACTTTCACGGAGAAAGTGAAAGCTCTACAGGAGACTATGGATGTTGAAGTTGTTTATGATGACAGCATACCTAGTTCAAGACTATTAGGTAAGGACGACCCTAGAACAATTGCTGCTGGCAAACCAGTTATATTAATAAATCCTAATGCATTGTTTAAGACCACAGCTATTCACGAGTTTGGCCATGTATTCATCGATTCCTTTCCGGGAGGTTTAGAGAATCCAAGATTACAAAAAGCCCTTAAAGAATTAGAAGGTACTCAACTGGAAGCAGATGTAAAAGCAGCTTATCCTGATCTAACTACTGAGCAATTGCAAAAAGAAATACTTGTTACTGCTATTGGTAGGGAAGGAAGTGAAATATGGGCAGACAAAACTAAAGCTAATTCTTTCGAAACATTCAAGAGTTGGTTCTTTGATTTTTTAAGAAGAACATTTGGAATGGAGCAGTCAGAAGTTACTGCATTAGCTCAAGACCTATTAAGTGATAAGGTCAAAGACATTGACATGAATAAGATGGAGAAGATAGCTCAAGAACAAAGAGCCCTCTATGTTAAGAGTGACCCAAGACATCCTGACTTTGGTAAAGAAGAATCAAAAGTTCCACTTACTAAAGAAGAGTTAGAGGCAGAGTCTATTGAAAAGAAATCACAAAGAACCTTTGATAATCTTGTTGGTACATTAAAGAAAGTGATGAGCAATCAAAGACAAGCTACGAATGCCACTAAAGAGTCTTCTATTAGAGAAATGGAAGCTAGAAAGAAAGGTGAAAATGTTACTAGGTTACAATCTATTGAGAATCTAAACAAAAAAGTAGACTTAACTGAGGTGAATATGGCTCACAAAAAGTACGCTATGTTCAAGTACCTTAACTGGTCTAGAAAAGAATTAAATAAAATGAGTGAACGCCTCCATGAGAGAGGTACAGGAGCAGAGGATGTTACTGATGAGAACTTGAGAAATGCATACAACTGGTACGAGTCTTTTACTATTATAGAAGAGATTCAAGATTTAACAGAAGCCATGCGTTTAGAAGGTGCTATATCAGAAAAAGAATTAAAGACCATGAGGTCTATTATTTCTGGAATGAACGGTAAGAAACAAGAGATAGAGAAGCAATTGTTAGCTCAATCTAGAAGGTTCTATGCTCAATTGGTGGCTAAACATGATACTCAAACTGAAGAGGGATACAAAGAAGCATTCAAGCGTTCTTGGGCAGAATTAAATGCTGCAGGTAGAACTGAAATGCAAGAGATGGAGTATGTTGTATCTAAACTTGAAGAACACAAAGATGAGATAAATGATGCGAAATTAGAGAAAGCTAACAAAGGAGCTATTTCTGCTATAAGCACACTTAGTGGAATAGGATTTGGTATATTGAGTGAGAAAGAAATGAGCTCAACTGACATTGGCGTAGTATCACAGATAACTGATAAAGCTAATCATAATTCAGAAATATTTGCTACAGAAAAAGCAAGTGCTGCCTATGACTTACATAATGCATACAAGGAGCACGAAAGAATAGAAAACTCTGATAGTCGTGACTTAAGAAAAAAGTATGCGGGTATGTATAGTTTCAATAGTGCTGGCCAAGGATACTTTGCAAGTAAGTATGACCCTCAGTTTCTTGAGGATAGAAAAGAATTCTCAGTAACTGCATCTGATGTAGAAGAAGCTAAAGAGAAGCATGCTGACACAGAAGTTACTATAACTAAAGATAAAGGTAGCTATTCATTTAGTTATGACTCTAAAGTAGTAGACAAGGATGGCAAGCCTGTAGGTAAAAAACAGCTTCAGATTAAAGGTGCTAAAGGTATTTCAGTTGATGGAGTGGCAGACTTAAAGCCTGGTGAAAGACCAATGCATGTTACTTATACAACTAAAGCAGGAGATTCTCATACTATTACATTAGAAGAAGCTATTGCTCGAAGTGAGTTCTCTCACTGGACTGATGTAAATACAGTTAAGACTGAATACCAATCTCAAACAGGAGAAGTATATTCACAGGAGAAGCCTGCGGATCACTACCTGAATAAAGATTTTGCTGATATGAAAAAGAATCAGCCTGAGAAGTTTGCTGAGTTAGTGAGGCTAAAGAAAGAGATGAGAGTAGCTGATAAAGATCATAAAGGTAAGGAGTCTCTTATTAGATTACATGATCAGAATACACAGGTTGAATTTATGAGGCTACCTGGTATGATGAAGAGTAGTATTTCTAGAATTGCTGAAGGGCAGTCTGCAAAAACACTTGCAAAGAATGCTATATCAAGACTAGTTAGAACACAAGCTGATGACTATGAAACTCAAGGTGCTGACTTTACAGATTACCGTGGTGGAAATGCATTAGGAGTTCCTGTAAAGAACAGAGCTAGGTTGCCTGAGAGTGATCAGTCTATAGACTTACACACTATGGTGTTAATGGAGCAGATATCTGCAAACCAATATAAAGAAAGAAGATCCGTAGAGTCATCTATTATAGTGATATCTGAGGTTATGAAGAATAAAGAGTACCAAGTAATGGGTAAAGATGGGAAGCCTAGAACGGATGCCCAATCAAAACTACAAAGATTCATTAAGGGTGGTGAAGGACATAACGAATATAAAAAAGTAATTAGTATTCTTGAAAACAAAGTGTATGGTATTACCTCTAAAGAGAGTGCTACCCTTTCTTTTGGAGGAAAAGATGGAGAGAAATATAAGATTGATTCACAGCAAATTGTTAAGAATGGATTAAAGTATTTTGGTACAACAGCCCTTGTATTTAACTATGCTAACAGTGTTGTGAATACAACCTCTGGTACTATATCTAACTGGATGGAAGCATTTGGTGGAGATGTATTTAATATGACAGACTATGCTATAGCATCTGCAGACTATATGAAAGACCTTAAGGGTATTACTGAAGATATGGGTAAGAATGTTGTTACGTCTAAAACTAATTTAACTATGGCCTTCTTTAATTCTATGGGTCCTGAACATGTGCAAGGTGCATTTGCAGCAGGTACTAAGGGTGAGGTTATGGCTGATATGAGTACTCTTCGTCCATTAGCGAAAGCTGGTGAGCATATGATGCAAGGTAAAGCGACCCTTGCCATATTAGAGAGCATAAAAGTATTGAATAAGAATGGTAAGTTCATAAACAAAGATGGTAGGGTAGTGAAAACAAAGAAAGAAGCTGCTAGTCTTAGAGAAATGATATCATACAAAACTGTAAATGGTAAAGTTAAGATGAATCTCAGTCATTTGGTTGAGCATACTACCTTTACACAGAGTGGTGGACAATCTCAGATTCTATTTGAAACTAGAAACCTAGTAAGAAGTAAGATTGATGAAATGCATGGTCAATATACTAGTGACATCCAAGCACATGCTCAGAGATATATTGTTGGTAAGATGGCATTCTTCTTAAGAAAGTGGATGATACCATTAACTCTTCGTAGATGGAGAGGTATCACCAACATGTTTACTCCTGCAGAAAAAGAAGTTGAAGGATTCTACAATAGAGACCAAAAAGCTAACATAGAAGGATACTATGTAAGTGCTTCTAGATTTATAACTCAGATAGTTAGTGATCTTAGATATGAGAAGTTCTCTATTTCTACTAGTTACAATAAACTAGACAGAAGACAAAAAGCTGGCGTAAGAAAGACTGGCTTTGATGTTACATTGATACTATTAACAATGGCTGCTTTAGGTGCACTTGAAGGTGGTGAGCCTGATGATGACATATTAGCTATCTATCTATTAAGTAGACAGAAGTCTGAATTGACATTCTTCACGAACCCTATGGAGGCAATGAAAATTGCATCAACTCCTACGGCTGCAGTTGGTAATCTTAAGAACATAGCTAGATTAATATATCAATTAACTCATGACCCTTCAGGAAAATATATCTCAGGAAGTAAAAAGGACCAATTGAAGGTTGCTCATATGGTAACGAAACTATTCCCGAACATTAAGAATTTAGATGAGCTTAAAGATGCTACAAAATTCTTACAAGGATTTGGAATGTAAGCAACGTAAGTAAAAAAAAGTCAGCACGACTTGTAATAAAGAAAGAACCCCAACCGATATGGCTGGGGTTTTCTCATTCAACATTAACATTAATTCAAATCACCAAATTAATTTCTTTTGAGGTATATTTGCTTCATTCTTTATCTTGTGATTTGTTGTTAACATTGTCTCTATCCTTCATTTTTAGATAGAGCCTCTCATATTCTGTGTCTATTGCCGCTATATAGGCATTAACCTCTTTACTCTTCGTCTGATCATATTCTATGTCACTAAGTGGCTTGAATATATCTCCTCTCTGTACAAAGACCCTTAATAAATTAGAGTTGTGAGATTGAGCTGATGGATATATCACCAGCCCATTATTGTTACAGAATGTCATTGCTTTAATGTTTCTGTTATACACTCTTCTCTCTATTTCATCATCTATCAATCTTTGCTCTCTTCTGCTCTTAAGATTCATCTCTTACTTCTTGGATTAAAGATGTAATCTTTCGATTAGCTTCATGTTTGTGAATCCCAAGAGAGTCCCAATCATTAATATACTCTAGAGATGATTGTGCTCTCCTGTATCCTACAGACTTTATAGAAGCCTTTATAGAGCCACTACCAAGTATATCTACATCGTTCTTATTGACATAAAAAGGACCTTGAGATACACCCTTTCTTATTCCTGCATTATCATAGTTTTCACCATGAAACAGTATTGGCACAACTTCAATTAAGTCATTTGAATACATAGATGGACCCTTATACAGCATGATAGCTGCATCTACGGGAGATATCTGATTATGTGGTGCATGACTTTTTGCAAATGCACCACTACTAATATACGAGGAATGTTTTCTTCCCTGGTAAGTATTAAAGCTGTTTGACTTGTACTCTTTTCCATTTACTATTTTCTCTACTATATTTGTTTGTATAGCAACAAAGTCTCCTGGACTTGCTTTTCTTAATTCTCTTCTTTTAAACATTTGTGTGATTTTTAATTATTAATATTGATTTAAAATAAAAGGGAGCTGTTACACTCCCTTTATTATTATTATGATCCGCACATTTCGCAGTCCTCATCTTCTTCAGATGATTCTCTTCCTGCTTTGATCATTGCTCTGAAGTCATTAGGGTCTATTGCTTCTTTAGGAGTAATAGGATACTCTGCTCTTAGCTGTTCAGCCTTAATTTCTTCTTTTTTTACTGTAAACTTAACAGCATCTACTGCTGCTTTAGTCCTTAGATAATACATACCTGTCTTAAGACCCATCTTCCATCCATAAAAATGCATAGAAGTAAGCTTTTGTATACTAGCGTCTGTTATGAATAAATTCATAGACTGTGCCTGACATACAAATCTCTGTCTATCTGCAGCCATATTAATGACAGCCTTCATAGACATCTCATAAGCAGTCTTGTACCTTTGCTTAATCTCTGTTGGTATTGGTAAGTTTACTACTGAACCATTGTCACGCATTAATGCATTCCTTGTTTCTTCTGTCCACATCCCAATCTCTTCAAGATCTTTAACTAAGTGTTTATTGCTTATGATATACGTACCACTAAGAGTTCCTCTAGTGTATAAATTACTAGTGAATGGCTCGAAGCATTCGTTGTTACCAAGAATCTGTGAAGTAGAAGCTGTTGGCATAAGTGCAATTGTAAGACTATTTCTTACCCCACCATACACAACTCTCTTCCTTAAGTCTTCCCAGTCTAAATCTCCGCATAACTCAACTTCTTCATCATACAAGTCAAACTGAAACTCTCCTTTACTCATTGGAGAGCCTTCAAACGTACTATATTGTCCACGTGTAAGTGCTAATCTAGCAGATTCCTCTGTAGCATAGTAATACATGTGTTCAAATATTTGCTTATTTAAAGCCCTAGCTTCTTCACTATCAAAAGGAATCTTCATCATAGCAAAAACATCCGCTAGTCCTTGAACACCCAAACCAATTGGTCTATGTCTCATGTTACTAGTTTCAGTCTCTTTGGTAGGGTAGTAGTTAGCATCTATGACATTGTCAAGATTTCTAATAACCTGTTGGACAACTGTTCTAAACAGTCTAAAGTCAAACTTTATTCCTCCTCTACTCTCAAATACAAACTTAGGCAAAGCTACAGATGCTAAATTACATACTGCCTGCTCATTCTCGTCTGAATACTCATTGATTTCTATACACAAATTACTAGATTGTATTGTACCTAGATTCTGTTGGTTAGAAGACTTGTTCACTCTGTCCTTGTATCCTATATATGGAGTACCGGTTTCTATCTGTGACTCTACAATCTTTTCCCATAATCCTCTAGCAGATACAACTTCTTGATAAAGCTCTTTTTCTACAGCTATTCTGTATGCTTCCTCAAAATCTTCTCCAACTAGTTCTTGAAATACAAATCCATTTTTCTTAAGAACATTAGGACAGAATAAATGCCAATCTTCATCAGCTTCTACTCTTGCCATAAACTCATCATTCATCCAGATAGCATAGAATAAATCTCTAGCTCTCATCTCCTCTTTACCTGTATTCTTTCTTAAGTCCAACATAGTATATATGTCAGCATGCCATGGTTCGTAATAAATAGCAAAGCTACCTTTACGTTTACCACCTTGGTTAATCCATCTTGCAACTTCATTGTACGTCTTCATCATAGGTAATAGACCATCACTGCTACCATTTGTACCTGCAATGTGACTACCTTTAGCTCTAACATTATGAACATGCAGTCCTATTCCACCGGCTAATTTGGATATTCTAGCAACATCCTTCATGGTGTCAAATAATCCATCTATACTGTCACCTTTATTTGCCAACAGGAAACAGCTGCTCAATTGAGACAATCTTGTTCCTGAGTTAAATAATGTTGGTGTAGCATGTGTATAGTATCCACTGCTCATCATGTTGTATGCATTGTATATATTCCTCATATCATAAGCACTAGTTTCAATAGCACATCTCATCCACATGTATTGTGGACGCTCTATAATATTTCCTTTTTGATCTTTTAATAGATAAGACTTTTCTAGAGTTCTTAAACCAAATATATCATGGTTATAATCTCTGTTTTGCTCTATAAGGCTATCAAGTTCCCCTTTATTCTCCTCAACAAAAGCCATAAACTCATCTCCCAAAACATTTGTTTCTTCTTGGATTTTATTCATAGCCTCAGAGAAGCTTTCTGGTGTACTTTTACGCAATTGTGTCACGAATATACGTGCAGCAAAAGTACTGTAATCTGGGTGGTGGGAAACCATACTAGCAGCTATCTCAATACATAATGTATCTAACTCTATTGTGGTAATCCCGTCAGCCATTTGTGAAATAACTTTCACTGCCATTTTATCGGCATCTACTTTTAATTCATTGGATAAATTTCTTAGCCTAGACGTTATC
>Ga0075444_10002502_pt1 | contig 11073 bp, 7 predicted proteins | sample CoawatmetaG01DNA_FD_76836 | JGI IMG/M metagenome (GOLD analysis project Ga0075444, IMG submission 76836) | Marine microbial communities from the West Antarctic Peninsula - Coastal water metaG017-DNA | ecosystem: Environmental > Aquatic > Marine > Coastal | place: Atlantic Ocean: West Antarctic... | reverse complement strand
CTCAAATCTCTCAACTGTACCTATTATTGCCTTAGGAGGTGCCGGCAATAAAAATCACTTCCACGCAGGACTTCTCATTGAAAATGTTGGGGCTGTAGCTACAGCCAATCTGTTTAATTTTATGGAAGATGCATTGGGCATATCCCGAGATTATTTATTAGAAGAAAAAATTAATTTAGCAAAATGGTGAAAGAGTATTAAATTTTACTAAGCCAATAGCTTAGGACAAGTTAGAGTTTTTTTCACTATTAATAGTGTTAATTAGACCCTCCTCTAAAGTAAATTGAGTTTTCCATCCCAAAGACTTTAGAAAACTAGTATCAACATTTGTAGACATAACCTCATTGTCTCGATAGGGGAGTGCTCCAAAATTTAGTTTAGTGTTAGTATTATTACAAAGCTTTTTAACTAAATTTACAAAGTCCTTGATTGATATCAATTCATTGCTTCCAACCTCAAAATGGTAAAAATCTTTCTTTAAAGATTTTATATTCTGAATCAACGTTAGAAATGCGTCAGTAACATCATTTATGTGAATAAAGTCTCTTTTTTGGAGTCCTTCTGTGAGATCAATGCCTTTACTTTCGTTATTTATTAACTCACTAATAATAAAAGAGGCAAATTTTGATACATCATCTTTCGCTCCATAAAAATGCTCTATAGCTAGGTTTATGACAACATAATCATTTGAGTAGGATTGTAGCCATTCTACAAACTGACTTTTAGAAAGACTGTAGTGATTAATTCTTTTATCTAAAATAGTATCCGTATTAATAAAGGCAGATACGTTAGTGCCTGATGAAGCATGCAATAATCGTAAAGGAAGCATCAAATTAGCTTCAATAGTCTCTATGGGATTAACCTGTTTTCTTCCATAGTCAGTAGCACAATGAATTATGTAGCTAATATTTTTTTCAATAAGTAGCTGATGCATATCTGTTGATTCGATGTCGACCCAGGTTACTTCCGAGCTAATATCTTCTACTCGCCACAAACTAGAACTTTTTCTTTTTAAACAAGTGATGGAATTATTATTTTTAGCAAGTTTCTTCAGCAGGTGGCTGCCTAAAAAACCAGTTGAGCCAGTAAGTAGTATATTTGCCATGAATTATTATAAATCAATACACATTTTTTTAATGCTCAAATACATATAAAGAAGCTCCCTTCTTTTGATAGTTGTGAAAAAGTCCTCCAGTTGCCAGGACTACCACATTAGTTTTTTGACCTATTGTGAATATTGTAGGTGGTGTAGAGCCTGCTGCACTTAATTGCTTATAATATAGGACCTTTCCTGAGAATTGATCCATGATGTAGAGCCTATTATCATTACTACCAGTAACATATAGCAGACCATCATCAGTTGATGCTACTCCACCAAACATAGATTTACCCTTTCTAACAGAATTAAATATTTTTGTTTCACCAACCGTTGTTTCCCAATTAATTTTGCCTGTTAGAGGGTTAGAGGAAACAATCTTTCCATAGGGCAAATCAGTAGCAAGGCTCCCATCCTTCGTGAGTAATCTAGACCAAGCTCCTTGAAACCAAATAAGATTTTGACTATGCAAGTTCTCATCCCATTCAGCATGAAATTGCACTATTTTTTTCAGATCTATCTGAGTATTTAGATCTCTATGAGCATTCATAAAAGAGTTTTCAAAAATTAAATCCTTTGAAGCATCGCCCAAAAATAGTCCAATTAAGCTTGGATTATATGAAATTTCTTTTTCGCCAATTACTGATATATTGCCCTCTCTATTTTCTCCATGACATTGACTGCAATTTTTAATATATTGTTGGTGCTCAGCACCCCATTTATTTTTAAATTCATCAGAGAGATCTTGAAATTCCTTGTTTGCCTTGCCTACAATTCGTAATTTCCATGGTATTTGATTGATTGGAGTATAAATTTGTCCAGTCATCTCATTTAAGGAGCCTCCCGTCCATTCCCCCCCTCCATGAAGTCCATAAATAATTGAAGACCTTCCTATAGAGTGAGGTGGATAGTATCCAAGATTTGATTTCTCTATAAACTTTTGCATTGAAGCCACTTCTTCTGGACTGCCCAATGAGTAATCTTCTTTACGGAATTCTATTTTAGATAATCTCTCTGGAAGACTGGAATTTAGTTGAACGGGACTAAGTATTTCACCTGGGATATCTGTAGTTGTATTTACAGAAACCCACTCAATATCATGTAGATTTTTTCCAGTTAACCTATCAAAAATAAGTGTATTCCCAGCTTTCGTGATTGATATTACGACATGCAATTCCTTTCCAGTTGAAGTTTTAAGATCAGCAAGAATCGGAGGAGAAGGCAAGTCAAGATCCCAAACATCATGTTGAATTTCTTGAAAAGCCCAGGCTATATTCTCGTTCTCAAGATTGATTGCAAACAGAGTATTCGCCCCTCTATTGGTTCCAGGTCTAAGCACTCCTACGATATCAGGTTTTGGATTTCCTGTTGAGAAATACACATAGCCTGTTCTATCATCCAGGGCTACTCCTCCCCATGGAACTGCTGAATTTCCAGGAAAATTATCATTTCTGTAAGATATTTCAGAGACTAGCGCTCCAGAGTCAATATCAAACCCACGAATGTAACCATCTAACGAGACAATAAAAACATTATTTTTAAAAATAAATGGAGCAGTAGGAGATCCTCCCGAAACTACACCATTAGCTCCAAATGCAGCAGATACCTTTCCAGTGAGGTAGTCAAAAGCAAAAAGTTTTGCTCCTATATTGAGAAAAACTTTATCACGCTCTACTAAAATTCCTCGCTTTGGCGCCATACCAATAACAGGAGGCAACATGAGTTCCCAGTTAATTTCTCCATTCATTGCATCAAAAGATATAAATCTATGATCTGGGCCCAATACAAATAAAGAGTCCTTATAAAGCACAGGGTTTACTTCAATATTTTCTTGATAAAACTTCTGATTAGTTTCTACATCAAAAAAATCATATTTCCACTTAAGCTTTAACGCTTTATCTTTATCATCTGAAGTGATATTTGTTCTGTGGAACTTTGTATTTTCATTATTTCCATGCGACCTATTCCATCCCAAACTTTTTTGATTCGAATCTTGACTTAGATACTCAATTTTTTCTCCTGCAATAACTTTTGGACTATCGACATAAAATTTATTGAGGGAGATGTCCTCACCATCATTATCACTGGTCAAAATTTCACCCTTGAGTAAATATTCTACAGCAAGTTTTAACTCTTCATCAGTGCAATCATTGCACAAGCCCATTGGAGGCATTCCATTCAGTCCATTTTTAGTAGAATAAATAAGATTACTCATACCCTTGGTTGAAATCTTCTCCCATTGCGTTAAGTCGCCAAATCTTGGCGCTCCATTACGACCGCTTGAATGACAACCAGCACAAAAATCTTCATATATTTCTTTTCCTGTCCTGAGCAAACTAGACTCTATTACTTCAATATTAGCGAGACTGTCGTCAGATGTCAGACTAGCCACTAATTTTGTTAATTTATTTTTACTCTCAATAATATAAGTTGAAAGATCACCAGTACAATTTATGTAGGGATTTTTCCCAAAAATCTTTAAAGAATATTTAAATTGATCAAAGGAGCTGAAATTACAAACATTAATTTCTCGTATTGCAAATAAACCAATGGCAATTAGCATCATTGCAGAAAAAAATATTTTCTTTTTCACCTTGTGCTTCTCCTATATTTATCTAAGTTAGATGCTATTTCAATAGATTGTAGAATTTCATTATTACACTTCCAAGGAAAGCTCTGAAATCAAGATATTTCCATCTTAGGGGCTCAAAAAATCTTGCAACATTTGATGGCAATAGCAACAAAGGCAAGTGAACAAGCCAGAAAGAGGGACTAAAATAAAATTTACCAATCATTACAGGGAGTGCTAATTTTAGTGCAGCAAAATTATAACCTAAGCCACTGGTTGTAATTTTGTGATATATAGTCTGGTTAAGATTTTCATTGAGAGTCAATCTATAAACTCTTAAGCGCAGGCGTAAATCTAAGGAAAAATCATATATACAAGAAGTGTATTTCAGGAAATCTAGATGCGCTTCAAGGTAAAAATCTACGTTGTTTTCTCTTTTGCTAGCATTTTCTCTTGACTCCTGAACACCGGGGTGATGAACAGAGAATAAAGGAGTTTGTATTATTAAGGCAGGATGATTTCTTAGAGTATCTAATGTCCAGTACATATATTCATATGGACCTTCTTTCATTGTGGTCAAGGCATTTTCTGTGAGAAGGGCTTTTCTATAAATACATGCAGATATCATGCTGTCAGCAAACATAGTGGTGGAAATATACTCACCAACATTCCTTGTAATAATATCTTTGTTATTCACTTTGATGGCGGGGAATCCAATTGTGGGATCTAGATCAAAATTCACAAAACAAAATCCAACCTCTTGATTGTTATAAAGTGATTCATATATATGATCTATCGCATCTTCGTGCACGGTATCGTCATCCGAGAGCAGCCAGGTAAATTCTCCTTGTGACCTTAATATGCCTTGTCCAAAATTTCTTTCTGCACCTATATTCATTTCATTTTTGTAGCTTACAAAAATATACTCTCTTTCTAAGCTATTGAAATGCTTGATACAATCTTGAGTGGAATCAGTGGAGCAATTGTCAACCACTACTAACTCTATGTTGCTTGAAAAGCGAGAATTTAAAAGAATTTTATGTAGTGACAATAACTGGGACTCTAGTTTTTTAGCCCTATTAAAGGTTGGAACGGCAATAGATAAGAAGGGCTGATTCATAAAATTAATGTTTCATCAATGCCAGAAAGCGATAGTTATGGTTGTGTTAGTTTAGCTTATTATTAAGTATGAATATAAAAAATTATAGAGCATTGATACTGAGGTAAAGGAATTTTTTTTTGACCTTTCATAGACTATACTTACGCACATTAATCTAAGAGTATTCTTATTTTAATTTAAAGGCTGGATGGCAGAGTGGTCATGCAGCGGCCTGCAAAGCCGTTTACGCCGGTTCGATTCCGGCTTCAGCCTCCATCTATGTATTGCAATTTTCTTTTTAGATGTTTCTAAGCATCATTGGCAGAAATCTCTTCGTAAGAAAAAGGCCCCTCAACTGAGCCATTAGCAACTTTGTAAATCTTATTGCACTCCTTCAAGGTAGAGATTCTATGGGCGATAGAAATAATAGTTTTTTCATTTCTTAAGGTCATCAATTCATTAATAACATCTGCTTCTGTTTCGCTATCAAGGGCTGACGTTGATTCATCTAAGAGCAACACTTCACTTTTATTGAATATTGCCCGAGCTATAGATACCCTTTGCCTTTGCCCACCTGATAGCCTAACCCCTTTATCGCCAATATCAGTATCGAGGCCATCTGGTAGATCCTGAATAATAGGAGCTAATTTCGATAACTTTATTGCTTCCTCAAGCCTTTCTAGCTTTATATTTTCCCTGCTCAGTGTAATATTTTCTTTAAGAGTTCCATTGATCAAGAAAATATCTTGGGGTAAGTATGCGCATTGAGAAAGCCATGCACCGATATCATCATGTGCATCTTCATCATTAAATTTTAATGTTCCATTTGAGGGCTTTAAAAAACCAAGAATTAGATCAACCAAAGTAGTTTTTCCAGCTCCTGACGGGCCAATAAGCCCAATGAAGTCACCTTTATTAATCTCTAAATTTACTCTATTAATGGATGGCTTTAACGAGTTTGGATAAGTGTATGAGATATCCTCTAGCTTTAACTGATTAAATCTAACTTTCGTGCCTTTCGGATTAATTTTTTCAGGCGGATTTTGTAATTCATCTAGATTTAAATTGATGTCAACTCCCTTATCTTTCATAATTTTTGCTAGCAGAAGGATAGATTCTCTACCAAAAACTATAGAATTTGCCGAGCTTTGCAATAGACTTATTGACGGAGTAATTCTAATCATTGCTGCTGCGAACACACTAAGGATTGATAGAGCTGCGCCAAGATTTGCATCCAAGTAAACGTTAACAGAAATGATTAGTACAATAAATCCGATCAAAGCGACCTCAATGATATTTCTTGGGATAATCGTAAACATATTTAGTCGAACGCCACCTTGAGCAATCTTTTCTGCAGAATCGCTTACAGAATCAATAAAGAAAGCTTCTTTACCTAGAACTTTAATTTCTTTAATACCCTCAGCTGCTTCCTGAGTTCCTTTGAACAGATTAGCTGCAGCTGCTGTAAATGTTCTACCATCAGCATCCAGTTTTTTTCCGAACATGAAGTTATATATAAAAAATATTGTGAAAATCATTAAAATTAGAATGGCGACCGTCTTTATGCTGACAACTGCAAGCATAATAAAGGCAGCAATTATCACAAGAAGGCTACTGAGTCCTATAAGGATAGATATCAAAACATCCTTATATAAAGAAGAGTATTGAGATATTGAGGCAAGGCTATCGGCACTCTTGCTCTGAATAAAGGTTTCGTAATCCTGGTTGAGAAAGCCATTAATCATAATTTTTTGAATTTTTGCCTGCTCAAAATAAGAAAACTTAAATATCCAATGATTTATGAAGAGCACTAAAATAAATTTAACTAAAAAAGTAAAAAATAGAATATATCCAAAAAATAAAATGGTTTGTTCGTGATTATAATTATTTAAGAACTCAAATGCTGGAAACATTTCTTGGATGGTCTTTACAATCGAGGGATCTATAATGATTCCTACGTAACCACCTATTAAACCTATACCAAATAAATCAACCAATGAAGACATAAGAAAAATTAATACCATGGGCGGCAAAAGCTGAAATTTCTTTCCAAGTAAAAATTTTATACTTTCAAAGTAACTCATTTGCTAGGCTCTGTTTACTTACTAATCTTGGGTTAAAAATATATTTGTTGCAATCAATTGAATGCAGTTATTTACTTCCATATTTTCCAGGGAGGATTCTCTGAGGCATAAAGACCATCCAGATATTTTTTTTCAGCTAGCGTGTCCATTGGCTGCCAAAATCCAGAATGTCTAAATGCTGCTAATTCATTTTTTTGAGTGATTTCTCGAAGAGGCTGCTCTTCCCAAGAGATCTGATCATGCTCAATAAAGTCAATCACGCTTGGATTAAGTATAAAAAAGCCTCCATTAATCCAGGTACTGTCATGCTGAGGTTTTTCATTGAAGTTCACCACTTCTTCATTTTCGTTAATTGTAAGCATTCCGAATCGCCCTGGAGGGTTTACCGCTGTTACAGTCGCTAATTTTCCATGAGATTCATGAAATTTTACTAGCGCATCAATGTCTACGTTGCTCAGGCCATCACCATAGGTGAACAAGAAGGATTCACTCGGGTCTAAAAACTCTTTAACTCTTTTTAGCCTGCCCCCTGTGAGTGTTGCATCGCCGGTGTCTACACATGTCACATTCCATGTTTCTTCTGCACCCCTATGAATTTCCAAAGAATTATCTTCGATGTTAAAACTAATGTCAGAATTGGTGAGATAGTAATTGTTAAAGTATTCTTTAATGTGGTATCCCTTATAGCCACAGCAAATAATAAAATCATTGATTCCATAAAAACTGATAGTTTTCATAAGGTGCCAGAGGATTGGCTTTCCGCCAATTTCTACCATTGGCTTGGGCTTGAGATTTGTTTCCTCAGCTAATCGTGTTCCCAGACCTCCAGCTAATATAACTGCTTTCATATTTGTTAACTCGTCTTTAATTAAGGTGACATTCTAACATTAGCAGTCTCAAAGTCATTGAACCAAATAAAATAACTTTTTTTTAATTAGTTCTTATCAAATTTGAAATAAATGAAATATAATGAGCGAGTGTAGGAATCTGCATTTAGTAATTTCTAGACTTGTAACTTTTACTTAATATAAATTTGGATAAAATAATATGAAAGAATTCATTAGAGTGCCTTATGGATCAACTGTGCACGGCGAAGAGGAAATAGCAGCTGTTGTGGAAGTATTAAATACCACCACTCAAATGTCTAAAAATGTTCTAGCATTCGAAGAGAAGATTGCCACATCATTTAATAAAAAAAATGGAGTTATGGTGAACTCTGGATCTTCTGCTCTTTATGTTTTAATCGAGGCTCTTAATTTACCCAAGGGATCAGAGGTCATAACGCCAGCATTGACATTTGCAACTACCGTCGGATGTCTAGTAAAAAATGATCTAATACCTCATTTTGTAGATGTGGGAGTTGACACCTACTGCATTGATGTTGAGCAATTAGAGCTAGCAATCAATGAAAATACTTCAGCGATTATTGCGCCAGATTTAATGGGTAATATTTGCGAATGGGAAAAAATACAGGAAATTGTTTTAAGAAAAAATAAGAACATCAAGATCATCTGTGATTCTGCTGATACCCTTGGAGCCTCACTGTTTTCTAAGTCCACTGGCTCATACTGTGATGCCGCAATTACAAGTTTTTATGGATCTCATGTTATTAATGGTGCTGGAAATGGCGGGATGCTTGTCACAGATTCTGAAGAGGTTTTTAATAAAGCTAAGCTTTTGAGATCATGGGGAAGAAGCTCTTCTTTATTTAGCGAAAGCGAGGCCATTGAAAACAGATTTAATATCCATTTGGATGGAATTCAATATGACGCAAAATTTGTATTTGAAGAGATCGGTTATCAGTTAGAGCCATCTGAAATTAGCGCAGCATTTGCCTTGGTTCAATTTAATAAATTAGACCATAACATCAAGGCAAGGCAGATAAATTTTGATAAGCATACTAAATTTTTTCAGGAGTATGATGAGTTTTTTATGCTCCCAAAGCAGAATCCAAATGCTGAAACAGGCTGGCTTGCTTACCCGATGATAGTTAAAGAAGATGCTCCATTCAACAGAACTGAGCTACAAATTTTTCTAGAAAAAAGGAATATACAAACAAGAGTAGTGTTTACAGGAAATATTTTGCGACAACCCGGCTATAAGGATATTAATTGTATTGGTAAGGCGGATGATTTCATCAATGCCGACAATGTAATGAGAGGTGGTATTTTACTTGCACTGCATCATGGGCTCACTGATGAGATGGTAAATCACGTGCATTCATCTTGCGATATTTTTTTAGAGGAATTTAAAAAGTAAATCAGGCTAAGAAATGAATAATTTGCCCTAGTCACCCTAATCAATTTTTTTAATGCTCACGTTGAGCTGATCATTGCGTAAATATAAGTTAACTTAAAGCAAGAAGTATATGCATAAGCCAAAAGTCTCTATTCTCATCATGACATACAATCAAGATGCGTATTTGGCGAGGGCGATTCAAAGTGCCTTATCTCAAACTTATGAAAATATTGAAATACTTATCAGCAATAATGGCTCATCTGATAATACATCTAAGGTTGTGGAATCATTTTTACCAAATAAAAAAATTATTTTTCAGAATTACCCCACCAATGAAACTGTTGGCTTAAGGCAAAATCAGGCTATCGACGAATCTACCGGAGATTTTATAAGCTGGCTCTATGGCGATGATTACTACCTAGATCAAAAAATTGAAGTTCAAATGCAAGCATTCGACACCATAGATTCAAGCTACGGCGTTGTTTATGGTCCAGGATATATACATCACATAGCTACTGATAAAAAAGTCATTTCAAGCTGTATGAATTACTCTGGTTACTGTTTAGAAAATTTTTTATCCAGATGGTTGAAAGAAGGTAATCTTAATCCCATTTCTCCTTTAGTCCGAAGGGTATGCTACGAAAACCATCGTCCTGATAATTTAATTTTTGCAGAGGGGGAAGTGCTTTACCTTCATCTTGCTGTATCTTATAAATTCTTATATCTAGAGGAACCTCTGGTTGTGATGGCTGATCATGAGTCTAATTTCGGCAAACAGATAGAGCGAAATCTTGCCACACATGAACAAAGTATTTTACGTTTAATAAAAGAAAATACGCTCTCAAAAGCAACACAAAAACTTGTTTATGCCCATCTATGCGAACGAAAAGTAATAGATAGCTGGCACTGCTTCCGAACCAATCGAAACATATCTTGGGCCAAAAGCATCTTAAAGGGAGCATTTGCGGCCAACAGCGTTAGCTGCATTAAAAATAAATATTTCGTACTATCTTTGGTGATGCTGCATTTACCAAAAAAAATGCAAATGCTCATTAACAACCTTCTTCCAAGAATAGAGGATTGAGGCTCAAGACTTAATCCGCCAGGCTATTTACTGGGAGCCATCATATCTCCATTTATAAAAGTCATAAGAAGCCCTGGTTGAAGACTCTTTAAATTCTCTGATTTTATAAGTTTGCCCCTTAACAATATTTGCAGTTCATTTTTTACCAATGAACACAAACCCTGAAGCTATATTTTTAGCCATGGGGTGCTTAATTAAAAAATAGTCAAAAAATTTAATTGGTGCGGTTATCACCATGACAAATAGATGAATGAACATATGCAATCTTTTGCTGCCAAAAGAAAGTAATATTGCAATCCATTCCTGTAGTATCCAAAGCATTCCTGAGGTTGGGCCGCCAAAAGGTTTAACCTCAATTAACTCAAAATTTTTATGTAAAATTTTAATTCCTTCTTCAGTTACTCTCGTAAAATCATATGGTGAAGCGTGATAACCCTGCATAAAAGGGAAAGCTGAATATACAATGCCATCTGTCTTCAGGACCCTATATATTTCATCAACTACTTTTTGTGGATTTGGTACATGCTCCAAGACAGCGCTATTAAAAACTATGTCTACTGAATTATCTAAAAAAGGTAAATCCTCTATATCACATACTACATCTACATTAGGATAAGAAAAAATATCAACATTACAAATATTATCAATAACTTTACTATTGCCACTTCCCACATTTAATATCATATGATCAGCATCAGCATCAGCATCAGCATCAATATAGCGTGATATAAAGCGTTCTTGCTCTCCACTCTCAAAAACCGGGCTTAAAAATTTTATGAGCCAATAATATACTCTAATATATTTTTTTAATTTACTTTTTATTAAATCAAGACTATCTTCTGTATCAACGAATTGAAGCTCTCTGAATATATACTTGTTGCCTACAATTTTATATTTTATATT
>Ga0075444_10002486_pt1 | contig 11112 bp, 9 predicted proteins | sample CoawatmetaG01DNA_FD_76836 | JGI IMG/M metagenome (GOLD analysis project Ga0075444, IMG submission 76836) | Marine microbial communities from the West Antarctic Peninsula - Coastal water metaG017-DNA | ecosystem: Environmental > Aquatic > Marine > Coastal | place: Atlantic Ocean: West Antarctic... | reverse complement strand
GGCCAAAGAATTATTCGAGAAAGCGACCACGGGCTGTTACGAGAAAGCCGAACAGGAAGATGTCGCCTCCATTGCTCAGGGTATTGCTGGCCACAAGGGCAAGGTCCACGTGTCGTTTGGCACCCCTCTGGGCAGCAACCTGAATACCCCGGATGCGGTTGCTAGCGAGGTTGATCGACAAATTATCAATGAGTATTGCCTGCACCCTACTAATCTTTATGCTTACCGTCGGCTGCATGGAGACAACGCCCTTGTTGCAACGCAGTTTCATGTGGAAGAAGGAGATTGCAGTGAAGCGGTTTTTGATGCGCGCATCGCGGCGATGCCGGAAGCGCATCGTCCCTTCGCGCTCGGTATTTATGCCAATGCGGTGGTCAGTAAACTGGCGCTGGCCGGCAGCTCGTCCACGCCTTGCTAAGCGATGACCTAAAAGACCGCATCCGCGAGGCGTACAGCGCTATTGTGGAGAGCAAATCCCTCACGCCACGCTGGGGACAGCGGCAGATGATTGCGGAGATCGCCAATACGTTGTCGCGCATCCCTCTACCGGGCGAAAATCATAGCGGCCTGCCAGCCGTTTGTGTCATCGAGGCGGGGACTGGCACCGGTAAAACAATTGCATACGCAGTCGCGGCGATCACCATGGCACGGGCGCTCGGCAAACGTCTGGTGGTTGCCACCGCGACAATAGCGTTGCAGGAACAGTTCGTTAACAAGGACTTGCCGGACATCCGTGAAAGTAGCGGCATGGACTTCACCTTTGCTCTGGCAAAGGGGCGACGACGTTATGTCTGCCTATCAAAACTTGATCGCATGATGGCAGACAGTCAGGGAGAGTCATCCTTGATACCGTTGTACCCCGAAGGGTCGGGCGCACCGCTGTTGGCAGAGGCCTTGCCCACCTATGACGCTATGCTCGATGCTCTGGGTCGAGGGCAGTGGGACGGCGACAGGGATAATTGGCCCGATAGTATTGGCGACCAAGTCTGGTTTGGCGTGACCACAGACCACAGTCAATGCAGTGGTCGACGTTGTCCCAATATCAGTCAATGCAGCTTCTTTCATGCTCGAGACGCGTTGCAGAGCGCAGACATTATTGTCACTAATCATGATCTTGTCCTTTCCGATCTTGCCCTCGGTGGCGGCGCGATATTGTCACCACCGGAAGACAGTATCTATGTGTTTGACGAGGGCCACCATCTTCCCGATAAAGCGCTGTCGCATTTTGCGAGCTTTTGCCGGCTGCATACCACCATAGCGTGGTTGCAGGACAGTGCGAAGTCGCTGGCTCATTCAGCACCTGCGCTGGCTGCTATTGACGGTGTACAGAAGCTGTTGCAGACCTTGCCTGCAGAAATGGAGCAGACTGTTGCCTCGCTGCATGTGGCTGAGCAGACTGCAGCAGCCCTGTTTGAGGAAGCTGAATTCGATGATAGACGGGATGAGCAACAATTACGGCTAGAACACGGACGGGTGCCCGCTACCCTGATTCCGGTGGCAGCCGAACTCGTAGGTCAATTCCAGAAGTTGAGTAGCATTCTCTCGCGCCTGGAGACAATGCTTGAAGAGGCGCTGGATAATGATGTCGTCGGTTTGGACAAATCGGAAATAGATACCTGGCATATTAACGTTGGCGGCATGTTGGGCCGCGCGGAAGGTGCCCTCACTTTGTGGCTGGAGTATGCGGTGAGTGGTGAGGACGAGTTGCCGCCAAAGGCACGCTGGATCACGCAGATGAATAACGCGGGACAGTCCGGGTTTGAGCTGCGATGCAGTCCAGTGCTGGCAGCGGAGATCCTGCAAGACTGCCTATGGTCAAAGGCTGCCGGTGTGATTGTGACTTCGGCCACAATTACCGCACTCAATTCGTTTGATCGCTTTAAGCTTCATTCTGGTTCGCCATCAGAGGCCGTTTATAAAGCGGTGGCCAGCCCTTTTGATTATGCCAATGCAACGTTCACTGTGCCTGCCATGGATTGTGATCCCGGCGATGCACAGGCTCACACCGAAGCCCTGATTGATCGCTTCCCACATATTTTAGATCAGGATGAGGGCAGTCTGGTCCTGTTCTCCTCGCGCCGCCAGATGCAGGACGTTTACCAGGGGCTCACAGAACAATTCCGTGGCCGAATATTGATGCAGGGAGACTACAGTAAGCAGGAAATCTTACGTCGGCACAAAGAGGCGATCGATGAGGGGCACGGCAGTGTCATCTTCGGTTTGGCGAGTTTTGCTGAAGGCGTGGATCTGCCGGGAGATTACTGTCGTCACGTGGTAATAGCCAAGATTCCTTTCGCTGTGCCAGACAGTCCGTTGGAGGCGGCTTTGGCAGAGTGGGTGGAAGCGCAGGGTCGCAATGCCTTCATGGAAATCAGTGTACCGGACGCAGCACTGCGGTTGGTTCAGGCCAGCGGCAGGCTATTGCGCACAGAGCAGGACAGCGGGCGAGTGACGCTGATGGATCGGCGTATTCTGACTCGACGTTATGGTCGTGACATTCTGGATTCGCTGCCGCCATTTAGGCGTCAATTGGGATAATCCGACCCCTAGACGGCGAATAGCTGCACCGGCACCCCATTAACCACACAGGTGCTTGAAGCCTCATCCAGCGACTCGTCTATTAGGTCGTTGCAACTGATACCGGGACGAATAGACGCAGCGTTACTTTGCTTTGATTCGGTATAAATATGTCCGAAACCGTGTGGAATGCTCACCACGCCCGGCATCATCTCGTCGGATATTTCTACCGGTATTACCGCCTCGCCTACTCTCGAAACAACTTTTACATCTGCCTTATGTTTGAGCCCAAGACGCTCCGCATCGGCAGGATTGATTTTTGCGGTGCAACGATTACTGCCGCGTATATACGGCTTCAAGTTGTGCAGCCAGGAATTCATGTCACGGACATGGCGGCGACCGATGAGCAGCATATCGTTAGCGTCGTTGGCTTGGGCGTCCTGACCTGACCGGTCTTCAAATCGCTGCTGCAGGCGAGTCAAATCATTTGCAAAGACTTCATGCATCAAATCCATGCGCTTGCCCGGAGTGCGCAATACGCCGGGAAGGCGTTGCTGCAGAGGACCAAGGTCCATTGAAGCTTGCGGATGGTCCTTGATCGCTTGTAACGATATACCTTCACGGTGTCCAAATTGATCCCCATAAGGCCCACTTCGGATCATCAAGTCGGCGAAGCGCTCCGGAGATGAGTCACCGCTAACCTGTTCATTGATCGTATCGGCGCTAAGTGCATAGCCATTTTCATCGGCGCGTTCTATGACCATATCGACCATGCCCTGATAGACGAAGCCATCCATCTCGTCGCGACTCAGTCCTGACATGCGCGCGGCCAACTCTAAGATAATTTCGCCAAGATCTTTAAGGCCAGGGGCGGGCTCGAAGGTCCTAGGTGAAAAAGATAGGTAGTTTCTAGTGGTGAAGTTTTGGAAGGTAACATCAATATTACTGTGCTCAGGGTGAACGGTACTGGGTAGGATGATGTCTGCTTGGCTAGTCGTTTCATTGATGTAGATATCCAGTGCCACCATGAAATCTAGTGTGCCAAGCGCCTCGTGGATTTTATTGCCGCGCGGAACAGACAATACCGGGTTGCCGCAAATCGTTAGCAAGCCACGCACCTCATTGCCAGGCGCAGTGATTTCTTCAGCCATCAACGATGCTGGAAGCTCACCGCAGGTTTCAGGTACTCCCCGCACCTTAGAATGCCAGCGCCCGTAAGGTTTAATATCGCCCGTGACGCCGGGCCCGGAACCACCTGTGGGTGCCGTGGCCAGCATCATGCCACCCTCGCGGTCAAAATTGCCGTCAGTAGGCTGATCACCATTAGCATCCAGTGTGATGCAAGGCCAAATTCTTGCGTACACAGTCCGATGCGACCGTAAAGCGCCGCTTTTTCTGCCGCACAGTAATCCGTGACTAATTGACGCAATGTCTCTGCGGGGACACCGGTCAAAGAAGCCGTACTTTCTGGCGTGTAATTGGCCACTGCTGCACGCAGTCCGTCAACGTTCTCGATGTAATCTGACAAATGTTCTAACCGTATGTCATTTCTTTCAAATACAGTGTTTGCAAAGGCCATCAAAAAATAAGCATCGGTGCCTGGCTTAATAAATAGATGCTGATCGGCCGCCTCTGCAGTGGCCGTGCGGCGTGGATCAATCACTACACACTTGCCGCCACGTTGTTGAATACCTTTCATGGCACCTTTAACGTCCGGCGTGCCCAAAATGCTGCCCTGCGAGACAAGAGGGTTTGCCCCCATACAGATAAACATATCTGTGCGCGATAAATCTGGAACGGGGAACAACCACTCGTGACCAATTAATCCCCAGCACACACGCTGCTGTGGCATTTGATCGACGGTGCCGGCAGAGAAAAAACGCTCTGTTCCAATTGCAGTCATTAGTGCTTGCAAATAGACACCTGCGGCAAAGTCATGCCCGAGTGGATTGCCAACATAGATCGACAGTGCATCTTTGCCATGTGTATCGCGAATGTGAGAGAACTTCGCGGCAATGGTATCAAGTGCTTCATCCCACGAGATTTCCTGCCAGCCATCTGGAGTTTTCTTTACCGGGTGGCGTAAGCGCTCGGTATCTTCATAGATATAGTTGAACGCCTGTGACTTTGCGCACACATAGCCTTTTGAGCGATGATCGTTAGGGTCGCCTTTTATCGACACGATTTTCTTTTCATCGCGATCCACTTGCATGATCAGGCCACAGCAGGCTTCGCAGGTAGGACAAATTCTTCGCAGCGTCTCAATATTATTAGACATCTTTAATCCTTTTTATATTTTTCACGGGACCGGCGCGCAACAATAATTGCTCCATAACAAAGGGCAATAAACTGTGTCCGGCCGGTGGGGAGTTTCGCAGTACTAGCTCAATACGGCGCGTGTGCTCACTACTTAGGTGCTGTAATTCAGGGGCAACCAAGGCACCAATATCGTCGCCATAGGCTTCGGCTAATATACAATCCATAACAATGGCTTGGCTCAATATGGAAGATGTGCTGCTTAATTCCGTCGCTTCAAGACGAGCCTCTTCGAGCACTCCTACAAGTTGTGCTTGTATTCGCAGCCATTCGCTAGAGACTCGTCGACTTTCACCGACCAATTTGGCTATTTGAGGGTATAAGCCAAAGTGAGCCTGAACTTGCGACACCCATTGTCTGACTTTACCTCGCCAATCAGGCGCCGTTAAATGCAATGTCAGTCTGGCTAACACCAGCTCGGATACGCCTAGCAATAGATCATCACGGTTTTGTATGTGTGTGTACAAGGACATTGGTGCGACATTCAGTTCTCGGGCAACACCGTTTACGGAAACTTCCGAGACGCCGCTTTCCAGTAGGCTTAGGGCCGCCAAAAGTACCTGCTCGCGAGACAGTCGTGCCGGCCGACCCCGCTTTACAAGTGCTGCGTTACTGGCCATGCCTCACCTCTAGGTTGCTCTGATATCGCTATCACTTGATTTAGCGTATAGCATACGGTAATGTTTCCAGCTGCAGCTGTCAAGCGACCTTAGCGTCGTCGGCCCTAAACTGAGGATGCCAAAAATGGTCACCACAAAGCGTACGTTTTGTTCCCTCTGTGAATCTTTCTGCGGCCTTGAAGTCGACGTAGAAAACAACACGATCGTCGACATCCGGCCAGACAACGACCATGTTGTGAGTCAGGGTTATGCGTGTGTTAAAGGCATTAAATTTGATTCGGTGCAACACAGTCCAGATCGCATAACAGAACCACAGAAACGTGTGGGTAACGAATGGCAATCGATTAGCTGGGACCAAGCCTTAACAGAGATTGCCGATAAAATGGCAGGTCTTAAGCGCGACCATGGGCGCAATCGGTCAGCCACTTTGTGGGAGCTCCCGGTGGTGCGAACTTACTGGCACCCGTATTCAGGGGTGAACTTTACAAAGCACTGGGCTCAAATCGCATGTACGGTACAGGCACCTGCGACACTATGAATAAATTTCGCGTCAACGGCGACATGTATGGCTCACCGATGCGGCTGGCCTATCCGGACGTCGACCATACCCAGTTCATGATGGTGCTTGGCGCCAATCCCCTTATTTCTGGCAATACTCTTTATCACCTGCCCCGCTCGCGTGAACGTTTTGGAGATGTTATTGAGCGCGGGGGTCGCGTTGTATTTATTAATCCGCGGCGAATCGAGAGTGCGAGTAACGCCGAACACGTATTTATCCGCCCTGATACCGACGTGTATTTCTTGGCGGCCTTCTGCAATGAGATCATTCAGCGCGACGCAGTTGCACATGAGCGCATCGAAAGAACTATGAAGAACTTCGAGGCACTAAAACAAACTGTATCGCCATGGACGCCAGAGCGACAGGCAAAGGTTACGGGTATTTCTGCGTCTGTCCTGACTGAGCTGGTAGACAGCTATCTGAGTGCGGGCGCTGCGGCATTGAATATGGCAACCGGCGTCAATCAGGGCCGCAGCGGCACACTGTGTTATTGGCTGCTGGAGTCGATCAGTGCTATTTCTGGTAACTTCGACCGCAAAGGTGGCAACTTGATCGGTGAGGGTATTATTGATTTTGCAAGCCAAGCAAAAGATGACCCTCAAATGAAGCTGGGCTTTCATCGCGAAGATGATCTCCCTACTGTCAGTGGGCAGCAGGCTGCGGGTATGGTTGCCGATGACATTCTCAATGGACATGTGCGAGGCATGATCGTTGAGGCATCAAACCCTTTGCTAGCGTGTGGCAATCCCGATGGACGCTTGCAGCGGGCGATGAGCGACTTGGAACTGCTGGTTAGCGTAGATTTATTTCGTAACGAAACAGGTAATCTTGCGCACTACATATTGCCGGCAACCACTTGGATGGAACGTAGCGGCATGCCCTATGCTCTGCAGTCCTTTGTCGGCTGCACGGCAACTCCGTACTTGTATGCGTCCGGACCTGCGCTGGAGCCACCTTCCGGAGTGCGACACGAATGGTGGATTTATGTGCGTCTGGCAGACAAGCTAGGCGTCACCCTTTTTAACAACAAATTTATGAGTGGATTCATCAAGCTTGCAGCAAAGCTTGCCTATACACCCTTTGAGTTTATCAAGGTGCCAGAATTGATAATCAATGGGATGCTGAAGAAAGCCGGCCAACCCGGCCTTAAAACGATGCTGAAAGACCACCCCCACGGCATTCGTCTGCCTGATAATGAGGGCGATAATTTTCTGGGCACTGACAGGGTGCTGACAGAAGACGGTTTGGTTAACCTTGCACCGCAGCCGTATGTAGAAAGGTTTAACAGCGCTATCGAGGGGCTCTATCAGGAAGAGTTAAATAGCTTGGGTAAAATGAAGCTGATTGGCAAGCGTGAGGTTAAACGCATGAACAGCTCGTCTGCGAACTCTCCACGACTGGTGAAGGACAACACAAACTATGCGTATCTCAGCCTGGAAGATGCCGACCGCATAGGAATTAACGCGTTGGAGCTAGTGGATGTTACATCGAAGTTTGGAAAAATAACTATTCCCGCAAAAATCACTGATGAAATGATGCCTGGCACTGTGGCTATTCCGCAGTGCTGGGGGCACCGCGATGCAGATGGCTTGCGGCATGCGCAGCAACACCCGGGAGTAAACTCAAATTTGCTCGCAGGCGACGGACGCGACAATATCGAAGAGCTGTCGGGAATGTCTCACTTGTCAGGTATTATCGTCGATATTGTAAAATCGCTCGCTGCCGGTGATGCCGTTGAGCGTCAACGCTAGCTCAGGTTATGTCGCGGTTCCAATGACGTAGAGAGGATCATTAGCGAAGCCTCATTTTTTGCTTGCCTGTGTCTGACGCTGCACGCCCCAGATGGTATGATGTCTTCCAAGCGCTAACCACCTTAACAAAGTCAAGTGTTGGATAAGTAGGGCTTGATAACAGTATTTTCTTAGCCCCTTTGAGGTGAGTTTGAATAGCCAAATAGCTGAGCTACTTATTGATATCGAGGCGCAGCTACGCCAGCTTGGGCAGTGGGATAAAGTGCCTCCTGAGGCCAGTGCTCTTGCCTCAAACCAGCCTTTCTGCGTGGATACCCTGCGACTACCACAGTGGTTGCAGTTTGTCTTTTTGCCCACTCTCTATGCAATGCTGGAGGAGGCGCAAGAGCTGCCTCAGGGCTGCGGTATTGCGCCGATGGCAGAAGAATACTTTCGCGGGACCGGCCTTTTTAGTAACGAATTGGTGGCGACTTTAGTGAGAGTAGACGAGTTGTTATCTTAGCGAATGCTATGTCAGAAGAGTGTGTCTCGATAGTATTTGGGTCTAGCTGACCTCCATCCTGAAGTATGGTAACGTCCGCGTACTAGGTAAAATTTTTTACGAAGTTGAATATGCATACGAAAAGTCTTGTTAAATTTGTGCCCACGTTTCTTGTTATACGTCTTAGGCTCAGTGTTTTGAACTCAATGCTACTAGCAGTGCTTTTTTGTCTGCCCCTTTGGGTGCAAGCTGACGGCGCGGTTGTAGGGCAGGAAGCGCCTGCCGTACGTTTGCCTGCATTGTCTAGTGGCGAAGACGTGAGCCTTGATTCATTGCGCGGTAAAGTTGTCTATCTGGATTTTTGGGCTTCCTGGTGCGGCCCCTGTCGAGTCTCCTTTCCTATTCTAGAGGCACTGGCCAGCGAGTTGGGTCCCAGTGGTTTTGAGGTGCTGGCCATCAATGTCGATGAAGTGGAAGCCGATGCGCAAGAATTCCTATCTGAAGTTCCAGTGAGTTATCTTGTGGTGCGTGATGCTAAGGGTGTCTCGCCGCAAGCTTACGGGATTCTGGGGATGCCTACGGGTTATCTTATCGACCGAGAGGGTGTCGTTCGCGAGATACATCAGGGCTTTCGAAAAAGTGACGGTGATCAACTGCGAACCGAAATAGTTAAGTTGCTCGGAGAATAACCATCGTGAAATATCTGACGGGACTTTTATTGGCTATCGTGCTTTGCGGTTGTGAAACAGTGCAGCCGTGGGAGCGTGGTATCCTCTCAAAAGATGAAATGCAGTGGCAGTCCAATGTGATGGAATCGCGATTGCGTAATCAGGTTTATGCCAGCAAGGAAGGCTCGTCTGGCGGCCCGGGAGCGGCTGGTGGCGGCTGTGGGTGTAACTGATGGCATCGCGTCAGGACGATCTTAATAAGACACTTGTCGCGCTCACATCGAGCGCGTTCTTGCTGCCTGCTTATCAGAGCGCTATAGCCGATGCGCCGCCGGAGTTTACTGAAATAGGCACGCGCTATAGTAAATATAAGGAAGACGACATCTCCGCCAAAAAGGCCTTCGGGGGTCGCAGTGAGCGCTATGACATTGATGTCGCCCAGTTTTATTTATTGGCACCGGTGTCAGATGATTGGTCTGTCGCTTTGGATGTAAGTTGGGAGGACATGAGTGGCGCATCGCCCTGGTTTGTTGGCGAGAGTATCGAGGCTGATGACGCAAAGGTCATTATGAGCGGCGCCAGTATTGAGGATACGCGCACTGAAGTCAGTGTGACGACTCGGTATTATTTTGATAGCGGTAATGCAGGATTCAACTACACGTATTCCGATGAAGATGACTACGAATCCAAGGCGCTGAGCTTAGATGGGTCCATTAACAGTGAAGACGGGCTGACCACTTACAGCGCCGCAGTTAGCGCCTCTGATGATGACATCACGCCGACGCAGGGCGCCTATCCGACCAACACCTTGGACGCTACTAAGGATGTCCGCTCTGCCTGGCTAGGCGTGACACAGATTGTTAGCAAACGTGCCCTGGTACGTTTTGGACTGAGTTATACCTACCGCGACGGTTTTCTAACGGACCCTTACAAGTATCTGGACGATCGCCCGGATGAACGTAAAGAGTGGACTGTCAGTGCAGGTTACCGCTACTTCCTCGAGGAGCCAAACGCGGCGTTACATGTGGATTACCGGTATTTTGACGATGATTGGGGCATCGCATCACAGACGGTTGACGTTGCCTGGGTGCAGACCTTTAAGGACACAACGGTGTCGCCCTTTATCCGCTACTACAGTCAGGATGAGGCGGATTTTTTCTCTAATATAGATTATGAAGACACTGATTATTTTTCAGATGACTATCGATTGTCGGCGTTCGGAGCCTTTTCTTATGGCTTGCGCCTGAGTCATGAGATTGGTAACTGGTCAATCAACGCTGACGCAGAACGCTATCAAACCGACGAGAGCTGGGGGGTATACGGCGGAGAAGAATCTCCAGGACTGGTGGAGTTTTGGCGCTATGGTGTGGGACTGAACTACGCCTTCAAATAGAGTTGGGTTTTGGATGGGCCGCATTGAACACCGTTTTAAAGCCATGGGTGGCCCTTGCTGCTTGCGGTTGGATGCGAACGATGACGTGATGGCAAAGAGAGCCATCGCAGCCGCTGTTGCAGAGGTGGTCCGCCTTGAAAAAAAATACAGTCGTTACCTTGACGACTCCTTAACCAGTCAAATCAACCGCGCCGCCGGCGCGGGCGTACCCGTCCCTATTGATCATGAAACGTCAGCCTTGCTCAGCTACGCCAATACCGTGTGGGAGGAAAGTCAGGGGTTGTTTGATTTAACATCCGGTGTGCTTCGCTTGGCATGGGATTTCAAGTCCGGTCGTTGCCCCAATCAGCTGGAAATTGATGCTCTGTTGCCGTTGGTGGGGTGGGATTTAGTCCAGCGTGAGCAGGGCAGCGTGTATCTCCCCAGGGCGGGAATGGAATTGGACTTCGGTGGTTGCGTGAAGGAATACGCCGCCGATAGTGCCGCCATGCAACTGCGGCGCTCCGGGGTTACGTCTGGCCTGATCGATCTGGCCGGCGACATGGCGGCCTTTGGCACGCCGCAAGGTAATGTCAGCGGGACCTCAGGGTGGCCGGTAGGCATTCGGCACCCGGTTGAAAAAGACAAGGCGGTGGCTGGCGTAAATCTACCTGAAGGAGGGCTCGCCAGCAGTGGCGACTACGAGCGTTGCCTGCACATCGATGGAAAACGTTACGGTCATATTTTGCACCCGCACACGGGTTGGCCTGTGCAAGGCCTTATTGCTGTTAGTGTACTGGCGGCGCAATGCATTGTGGCAGGCAGCTC
>Ga0075444_10002482_pt1 | contig 11125 bp, 4 predicted proteins | sample CoawatmetaG01DNA_FD_76836 | JGI IMG/M metagenome (GOLD analysis project Ga0075444, IMG submission 76836) | Marine microbial communities from the West Antarctic Peninsula - Coastal water metaG017-DNA | ecosystem: Environmental > Aquatic > Marine > Coastal | place: Atlantic Ocean: West Antarctic... | reverse complement strand
TTACTTGCTGTGTTTTTAGTTTAGGATCTATGCCAGACATTTTCTCAGCTCTAGCGGCATCAATTTCATTTATAGTTTCTTCACCTGGTTTTCTAACTGATTCTGGACTAATACCAGTTCTTTTAGCAGCTAGGTTTACATATCTCGGGTTGAAGTTTAATAAACGCATGTCTCTTTGAGCAGCTCTATATATACCGTTTTTATGAAATATAGATTTAGACCCTAGTAGTCCCATTTTAGCAACTTCTCCAGTGTAATGTAAAAAATACTCTTCTGGATTTTGTTCAAAATAACCTTTATCACCTCCAGGACCATAACCCTTGTTTTCTGGATTTTGTAAGGCTTCTAAAGCTGAAGCAAATTCAAAAGAAAAAGCTCCAGCATTAGCATTAACAAATCTATTACCAACGTCTTTCAAAACGTCTGACTTAGACAGCTGAGCAGTTACAGGGGAAAATATAGTTTTAGCTGGTATAGCTCTTAATATTCCTGCGCCAAGAGAATTACCACCTCCTAAAGCGAAACCAAATTTAGCAGTGGTCCATTCTTGATCTCTAGTAGATTGTTGAGACAATCCTAAACTTGTTTTCGAAGCTTCAAGACCAGAAAAAACAGCAGCTTCATCCATGCCTTTTATAACAAAGTCTCCAGCTTTCCTAAAAACTTTACTAGACTTTGCAGCTTTACTAGCTTTAAAAATTTTATCTACATACTTAAAACCTTTGTTTATTTTGTTAGCTGTACCACCTTTGAATAATGCTACTTCACCAACAAATAAAGTTAAGTCTACAGCTCCCCCACCGACTACACTTTTCCAGTTTTGAGAAACAGCTTCATCAACTTCTTCTTGGTTTATACCTTCTAGACCAGCTTTTTTAGCTGAATCTATAAATATTTGATTAGCAGTGGCTTTTACTTTAGGTACAGGATCACCACCGGTAATATCTACTTTTTCAATTAAAGTATCTCCTATTGATTCCCAAAAACCTTCTTGTTCTTCTGAAAGAGGATCAGTATTTGTCTGCACAGCTTTATTAAGTATAGCGTATTCTTGTAAAGCTGTATTATAAGCGTTAACCAATGGGTGTTCGCCACTTATTTTGCTTACATTATCTGGTAAAACACCTGTGTTGGCTATTTCTTGAACCCTACTTAAATCACCGTACGTAGTTTCTTCAGATCCAAAAAAATCTTTAACAAGACTAATTAAATATCCCTGGTTTGTTTGTGAGCTTTTAGTTATTTCATCTTCTCCATTTTCATCTACAAAACTAGATATTCTTTTCGATACACCAACAAGGTTTGAATAGGAGTTTGTTAGCTCTCTTTTCAATTGCCCTAATTCAGTTGTAGAAGCTTTTTCCTCTGCTTTTTCAACTATGGTATCGTAATCTTTTTTAGACTCTTCAGGTAGTTTATCGTATTTAACTAAACCACCAGTGTTTATGTCGAATAGTTCTTGAGAATCGTCTTCCCTTACTGTTTCAATTTGGTCTATTATGCTTTGCTTTTCTTCTGCGCCTGCAGCTCTTAAGGAGGAGTAAAGTTCTTGTAGTTTTTTATCTTTTCCTTTTAAGATAACTTGCCCTTGATCAACTACAAAGTCGTCGGATTTTTCACCATGTTTTTCAATAATATCTTCTAAAACATTTGTTGCAGCGTTAGCTTGATCTGCTTTTTGAAGTTCTGATATAGATATTCCGTTTATTTTTTCTTCATTAGCAAAATCATAATAAGAAAACTCACCTGTTAAAAAACTGTTATAGGGATTAAATACACCTGTATATGAAGTACTAGAAGGACCTATCACTGAAGTACCTTGCACAGCTTGATAATCAAGAGATTCTCCAGTTGTTTTAGAATATAAATTTGATATGTTTTCAGGAGAATAACTCCATATGCTAGAACCAGCTTTATTTAAAGTTTGGTCAACACCTTTCAACGCTTCTTTATATTCTAAATCTTCTATACTATCAGCTATTGCATCTTGTTCTTTTTGCCAGTCTAGTGCTTCTCTTCTTTTAGCAAGTTCTTTAGCTCTAACTTGAGCTCTACGTGATTTTTTAGGTTTAGGATCTTGTAACTCCGAAGAAGTATCTACCGATGTTGATTCCATAACTTCTGGTTGAACACCTGATATTATTGATGCTCTGCTTGGAGTTGCTACTGGTACTACATCCGCATCCTTTTCTGCAGCACCGTCTAACTTTTCCACTGTTTCAACAGCTTCTTCTAACTTGTTAATATTATACTTTTTTAAGTAATCATCAAGAGAAATGTTAGACTGCTCAGCAGCTGAAGTTACTTGCTCTAGTGAGTATTGTTCACCTTCTAGTTCAAACATAATTTAATTATTTTTTTATTATTGGTAGATTACCTGTATTAACTTTTTTTGATTCTTCGTCTAATAATTTTTTTAGTTCTCTTTTTAGATCATCATTACCAGGAAGTCCATTTATCAATGTTCTGACTCTAGCCGGGTTATTTAAATTAAACTTCATAGTGTCTGTAAGTTGCTCGCCACTCGCATCAACTTTTCTTGCTACGAATGTTAGTTCTAAAATCTTGGAAGCTTTTGGAACAACTCCTTCTTTAGCCGGTAAAGAAGCAGGTATATTTTCTACCTTTACACCAATAATATCTTTTCCAGCAATCTTTTTATTTTTAAAATAATCTTCTGGTTGTTCTAGTATGTCAGCTAAATCTATTTTAGCTTGTGAAGCAGCTATTCCTCTTCTTATTTGACCTTCTGTTGGTTTATTTATTTCTTCTGGTTCAACCTTACTTTGTTTGTCTAAGCTAAATCTAATTTCTTGACCTACTTCTATTGTAGAGCTAGGATTAGCTGCTTTTATTCTTTCAACATCTTCAGCGGTAGCTAATCTATCGCTACCAAATTCACTTGAGAATTTTTTATTAATAGAATCATCTATCAATGCATTTTTTATATATTCTACTCTTTGACTACGATCTGGATAATCTTCATTGAATTGCTTCATAGTCATACCACCTTTTTCCAATGCAAAAGTAGTGAAAGCTTGAATTTCTTGATCTGAACCTGCCATTATTCTACTAGCTTGACCGCTCATGACTGACTCTAAATTATTTCTTATAGTACCAATGTCTAATATTTTCTCTTTAACATTATAACCACCTTCTGTTCTTTCAATTTCACTAACTAGGTTTGTATTTATAGAACCTTTATCATCTTCTGCGTTAACTTCTTGGTAAACCTTAGAATAGTCGGGTAAAGCTGGAATATCTGTTACAAGCTCACCATCCCATTCTCTAACGTCTTTTTTGCTGGAAAATTTATAATAAACCTTGTCTCCTTTAGTTATTTTTTCTACATCTTTTAGCTCGTCTGGAGATAGTTGATCTACAAAAGTACCGTCTCCATCAAACTGTTCTGCAGGAACTAATGTTATACCCTCTACAAATATTTCTCCTTCGTCACCTTTATATGTTTTTCTTTCCTCTATAACATCATCATTGATCATCACATCTGTGTCAAGTGCATAATGCAATAATTGATTAGAAAACATTTCCTTCTGACTACCTCCTTTGTAAGTCCAACCTCCAGGTTTTGTTTGCGTATCTTCACCTTTTTCTTTTGCGTAATCTAATCCAGACATAACGTTTGCAAAACCACTAACAGCTTCATCTTGATACATTTTAGCGCCATTCACTATTTTATTATACTCTGCTCTTTGGTCTTTATTTAAACTAGTGTTTAAAGATAGTTGAACAGAAGCGTCTATAGCTCCTACTTCTCCATCAGCACCATTCAAGTCAATCTCAACTTGCTTCATAAACTGCTGAGCTAAACTCAACCCACTATTTTTTTTTATTTGAATATACTTATCTCTAGCCTTGTCCATGTAAGACGCTCTAGTAGCTGTTGTTAGCTTCTGTTGAGCAAGAGCTTCTTTTTTAGCTTGAGCGGCTTGAGCTGCTTGCGCTTTTCTATTAGCTTCACTAGCACTTAAAATTCCCTGAGCAACTTGTTGCCCGAAACCAGCTATTGCTTTTCCCCAAACGTCTGTAGATCTATCTACGATTATAGGTGGATTTCTATAACTCATATTTTTTTATTTTTAACCAACTCTTGTTCCATAATTTTCATCAATTCCAAAGTCTTGTGTTACGTCTATCATTTTAAATGAGGGCTTACCTGTCACTGGAGCCTCTACTTTTTTCCAAATGCTCCTATAGCACTGGAAGCTATACCTCCAATAGCTCCAATACCTCCAGCTATAGCACTTGCTCGAGCTTGGTTAGCTTGTGCTTCTTGAGCTTGAGCTTGTGATATTGCACCAGCCGCTCTATCCATATCAGCGTTTCTTCTATTTTCTTCAGCTCCAAACATAAATTGTTTACCAGCAGCGTCAGCTGATTGAACTCTTTGACCTTCAGATATAGCGACAGCTTGTAAACGCTGTTGCTCAGACATCTTTTGAGCTTGAAGTTGTTGCGCTCCTTGAGCTTTTAGTTTTTCGTTTTGAGCTTCTTGTTGTTCTATATTTGCTGCCACTCCTTTTTTACTAGCTAAAGCCGCTTGAGCCAATGCAGTTGCTCCACCAGCACTTGCTCCGGTAGATCTTATTGTGTCTAAAGTATTAGCTAAAGCTATATCAGCTTGTTCTATTTGTATTTCAGCAGCTTGAGTAGCGACACCAAGGCTTGCGAAAGGGTTTGATAATTGGCTAGATAGATCAGTCGCTAAACCAGATAAATCAGTTGTTGACTGGTATGGATTTATAACTGTTTGTCTACCAGCTTTTAAAGTGTTTAGCTCTGCTTGAGCTACTGCTTTCGCATCTCTAGCTCTACCAGCTGCTTTTTTTGCTTTACTAGCTCCAACTGCAGAACCTACAGCTGATCCTACTGCGCCTACTACAGCTGCGGTTATTAATCCCATAATTTATATATTTTTTATTAGTTCATGTGATGGGGTTTTATCTACAACCCAACCTAGTTTTTTGTGTGTTTCTATCAAATGCTTGTTTCTACCTATACTAAACATATATTTTTTACCAGATTCTTTACATACGTTTTCCGCTGTAGCTATTAAAAGCTCTATAGCTTTTTTACGATCTTTGTCTCTGTACTCTGGGTTTGAAACTATCCACTCTAGTAATACAGCATCGGAATTTGTAAAGTAAAGGAAACCGGCAACAATAGGTTGATTATCTTTTTCAACCATTAAACCACCTGTGCCGTTATCTGGTAGAAAGCTTTTAGGTGGATTTTGCCATTTAGGCCATTGCTCCCACCAATAACAAAGAGTTTCCCAATCGTTATCGGTAAGTTTGCGTACGTTTAATTTCATTTAATTTAATTTAATTTAATATGATGATTCTGAAAAATTAGAAGATAAAGAAAATAATTCATTCGATCCAGATGTAGCTGTGTTAGTAGCTGTCATTTTAACTGTAGCAAAAAATCCTTTTACACCGGAAATTGATTGACCGTATATAACCTCACCTTGACTAGCTGGACTAGTGTTTAGAAGATTAGCAAAGTACTTATCTTCCTTTCTTTTAAATTCATTTTTAAGCAAACTGTTTTCCATATCTAACAATGTTAGAGGTATAGAAAAAACATCTACAAAATTAGCTTGATCTTCGTTAGCTAAGCCTCCATTTGTAACGAAACTAGTCATTGACCAGTTTTGACCACCTTCATAATTTATGGTTTTAAAAGATTTTGATACAGAAGGTTGTAGATTTAATACACTAGTTACAGTTGAATCATATTGTGTACCGTAGAAATTAGCTCTTGGCACAACAACACCTAAAAGATCTATATCTGTATAATGCTTGTATATAGAACCAGCTTTAGTTGAAAAGAAATTGTTTTGAATACTGAACAACTGTGTAGGTATATAACTTAAAATACTTGTCCAACCTTTAACTGATTCATCAAAAGTGACAGTTACTTCATTTTGTGAATTATTCGGTTGAAGAGATAATACGTATGAGTTATTATATATGTCATAACCTCCAATAGCTTTACCACCTTGTAAAGATCCAAGGTTATCTCTAAAAAAATCATACATACCGTAGTTAGAAATCTCCGTTATACCGTCCATAGACAGCCTAAGCACAGCTCCTCTCGATGCATCTGTAAAGTATTTTCTATAACCATAAACTGCAAAAGATTCTGGGTTTTTAGATATACCAAACTCACCAGCATATGGTTGTATGTTTCCAATTACCAAATTAGAAGCGGTCGTTAAAGGCATACCTTCTTGACTATATATAGCGTCTTTATCTATTAATGCTCTACTTACTTTTCTTTCTTGAAAAATAACAAGATTAGAATCTTCTGCGTAAAGCTTCTGTATAGATCCATATCTTGGGTCAGTAGATCTAGTAATATCTTGAGCAACTGAAAATTGGTTAGTGTTATTTACACCAGTTCTAGAATTATAGACACCTGAATAAATAAGAGAACTTTCTCTAATTTCAGCTTCTTTAACTTGATCTACAGCATATGCTTTAACACCAAAATCTACAGTAGCGTTATTATATCCACCACGTATTCTTGCTTCTTCTATGTACCAGTCTTTATTTATACCTGCTGTTGATGCGTTGTATTCTTTTGGTATGTTTGTAAAGTCTTTTATAGGTCCTAGTACAAAGCTAGTAACGCTTGCTATAACAGGACTTGGTGTTGGGTTTACTACAATCTCAGTATTACTATTTTTTTTAGTTATGTACCCTATATATGTACCACTAATATATTCTATAGTTACTTCTTGTCCAACATTCATACTAAAATTCCCAAAACCTGGTGCGGTGATGGTTATAATATTACCATTTTGACTAACAAACTCCGGTGATGATCCGGAAGCTACGTCTGTAATGCTTTTAATCTTCTTTAACCAAAAAGACTTATAGTATTTCATTTCAATAGTAGCAGCCATAATTTATTAATCACTTGTTTTTTTTGTTTATTACACTATTAAGTTAGTTGTTCTATTGTTTCCTCTACCGTTATTACAAGTACTACCGGCGATATTTCTTATAGCATTTATCTCAGCTACTCCATCTTTTTGTCCGTTAGCTTTCAATTTAATAACTCCTTTAGCTGTACCTCGTGATTGACCAACATTGTTAACCGGTAATCCATAAGCAATCTCATCATCAACTACCTGGAAACTAGGGAGTTGTCTCCATCTTAGCTTACTTACATAGTATCTATCAGCTGTAGGAGGTGTATACACTTGATCTAAATTTGAAGAGTCATAAAACTCACGTACGTATTCTGCTATAGGAACTTCCGAGTATACAGAGTCTGTAGGATTAGTACCAAGGCAACCAGGGCCTATAAAGGTTAAACCACTACCATTGTTTGTATCCAAATCGTATCTATAAACATGCTGCACTTGTCCCGCACCTGTGTAATGTAGATCAAATAAACTAATGTTATATTCTCCCGTTATATCATCTAGTGTGTTTGCAGAATTATCTATTTTAATTAAAAAAGCATATTCACCTGGTGTGTTTTGAGCAAAATACGTATAATAATTAAATGGCGTTTGGTTTTTCCCGGTTTGCACAAGTACCTCTGGATCAGAAGCACTTCCATTGCTATCGGTTATTAGTACAAAAGAAGATGAAGGGGTTGGTCTATGATACGCTTCCATAACTATATCTGAAGATATTGAATCTAAATTTGAACTTATGCGATCTATATAAGCATCAAATCTAATTCCAAACTCTCCTCTCTCTAGCACACCAACAGGAGTGTTGGTACCATCTTTGTAAAATAATGTATTTGCAATATTATTAGCACCGTTAGGTAGATCTCCATCGGGTATTAATCCGTCTGAAATATAATAACAGTAACTAATACTGCTTGGGTTTGGTGCAGGTGCATTTGGATAATATTCCCAGTTTTCAGACTCGATAGATTCACCAAGGTTAGATAAAGGGTAACCTTTTACTATGCTAATTGAATCAGTAGTACAAATACTATCAGTGTCTAAAACTCCATTATCAGCCGCGTCGCAAAGCTCAATTACAAGAGGATATGTACCAATTGATGCACTTGTTCCAGCAGAAGTCAAACTCAATATACCTGTGTTTTGGTTTAGTGCAAAATAACCGTTTCCATTACCTGAATTAATCCTCCATCTAAAACCAACAGAGTTATTAGCTGCGTCTACAGATCCATTTACAGCAGCGTTTGAAGCATCTTTAAAGTCATGTATTGTTTGATTTGTAGTGAAAGTAGAGTCAAAATAGTAATATGGAGGCGTTGGAACCGCAAAGCTTGGAGTTACATTGGTTAATTTACCTTCAAAAGGAAGTGTAATAGAGCTCCAAGAAGAACTAGGACTAGGATCTGTGATTTCAATTTCAAAAGTAAATACATCTTCATTAAAACTATCATACTCATATACAAATGGGAGTAAGTGTTGTACATAATACGAATTAGGTTGAACTCCAGTTAGAGGAATTTGACTTACCTCGAAAGAATTAGTAACATTTTGACCAATTCCATTTGTAACAGTATACCCACCTAATACGGTGTTTTGCATTTCACCTCCAGTGTTGTTTAATGGATAAAACGTTGCTGTTAAATCTACATTTCCAGTTTGACCTTTTTCTGGGTTGCTTTCTAAAAATTGAAAATTAGTATCTTGTAGAGACACTGGACCATCAAAGCCTACGTTAACATCCCAGTTTAAATCAGAAATAAGTCCTGTTGAAGCTGTCTCCCAATAAATATCTAAATTAGATACAAAAGGTTCTGTTTCGTAAATAGCAAGTTGAAACCTGTCTAATTCTAGCGTGGGTGTTGAAAAGAAGTTACTAAAGTCTAATCCAAATTGATTTTCTGTAGTAACTCTAGCTACAATAGGGTTAGATTCGTATTGAAAAATTGCTGAAGTTCCATTTACAGCAATATCATTTAATATATCGTTTGTATTACCAATCGATGTAGAAATATCTGAAGACCTAAATGGGTAAAATTGAGTACTACTAAATGTTCCTGCTGCTGAACCTGTTGGTTTAACACGACCAAACAATTTAACACTACTTCTATATTGTTTTTGGTCTGGTCCAACTTCCGATAAATCTCTTGGAACTTTATTTATATTGTCGTTTATAAGCGTTATATAACTTATTGATTCATTTGTATCTGTAGAGTCAGTGACTAGTCCACCACCCGCAACTGCACTAGGAAGATATACATTGTAATACTCTTGCTCTGTTTGTTTAACGACAATCTTATAAGAATACCATCCTAATGTATTTATAGTATAACTAAATTTAGTATCTTCTGGGTTTGAAGATTCTATTTCATACAAGTTATTTACTCTACCAGTTGTTGTTATTTCATAAACATTACCACTCGTATTATTAACGTTAGTAACCAACACATAATCTACTGTGTCACCTCTTAAGTATTCACCTTCTGAAGGTATAATTATATTTCCACTAGGGTCTATTTCAAATGTGTATTTAGAATCTGTGATTATAGTAGTGCTAGAGGCTAATAAGTCAAACCTTCCGGCTTCTTGCGCATATAATCCAGGAGCACTATTTTCTGTCTTTGTAGATGTTATCGGCGTGTTAAAAGCCATTACAAGAGAACTACCAGGCCAATCAATCACACCATCAGGCATATCACCAGCATCAACGTTACCAGAACCGCTTGGCTCATCTTGTATGTATTCGTTATATATAGTAGATCCAGCAAAAAATACACCAGCTACATCAACACCATTTCCTTGACCTGAAGATAATATAACGTCAGATTGTCTTCCAAATTTATCTGATAAAACAATACCAACTTGATAATTTCTATTTTGCTTAACTGTGTGATTTGGATATTCTACAAAGTTGGTATAGTCACCTGATGAAATCTTCGTCTGTACGTTAATGTTGTAATTTATAGATCGAGGAGGAGTATGTTTTGTTTGATAATTACTATAAACAACTCTATTAGCAATTACTTCTTGCCCCATTGCTTTAACTGGCACTTTATCATACACTCTAGTAGTTTGATCCTCTGGAAGCGTTCTAATTGGTTTTGTAGATTGATAGTTATATGTGTAGAAATTATTATCTCCAGTTACACCATCTAGCACTATTGAGTCAACCACCTTTATAGCTACTTGATCAGATTCCTTGTACAGTATATCAATTTCTTTAAGTTTATAAGAACTAACAACGTTGCTAATAATGTCTGGAAGAGGTATGATTAACTCGATGTTGTTTACATTGTTTTCAAACCAATTAACAATTGTACTTTGAACAGCATTATTTTCTTGCCCGTTAATAAAGTAACCTTTTTGTTTTGGTATAAAAGCTATCTGTGTAAAAGGAGAGATAATAGAATACTCGTTGTCTTCAAATTTAAACCTATATGCGAATCTAACAAATTTTTCTTCTAAGTAATCAGGATCACCAGGCCAAGTACTAACGCTTGATTTGTCAGTCATAGTCGATGATAAGAAATAAATAGTATCTGCAACTGAAATAGCTGGAGTCGGCGCGTCTGATATTGTAACAGTAGTTTGTCCTGAGGTTGTTGACGCCACTGCACTAACGACTGTTATATACTCGTTTGGTAAGATTGTTGGTGATCCATTTTGCGATCCTAATACAGTCATACCTGCTACAATCCCAGTGTTTTCTGAAACATCAAATACGGTTGTTGAAGTAAGGCTTGTAACATCTGCAATTTCTTCTTTTATAAGAGATATAGGCTGGTATGGGTTGTATTTAGCAACGGAAATATGATTTTCTTTGTAGTAGTGAGAGCTGCCTTCGCTCGCCGCGATTTGTACGTTTATTTTTCTTGGTTGGTTTCTATTGTCTGTCCAAAACAATAGATCCTCTATTAAGTTAACACCAAAAATAGGATTTTTTGTAGAAAAATTAAGCCAATAACCTTCTAACAACAAGTTAGTTTGGTTATTTAATGAGTTATAAACTAATACTTGGCAATTAGCATTAGTATCTGCTAAACCTGTGTTATACCAATCTGTTTTAAAGTAATAAACAAGAGAGTTAGTGTTATCAACAAAGTACCCTATTATCTCCCCAGAAGTGTTATAAGAACTTGATGTAACCTTAGAGTTACCTAGTATAGACTCTAAAGC
>Ga0075444_10002475_pt1 | contig 11139 bp, 8 predicted proteins | sample CoawatmetaG01DNA_FD_76836 | JGI IMG/M metagenome (GOLD analysis project Ga0075444, IMG submission 76836) | Marine microbial communities from the West Antarctic Peninsula - Coastal water metaG017-DNA | ecosystem: Environmental > Aquatic > Marine > Coastal | place: Atlantic Ocean: West Antarctic... | reverse complement strand
GTATAGCTCCTGGACTACAGTCTGGGGAAGGATTTGCTTGGATTTAGGTTTTTGTTGATACAGATCATGATTCAATCCATGCTTAAGTCGCCAATCAAAGATCTGAGCATTCCATGAATCCAGTGCCTCAGCATCCATTTTGATCTTCGATCTTTTAACCTCTTTAATTAAAGCATCAACAGATTCCTTAACCTGACCGACGATAGGAATATGAGCGTTAATAATCTTCGATATAGATGCAGGGTCCACATCTATATGGATAATTTTTGCATTAGGGGAAAATTTAGATGGGGTGTTCGTAATTCGATCATCAAACCTGGCACCAATTGCCAAAATAACGTCTGCATTATGCATCGCCATGTTTGCTTGATACGTTCCATGCATACCCAGCATACCCATAAAATGCTTATCCTTGGCTGGATATGCCCCTAACCCCATTAGGGTATTGGTAACTGGAATCTTTAAGATTTTATTTAATGCTATCAACTCTTTATGAGCATCTCCTAAAATGACCCCACCACCAGCATAAATAACTGGTCGCTCTGCAGAAAGAAGCATTTTTGATGCTTTTTTAATTTGACCTGGATGTGGAAATACCCTGGGTTGGTATGAACGTAGAGAGACTTTTTTCAATCGCTTATATTCATATAACTTAGACGGATCAGTCTTATCTTTGGGGATATCGATAACAACCGGACCAGGCCTACCGGTGGTTGCTATATAGAAAGCCTCTTGAATTATCTTTGGGATATCCTTTGCCTCTTGTACAACAAAACTATGCTTTACAATGGGTCTGGAGATACCAATCATATCGGTCTCTTGAAATGAGTCAGTGCCAATAAGATGGCTTTGTACTTGACCTGAAATAACTACAAGAGGGATGGAATCCATATAAGCAGTTGCCAGACCAGTGATTGCATTTGTTGCACCTGGACCTGAAGTTACGAGAACCACTCCCGCCTTTCCAGTTGCTCTGGAATAGCCATCTGCAGCATGGGTAGCACCTTGTTCGTGCCTTACTAGAATATGTTCAACTGCTTTTTGTCTAAAAATTGCATCGTAGATATGAAGAGCAGCCCCGCCAGGGTAGCCGAACAGGAATTTTACCCCCTCATCTTTGAGGGCTCGCATTAATAAATCACCACCTGACAGTTTCATGAGTTCTAGCTATTTACCTTGGTATAAGAGAGTTTTATACATCAATTACATTGAAAAACAAGGCTTGGCAATGATTCAATCGCCTAATTACCTTGTGAAATTTTTTGGATGAGTTGCTGCATATCTTTTGGTGGAGATAATTCAATTTCAAAAGCCTCTTCTGACTCCATTCTTGTAAACTCTAATTTAGATGCATGCAACGCCTGTCTTGGAAAATTCTGAACAAAGGAAATAAGATCGCTAGATGTGTCTTTGGCAACCAAATTACGTTGGTTGTATAAACGATCCCCAATAATAGGGAGCTTGTGATGGCTGAGATGAACTCTGATTTGATGAGTTCTTCCCGTCTCAATTTCTACGGCAACATGAGAATATCCAGCGTAGTACTTAATTAATGAGACGTGAGAGATCGACTCTCTGCCATGGTCAGTAACTCGCATTTTGATCCTGTTTCTTGGATCTCTTTCGATATCCTGAAGAATTGAGAAGCTACCTATTACCTGACCAACAACCAATGCCTCATAGCGCTTATAAACTGATCTAGTTTGAAGTTGATCTACAAAAAAATTTCTAAATTTTTCCGTCTTTGCCACAATAAGGACACCTGATGTTTCTTTATCTAACCGATGAACAATCCCACATCTAGGTAAGAGCAGTAGTTCTGGAAAATGAAAAGCCAAGGCATTGGCAAGTGTGCCATTTGGACAACCTGCACCTGGATGCATGACTAGGCCAGCTGGTTTGTTGATAACCAAAAAATGTTCTTCTTCATGCAGGATACTAAGCTCAATATCCTCGCCTTCCCATGACACTCGATTTTCTAGCAAAGGATATAGAGTGAGCTCATCTCCAATAGTGACCTTATCCTTTGGTCTCACATTCTCTCCATTGACTAGCAAATGTCCAAGCTCTATCCACTTTTGAATCTGACTGCGAGAAAAATCTTCAAATAATGTGGTGGCTGCTTGGTCCACCCTTAGGTTATGAAGTTCTACGGTGATGTTTTTAATTATTTCTTTCACATGGAAACTTTGTTGCAATGTTTGTATCTAATGGCAATGAATTAACCCAAATGCATTAACTAGATGTAAAATACACTACCCATGAGACAAATCAAAAGAAATCTTCGAACCTTTTTAGTTTCCATAGCTCTATCAGGAATTTTAATGCTATCTAGCTGTAGTACTGATGCTCCTGTAATAGAAAAACCAGAAAAAGTTTATTATGATTTGGCGCAAAAAAGAATGAAAGCAAATAATTTCTTTGCGGCGATTGAGACACTGGAGATGATTGAATCACGCTATCCATTTGGACGTTACGCTGAGCAGGCTCAGTCTGAATTGATTTATGCTTATTACATGAATGGTGAGGATGCTGGTTCCCATGAAGCAGCTGAGAAATTTATTCGATTAAACCCTCGACATCCAAACATTGACTATGCGTATTTCATGCGTGGGCTCGCAAGTTATACTCTCGATGCTGGAATGTTTGCCAGAGTATTTAAATCTGATCAATCAAGTAGAGATGTCTCTGGAGCTAAACAGGCTTTCAGTGAGTTGTCTGAATTTTTAATTCGATTCCCTCAAAGTCAATATGCGCCCTATGCTGCTCAAAGGTTAATTTTCTTGAGAGCTTTGATTGCAAAGAATGAACTAGCTGTTGCAGATTACTACATGAAAAGAAAGGCGTATGTTGCTGCGCTGAGGAGAGCAAAATATGTAATCGAGAATATTCCAAACACCTCAGAAACTCTTCGTGCAGTTACAATAGCAAGAGATTGCTATAAAGAACTAGGGTATTTTGAGCTAATGGAAGACATGGATGCTGTGTTGGTAAAAAATGATGCTCCTACCTCTCTTACAAAAACAAAGAAGCCTTCTAGAAATTTCTTTTCCAGAAAAGCCCCTGCTCCTTCTTCGAGTTAAATAAACCAACGCGCGCGCAACTTTCGCAAAAGATCACTTCTGTGTTCTGGAGTTATAAATAGATCCATCCTTTAATCTGGCTTGATAAGACTTAAGTTCGCCCTTTATAACTGGAGCAAGAATATATAGTCCTATTAGATTTGGTAAAGCGATAACAAAGATCAATGCATCTGAAAAATCAAGCACTGCGTTCAAGTCAATCATGCAGCCCAATGCAACAAATATACAAAAAAATAATTGAAAGACTGTCTCTTTTTGCTTCGACTCACCCACTATATAAGTCCACCCTTTCAAACCATAGTAGGACCATGAAAGCATCGTAGAAAATGCAAATAAAATAGCGATAAAAGATAGTGGGAAAATGGACCAACCAATAGTGCTGCCAAATGCTTGAGAGGTCAGGGCAATTCCTTGAATCCCAGCTCCAGCCATGCCAGGCTCATAGACAGTAGTTAAAATAACCAGAGCCGTTAATGTGCAAATCACAACGGTATCTATAAAGGGTTCTAACAGCCCGATGAAGCCTTCAGTTACCGGCTCAGAGGTCTGGACAGCAGAATGAGCGATAGCAGCTGAACCGATTCCAGCTTCATTAGAGAAAGCTGCGCGCTGGAAGCCTAGAATCATTACACCAATCATGCCCCCACTGATTGCGTTAGGATCAAAAGCCTCAGTCAATATTGCAGACAGAGCCCAAGGAATCTTCTCTGCATTGAGTAAAATTACAACCAAAGCTCCAATAACATACGCCAGCGTCATAAATGGAACCAATTTAGATGTCACTTTTGCAATGCCTTTAATTCCACCAATAATGACAAATGCAACTAAGAAAGCCAGCAAACCCCCGAACAGCCACCCCTTATCAACAAAAAAGCTAGTATCCCCGCCTGTAATAAAAACAAACTGCTGAAACGCTTGATTTGACTGGAACATATTTCCAATGCCCAAGCAGCCAATAACAATTGAAGCCGCATAAAAATAGCCCATAGGTTTCCCGATCCAGCCAAGATTTTTTTCTGCAAGCCCTTTTTCAAGGTAGTACATTGGGCCACCAGAGATACTTCCATCTGGATTCACCTGCCTGTACATAACACCTGCGACACACTCTGCAAACTTTGTAGACATGCCTAAAAAACCGGCAATGATCAACCAGAAGGTTGCACCCGGTCCACCGATAGAGATAACAATTGCTACTCCCGCAATATTACCTATGCCAACAGTTCCTGATACTGCTGTAGCCAAGGCTTGGAAATGAGTCAGCTCTCCTTCGGCATCAGGCTTAGAATAGTCACCTCTCAATAAATGATATGCGTGCCTAAAGCCTCTGAGATTCAAAAAATTGAAATAGAAAGTAAAGAAGACAGATGCACCGATGAGCCATAAGACTATCCAAGGTACTTGATTACCAAACACATTAATTTTATAAAAAATAAAACTAGAGATAGCATTGGTGATTGGCTGCATTGCAGCATTAATCGTTTCATCAATTCCAGCTGCACCAATACTATTGCTAAACAACAAAATTCCTAAGAGTACAAAAACTGCGAATCGCTTCGAAAAATTGAGAAAGGGAATATAATATTTATAGTTATAGGGCATTTTTAAATGATCATTGGAATTTTAAATACAGACACTATTAAAGCAGAGTTTGCTTCAAAGTATGGGCAATATCCAATAATGTTTGCCAGTGCCTTTCACCAAATAGACCCAGAAATTATATTTAAAACTTATGAAGTGCAATCTGGAGAATATCCAGAAGACATAGAAGAATGTGATGGATATTTAATTACGGGAAGCAAAGTAAGCACTTATGATGATTTGATGTGGGTCAGGGACCTAGAAATTTTTATTCATGCTCTTTATCAGAAGAAGAAGAAGTTGATTGGCATATGTTTTGGACATCAAATAATTGCATCCACGCTCGGGGGAATTGTTGCAAAAGCAGCAAAAGGTTGGCACGTTGGAGTTAATGAGATGACCTACGTGGATTCAGCAATAACTTTGGGTGATAAAAATAAGTCCATTAGACTCATTTACAATCATCAAGATCAAGTGCAAAAATTACCAGAAAATGCTGAGCTACTTGGTAGCACAAAGAATTGTCCAATAGCCATGTTTTCAATAGGGAATTGCATTCTATCTATCCAGGGGCATATTGAATTTGATAGGGCATATGCGAAAGACTTAATGGTGATGAGGCAAGAGATCCTTGGGAAGGAAAAGTTTCAAGCTGGGTGTAAATCTTTAGAGCAACCCACAGAAGAGGCTCAAATCATTCAAGATATTCTGAAGTTTCTGTCCTAAAACTAGAAGGGCTGATCACCATCAATGGCAACCCTCTCCAGGACACGATGTGCTGGAAAATAATCATTAATTGGTTTGTGTTGAGTGCTTCTATTATCCCAAATTGCAATGGAGTTTGGCTGCCACTGAAACCTGCAGGTGTATTCTGGGGTAACCACATGCTCATATAAAAATTTTAGAATTGCATCGCTCTCTTTGGACGGCATTCCTACTATTTTTGTTGTGAATAATGCGTTTACAAAAACCACTTTTTCGCCACTCTCAGGATGCACGCGAATCACAGGATGCTGAATAGGCGGATAATCTTGGACGGCTTGTGCAAGTCTTTCACTCCCACCAGGCTCAGCTAGGCTCTCCTTAAAACCATGACTAAAGTCATGCTCGGCCTCAAGAGCAGATAAAAATTCCTGCATACTGTTTGAAAGGCCCTTGTATGCTGCAGTCATGCTTGACCAAAGAGTATCACCACCTTGGGGTGGACAAATTTTCGATCTCAAGACAGATCCCAATGGCGGGTGTTTTCGGAAAGTCATATCTGAGTGCCAGACTTCAATTTTCGAAGGTTTATCAGCAGTGCTCTCAAGAATTGTAATTTCAGGGAACCCATCAACTGTTTCATAAGCAGGATGCGTTTGAACGGGGCCGAAGGATTCTGCTAAAGCCTTGTGCTGAGCTGGACTGATGTCTTGATCTCGGAAAAAGATTACCTGATGCTTAACCAGCAAGCGTCTAATTTCTAAATAGACATCATCCGAAAGATCTTGACACAAACTTACTCCGTGCAGTTCTGCACCTAAGGCACCACCAACTGATCTGATCTCAAACATTCCATTCCTCAAAAAACATATCTCTCAGATTATTACTAAAATCAATATCACGCAACACAGTAATGAATAATATGATTGTGAGAGCAATCAGAGGGTTGTCTTATAGCTTCTTTGAATCGTTGTAAGAATAAACTTTTGATTTTTTAAATTGATCAGTTTTTTCAAGCGTAATTTTGTAACCCTCAACATGGGAAAGTTCCTTGATGCCATCTATGTGCATCTTTCTTTGCTTGAATTCTGGCAAGGCAGAGATTTTCTTTTTTGCTGATTGGGCTGATGTTGCACCAATAAAATGATTAATGTGAGACTCATAGATTCCTTCCCCAAGATCATCATCATAAAAACCCAAATGCACCATAAATAATTTCATATTCAAATCCAGAAATAAATTAAAGAATTGATTATAGCTTTTTGGAGATAGCGTAGCAGGCAGGAATATAAAATAATGCAATAATAGCTGAACCTATGACTCCTCCAGCCATTGCCCAAGCAAGGGGTTGGAAGAATATGCTAGTTAAAAGCAGCGGCAGAAAGCCGCCAACGGTTGTTGCGGAGGTGGTAATAACATGCCGAGTGGATCGAATGACTACTTCAACCAAGGTCTTTTTGGTCAAAGGCTCTTGTGCATTGGCTTCCTTGATGTGGGATAAAACAACAATGGAGTCATTGATAGACAGTCCACAAAGACCAATGGCTCCTACCAGCCCAATGAATCCAAAATTTGCTTGACCGAGCGTCATGCCCACAAAAGCCAAGCCCGTACAAAGACCCGCAACGCTCAAGATAAGCGTGGCTTGTCTGAAAGAATTCAAAGCTGCAACCAAAGCAATCATGATGAGGACTAAAAATAAGAACGCTGAAGAGAAGATGTTTGATTGTGACTGTCCTCTAGCATCAGCCTGGCCCCCAACACTCAAGGTATATCCTGGCGGAAGAGCATCCGCAAATGTACTCACTTTATCTTTGAGAAATATTTCTGACTCCGATGGCAGCAAGCCTGGCCAAATCCAAGCCTTGACTGTGTTCTGCCTTTTTCCAGCATCTCTGGAAATAAAATTGACTTGGCTGTTAATCTGAAACTCTCCAAAGCTTGAAGCGTAATCAATCCCATCTTGGGAAGGAAAAGATAAGAATTTCGTTGAATCAACCAGCCCGTTTGGTATAGAAGCGCGCAGTCTGATAGGAAGCTCTTTATTTCCATCTAGCATGGTTCCAATCACAGCTCCTTGACTGGCAATCGCAAGCTCATTGATAAGAAAATTTCCAGATAAATTGCTGAGTGCTAAATTAGAACCATTGAATTGAAATTGTAAATTTGTTGCTGCTCTTGAGAGCTCACTTTCTGTTAGAAAAATATCAGGAGCCTGTTTTAAGACAACCTCGAGCCTCTCTCCTAAAACTTTTAGAATCTGAAGATCAGGACCTTTTATTCTGAACTCGACAGCAGAAGATACGGGAGGCCCGCTGTTAAATTTATCAATGACAATTTTTAATTCCGGATACTGGGAAGTCATCTCCTTGGCCAAGTCGGGCAAAACACGCATCATCTCCTTATAAGAAGTAGCAATGAAAACACCTTGCGCAAGGTTATTGGAGCCCAAACCCGAATCACCACCTATAACGTTATACAGAATTCTTGGGAGTCGTCTCCCAATAAACCACATATCGTCTTTCACAATGCCAGTTGCTAAAACTGACTCTCTGATCTCTAAAGCTGCTTCTTGTGATTTTAAAGTGGATGAATTTTGGGGCAGCTCAATGAGCACCTGGAACATGTTTCTGTCTAGCTCAGGAAAGAAATCTTGCTTTAAAAAAGGGAACATCAAAAAACCAATTAATGGCAGTGATAAGGCAATCATGATTGCACGTCTTGGTTTTGCGTAGGACCAAGTTAAGGTCTCTCTAAACCAGAGTAGAAGTTTTTGATTGGAGTAACCTGTGCCTGAAAAAAAATCACCTTGCAGGTAGGGGGATTTCTCCATGAAATTTAAAAAAATTGGCACAACAAACAAGGCCAAAAACAATGAAGAGGTCACTGAGAGAATAACGGTGACAGCCATGTCTCCAACAAACTCGACGCTTGGGCCATTACCAGCAACCAGTGGGAAGAATGCTAGAGCTGTTGTAACAGTTGCTGCGGTCAATGGAATCCAAAGATGCTGGACGCTTGCAAAGGATGATTCACGCGATCCCAGTCCCAACTTTCTTCTGTACCTATAATCCTCCACAACAATAATGCCATTATCGATCAATAATCCCAAAGCAATGATAATTCCGGTCATAGACGTCTGGTGCAATGGCACACCAAGCATGTTACACCCAAGCAAAACAAGAAAAATAGTCAAAGGTATAATGGAACCAACGATCATTGCAGAGCGAAAGCCCAGCAAAAAGTAGCTAATGCCAATAACAATAAAAGTGGCAAAAAGAATGCTTCCATAAAGGTTCTCAAACTTTTGCTTGAAGTACAAAGATTCGTCGTAGACCTCTTCAATAGAAATCTCAGATGGAAGTTCAGCAATAAATTGCTCAGCAACACCTCTAACGGAGTCTACATAAAAATCAACCCGCTGATTAAAGGCTCCTCTTACCTCAACAAGAATAGCTCTTTCGCCATTATAAATTGATAGCTCTTCTGGTGGGTTTAATGGTGCCTTGGTAATTAATGCAATATCACCAAGGCTGATAATTTCTACATCATTTAAAACCTTAACTGAAAGAGCTGCAACCTCAGCTAATGATATAAGATTGTCTTTTGATTTAATGGTGATCTCTTGTCCATTGCTAGAGATGGTGCCAACTGGTTTTTTATTATCTAAACCAGCAAGGGCCTGAGTTACATCCTGGAAAGTTAAACCTAAGGCAGAAAGCTTTGCATTGCTGATTTCAACAAGAACCTCTTCAGCGGATGCTCCATAAATATTCGCTTTATCCGTACCCGTTGTGTATGCAAGTGTTTGCTTGAAATCTTCAGCAACCCTAGACAACAAGATAAAAGGAGATTCGCCCGCTCCTTTCCAAGTCACAGCATAAAGAAGAGTACTTGGAGGGCCAGAACTTCTAATTAATTTAGGCTTAACATCAGCTGGCAGAAAAAAGGTTGATTGATCAAGCTTGTCTTGAACTTCCGACCAGACCTGCTCAATGAGAGCGGGTGGAACCTCATCTTTGATTTCTAGGACTATTGTGCCAAAACCATCTTGAATAAAAGATATAATTTCGCCCAATTCATAAATCTCTCTAAGCGTAGCTTCCACAGGCTCTATAACCTGTGTCTCTAGACGCGTTGGAGATGCTCCTGGGTAAACCACTTGGACGGTGGACCAACGCATAGCAAGTTCTGGATTCTCTTGGCGAGCCACTGAACCAAATGAAAAAATTCCAGATAAAATTATAAAAATTAACATCAAGGCAAAAACCCTTGGCTTATTAAACAGGAGCTCCAAAAATTTCATTAATTGGTCCTAAGCAACTGGCCTTCTATGACTGTTGCCGCTCCACCAATCACCACCCTGTCTCCTGAGTTAATTGTTCCAGCAACATAAGCGTTGATGCCATCGGTATATATTAGCTCCACAATTTCCGTAGAAACCTTGTACCCTGAAACCTCTGCTGGGAGCAGTGTAAAAATATTCCACAGCCCCTGATTGCTTTGAGCCAAAGCAGTAGTCGGAACCCATGCGCCCACTTTTTCGCTCACTTGTTTAAATTCTAGATATGAAACTGATCCTGGACTAATGAATGCCTTGAACTCAAAAATACACAGCCTATTGTCAGAGCCTTGAGTGGTCATGGGGGCAAAACGCTTAAGCGTTGCTTGATGCTGTTGATCTCCAATAGCAAAGGAATAAGTTTGATCTACCTGCAAGGAGTCTATGACTCTGCTTGGGATCGAGACATGAGCTTCTACACCAGAGGAATCGATGATTTCTAACACCGCCAAACCTGGGGAAAGAACCACCCCCTCATCCATGAATCTATTTTGAATAATTCCATTAAAGGGCGCAATAATTTTTGTTTGCTGAAGTTTTACTTCGTAGAGTTCGACTTGAGATTGAGCAATTAAGAACTCTGATTGAGCCTTATCCAGCTCCTGATTAGAGATAAATCCCTTGGCCTTAAGATCTTTAAATCTTATCAACCCTTGATCTGCTAGAGCAAAACGTGCATTGGCTTGATTTAAATTCGCTTTCATTTCTGCGGGATCTAACATGGCTAAGACTTGACCCTTTAAGACAGAGTCTCCGATATCCACCGGAATACTTGCAATCTTTCCAGAAACTTCAAAAGCAAGCTTGGAATAATTACGAGGCAGAATTTTGCCTGGAAATCTTAGAGTTGCTTGGTAGGAAGTTTGCATTTCAACAGTCAAAATCTCTAAGGAAGATTCTGAAGAGAATATTGCTGGCACAAGAGCTAGGGATGCAAGAAGCGTAAAAATTTTATTCATATATATAACTATGCTAAAGTTCAGTTAATGTTAACGGCGTCAACATGGATTAGTATATCCTCAATGTAATCACTGTCAACATTCTAAAATAATATGAAATATCATCACGGAAACCTCAAAGAAGCTCTCATTGAAAGTGCTTGTAGTGTTTGCGAGTGTGAGGGGCATGAACACATGAGCCTTAGATCCATTGCAAAAAATGCAAATGTTTCACAAACAGCTCCTTACAGGCATTTTAAGACTAAACAAGACTTACTATCGGAGGTTGCTAAACGAGGTTTTGTTGAGCTCAAGAATGTCCTAATGAATGCTTCTAGAGATACAAAGACTCCAGAAGATCCTCAAGAAAAATTCTTAAATATGGGCCTAGCCTATCTTAACTTTGGACTAAGTAAACAAAACACCTATGACCTGATGAATGGTCCAGAGTGCCCAAAAGATGATTACCCTGAGCTCAAAACAGAAGCTCAGGAAG
>Ga0075444_10002474_pt1 | contig 11140 bp, 8 predicted proteins | sample CoawatmetaG01DNA_FD_76836 | JGI IMG/M metagenome (GOLD analysis project Ga0075444, IMG submission 76836) | Marine microbial communities from the West Antarctic Peninsula - Coastal water metaG017-DNA | ecosystem: Environmental > Aquatic > Marine > Coastal | place: Atlantic Ocean: West Antarctic... | reverse complement strand
TTTTGGATCTCTTCTAATCAATTCTTTCATTGGTGTATCTATAAATATTTCAACATATTCTTGAATATTTTCTCTATTCCATAAATGTAGCTCTTTAAATAATCCAATAACCCCGATAACAACATCCACATCTTGTGCAACTAAGTGCTGACATAATTTTGAATATATCATTCCTAGCGATATTCTATCATCCTTGCTATAACTTTGAATAGATAAGATACTCCTTAAATGATCTCCATCAAGATGTATTACTTTTCTACCATTTTCCCTAAGGTGATTAACCAGCATTGTTGACAAGGTTGTTTTCCCAGTCGCAGACAATCCTGTAATCCAAAAACATTTAGCTTGAGACTTATTAATTGAAATTTTTTTCAAAATTTACCAGCTATTAAATAATATAAAAATTCACCGTGTTTATTTTACCTCTTCATTGATTAATAAAGATAGACAAGGATAAATTTTTTATTTTTTGATTTGATCGACTAATATTTTTTTAAAAGAAACAATCGGATTATCAACTACTCTTGAATACTGCTTACAAAATTCTAGTCTCGCACTCTGAACCTTGGGGCTAAGCCACCATGAATCAATATCATCCCAATGTAAATTTATATGATTAACGATTTTTTCTGAACTATCAAAAAAGATATCTGAATCCTTGAGTAACTGATAGTGAATTTTTGACGCAGGAAGTAAGTGATTAAACCCATCCCTCCAAAAACAAATTACAGGTATATTCATCGCAAGCAGCTCTAACAATCCTGAAGAATCATAATTAAAAACAATCAACTTACTCTTTTTTACTACTTTATAAAAATCTTTTTGACCCTCGTCAATTTTTATGTTTGCAAATTTTCTATGCCAATCATCCAAATCTAAAGACCTTCGGTGAAGTCTAACTATAGAATCAGCTTGAATTTTCTTACCAAGTAATCTATATAGTTCAACCATCCCCTCATGTCTAATAAGACTCTCATAAAATCTATCACGTATACCATCTCTAGTTCCGGGGCTTCCTTCAACTAAAAGCAATTTTCCACTTTTCTTATAGTTGTAGCTCAACTTATTTATTACTTTAAAATTAAACGCTGGAATAGTATTAATATCTTTATACATGTCTTTCCATCCCCAGCTATAAAATCTATCAGCTGTATTTAGTTCTGGCCAGTTCTTGCTTTCATAATAAGTCCCATAATTTGCGCCATGTTGTCCAACATAATATGGCACCCCTTCCTCTACCTTGAATCCTAGCCAACATTTAAACAATTCATCTGCAGTAAAACTATTTGATGTAAAAATAAATTTTGGATTAGATGGCCATTTAAGATTATTAGCCTCTCTACATAAGACCTCATATCCTTCAATGTAAATCTTTGGAATTAATTTATTAATAAGCCTTCTTAGTTCTCGCTCTATTCCACTAAAGTTTTGGAATTCAAGAAAAAAATTATCTCTATTTAATTCAACATCACGAAAAAAATTACTATCAATATTTGGACTTTTCCATATTATTGGAAATTGACCTAGTAAAAGTTTAAGCTTAATTTCATCAATAACTGGTAAGAAGCTATTTATAATGAAAGCATCTGTTTTGTGACTAAAAAAATTAAAAAAATTAAATACATGCTTCTTTAAAAAACTTCTGAAATTAAATTTGATATTACTATGATTAGAAAAACTAGCCTTATCAGTATCTTTTATCAAAATTTCTATATTTTGACTTTTCATATTTTTTAAAATTTCAACATAAAGAGCGTTATTCCATAAATCTGAATTAATTGCTTCTCTAAAGTCAGAATAGTCATTTTTTATCAGACTAAATCCTTTTTGATTAATCAATATAGTCTTTGAAATTTCAAAATGATCTAAGGTGGCTTCTAGTGTTTTATATCGGTTCATAACAACCATCATAAAACTATCCAGCCAGGGACCGATCAATATGGTCCAATATCTAACAGAATGGTTTTTTTTATGAAAATCATTTAATTTACAAGATAAATCTTTCATAAGAATATCATACAACTTATGCTTTTCATCAGCGTCTGAAATTCTTTGCTTCGGATCAAGCCCGTATGGACTTGCAACCTCTGAGTCTATGCTAGACCATATATGCCGTCGATTATTCTTTTTACACCATTCGCCTAAAAAAATTGTTGGCTCACTAACATCCCAGGAAGCTTCATGTGAAGTAGTAACAAGGATTCGTTTCATTATTTTTATTTTATCAAAATTATTATTTAGTTCCTGGAATAAGCTCTAATATTTCTTTGATATTCATACACATATTACTTGATTCTGCCTCATAACTTCTGCCATTTTTAAGAATTGACTTGGCAACATTTTGCATTGAAGGATATGCAGATCTCAACATATGATTTGCGTAACAAACTATATTGACTCCTCTTTTTTCCCATTCTTCTATTGTCACACTATTAAAACTTGAAGGAACGACCATTAAGGGAATACTAGAATTGAACTTATTAAGTTTTTCACAAAATTCAAATATCTCATCTGGATCTTTTTTACGACTATGAATCATAATTGCATCAGCACCTGCATCATAATATTCAGCCGCCCTATTTAAGGCATCTTCCATCCCTGCATCAAGAATTAGACTTTCAACCCTTGCAATAATCATAAAGTCATCAGTTGCTTGCACATTCTTACCTGCAGTTATTTTTTCTTTAAAATTATCAATAGTATCTTGACTCTGAAAAACATCATTACCAAATAATGAGTTCTTTTTTAGTCCAACTTTATCCTCAATAACTACAGCAGAAACCCCCAATCTTTCAAGAGACTTAACAGTAAATACAAAATGCTCGACCTTTCCTCCTGTATCACCATCAAAAATCATAGGTTTAGTAGTAACCTCAAAAATATGATTTACACTTGATAATCTTGACGTCATATCAACTGCTTCAATATCAGGCATGCCTTTTGCTGTAGAGTCTGTCAAACTACTTGACCACATAGCGTCAAAAGATACCAAATTACCGCCCCTTTGTTCTGAAATATTCTCTGTTAATAAGCCACAAAGCCCGTTATGGACTTCATTAACTGTAATAATCGACTTATAACTAAGTAATCTTCGAAGCATTGATAATCTAATCGATGGAGTGGTAGCCGTAGGGTTAACTTGCCCTTGTAAATCAGCTGTAAAATTCTTGGAGTATGGAAATTCAATTAACTCACCACCAATTTTAGCTAATAAATCAAGCAGCTCTTTTCTTGTATTACTTAAAACCCCCTCTCTCCAATCATCACCATGAACTACAAAATCTGGCTTCAATTTGGTAATATTATCTACGTAACTTGTTGTATCTTGAGCTACTACATTAGAAACACCTTTAATATTTTCAAAGATTAGTTTTCTTTGATCAAACCTCATAAAAGGTATTTTTTTATATGATGAAATTGCTTTATCAGTTAAAACGCCAACAGTTAACTCACCAAGCTCACTTGCTTTATTGATTATACTAATATGAGCTGGTTGAATAATATCAATACTCATCACTATGTATACTTTTTTCATAAAACTATCCATAAATTAAAAAATTGATACATCATAGCAGTTAATAACTTTAAAATTACTAGTTAATTAAACGCTTATAAACTGTCAAGCATTATACATTTTGGAATCTTTAATGATCAGTCATGTTTTAAAAAAAAATATAGATCAAGTTAAATCTGAGCTCCAAAAAGATGGATTTTCTTTACTGCATGGATATCTTTCTAACTCACCAGAAATTAAAGATTTAAAAAACAAAATTTACGAGCTTGTTTGCATAAAAACTAGTCAATATAAAATACAAAATCCACAAAATTCAAGCGATTCTGTAAATGAAGCAATCATGTCTCTTTACTCAATTAATAGTGCTATTGGTGGCTTTTTAAATGACACGCTAAATGCCTCACCAGAGCTATTCAAACTGGCAAATTCAGATTACTTTATTGAATTAGCAAGAAAAATTATTGGAAATGAGTCAAGCTGTATATTGATTAATAATATTCGAATTCGAGTTCAAATTCCAGGGTGTGACGATATTTCAAACCTACCATGGCACCAAGATTCGCAATACAACAAATTCTATAAAGATAACAACTCAATAGTAATTTGGACATCACTAAATGATATTACCCAAGAAACAGGGCCAGTTGTATTTAAAAAAGGCTCACATATACTAAAGAAACTTCCATCAGTTGAATTTAAAAAACCAAACAATCAAGTAGTTTTTTCATTACAAGAACAACACATTACTAACTCAGATTTTGATGAGCAATCATTTGAAACAAAAAGAGGCGATGTTGTTCTAATTGATATGAATGTGATTCACAGATCTGGTGAAAATAAGACAAGTAATACCGTGAAATTTTCATTACAGTGTCGCTGTCATAATGCTAGCACTCCAGGTTTTTTGCCTGGTTATGATTAAATTTTTACTCAAATTGATTTAGCATTATTTTTTCAAGAAGTATCTTAACTCTCCCTCTCCCCATATATCTTCTGCCCATTGATCGTTCTCAAGAACAATTTTATCCAATTCGAAAGGTCTATTTGATTTCATCCTTTGGATTGATTGGTAGCCAAATTCATTAAATTTATCTTCAATATATGCTGATTTAACATGGTCTTCTATAGGAACGTACCAGCTATCTAAAAATATAGTGCGGCGAGATGGTATTCCAATTGACTTTAAAATTTGCATAGTAAACTCCATTGGAATTAACTTCATAACTTCGCGCATTTTTTTACGAGACTCCCAGTAAACTCCTCCATTAGCATATAGATATAAAAAACCATGGCCATCTTTCTTTAAAACTCGCGAATACTCTTTAATTCCTTTTTCAAGATTACCCGTATGATGAAGAACTCCTTTTGAAAAAACAAAATCAAACTCCCCATCTTGAAATGGTAATTCAAGCACACTGTGCTCTATAAACTCCACATTATGAATATTCAGTTCTTTTGAAAATTTTCTACCAAGCTCAATTCCTTGTGGATTAATATCAATAGCTGTAACTTTTTTTGCTCCTAATTGAGATAAGGCAATAGAAAACCTTCCACTTCCACAACCAATATCAATTACATTTTTATCTTTAATAATTTCTGACAAATTTAAACTATTGTCACTAAATAATTCATTAATCACTTTTTTTGAGTCTAGAACTTTGGAGTCAAATCTTTTTTGCCATAGGGCTCCAAATAAATCACTCATTCGAGAAATATTACTTTCTGGTTTATTTATAATGCGATTTGCTATATTGTTATCAATACTATACGAGCCAAGTTTATTAAAAGCATTAAGAATCTGAATATTATTTTTCAAGCAAAGATAAATATTAGTCAATATATCCTCACTATACCTAATCTCAATATACGGATCATTTGGATACATATTTCTAAAATATTCATGCATGAGTGTTACAACAACTGCAGGATTTTTTAATGCCATCTTTTTTGATTTATCAATAAAATCGTCTAATAATATATTTATTGAATGAATATTTACTTCTTCTTGATTCATAATAGCTCCCGCCTAAAATTTATATAAGTTTTGATATTTAATCTTTAGATCGCTTTGTTATTTGCATTAAAATCATTACACATATTTATTAAAGTTTCATATGCATCCTCAGATGTAGAAGATTTAATTTTTTTTAATTTATTTTTTTGACTCAAACTACTTGTTAAAAAAGGCGTTTCTTTTAATTCATCACGAGGACAATTTTGTTCTAAAAGAACTGATGCAGTGTCATTAGATGGCTTAGTTTGTAGAAATTTTGAAACATTTGAAATACACTTTTCTGTATTAGTTAGTAACTGCTCATAACTCACAAATAATATGCGCTCTTGAGTTTTTCGATCAAGACCTTCATATGCCTCCTTATGCTGGTTTCTAATTATGTCAACTGAATATATTATTCTATCAATTCCACTTAATTTTGAGTACTTTTCTTCAGATCCATAGGCGAAATATGGCAAAAAGCTTCCTTTGTACTCGAATGTTGGAGTATTAGAGCGCTTTTGAGAGAAAAAGTCACCCCCATATTTCTTTCCACTCCAGGAATACACAATATCAATTGGATTTCTTTGCATATGAATCATTTTTGCGGATGGAAATGCTGCAAACCAGATTTTTCCATGGGATAGGCCATTATGAACCATCATTGGAAATAACCTAAGATCATCCTCGATTTTCTTTATGACACTATCACCATCTGGTATCGAGAGCCTATCAAGGTATTCCTTTGGATTTCGATATTTCCATACACTAGTATAGTCATCATTCCGAAAGTTTGCATTTCGGCCGATGGCATTGTCATATAGCATCATAGTTATGCCTGTTTTTAATAAATATATTGATGCTTCATCATTGATTTTATCTAAGTGATTTAAAAAGGGAATTTGTTCAAGAAAAAAATTAACATTAACTTTTTCAGTGTTTTCAAAGCTTGACACTATAGGACATAATAAAGCTTTGCCAGATCTAGTTAAACCAGAGATAAACACCAAGTTACTCTCGATAGTTTCTCTTTGTAAAGATATATTACTCATTTATGAAAATACCATTCAATTGAATTTTTAATTATGATGCTTTAGTTTGAAAACTTATCATAAATTTTAATTAACTCGTCATACTCTTTTTTTGTATCTATCTCACGCCAGAGGTGGCTTTTAACATCAAAATAGTTAACTATCATCCCTTTTCTTGCTATCTTATCTATAGCAATTGTGTAGTAGTCTTGATAATGGCTATTAATCAAACTAGACATTTCTTTAACGAGTAATTCACATCCATTCTTATTCATTTTTGCAATGCCAATAAAATTACCATCGGCTTCTTTAATAGAGGTAGAAGTAATATCTTTTATTCTATCAGAAGTGATTGAAACTCTCATAGTACTCTCTAGAACTTGAGAAGTATCTATTGCCATTGTGATGTCATAATTAGTATGAATAAGGTTTTTGATTATCGAATTATGAAGAACAAGATCAGCAAAAGAAATTAAAACATCTTCATTTAGCTCTTCCTTAATAGACCATAAAGTGTGCAGATTATTAGTATTTTCAAAATTAGTATAATGTGAATATCTTACAGAATCTCCAAAATGCTGCATTATCATTTCTTTTTGATGTCCGACAACAATCAAAACATCTTTAATTCCACATTCATGAAACTGGCTCACTAATCGATCTAATATAGTTTCATTCCCTATTTTCAACAAACCTTTAGGTTTTTTTAAAGTTAAAGGATGAAGTCTAGTCCCCTTTCCAGCAGCTAAGATTATTCCTTTCATTTAAAATACTCTATTAATGCTTATAAAAAGTTCTTATTCGACGCATGCCTCTAGCTGCAAGAATAATTCCCTCTTTTTCACCATTACCAGAATCCCCAAATCCTCCAAATGGTGCAGCCTCTGTTCTATATCCTGGGGGCCCATTAAAGTTAAATTGTCCAACCTTGAGTTCATTTGAAGCTCTTATGGCCTTATTTTCATCAGTAGTTACGATTCCACAGGCTAATCTATAATTTGTATCCTTTGCAATAGAAATTGCATCTTCAAAATCTTTTGCTCTGATAATAGGGCAAACTGGTCCAAAGGTTTCATTAGAGACTAAATCCATTTCTAAATTAATATTATCTAAAATTGTTGGGCTCAATAATGCTCCTGATTGTTTCCCACCATAGAGTAGTTTTGCACCCCCAGTTATAGCAGAATCAATTCTTCTTTTAATATTAGTAGCGGCTTCTTCATCCACAACTGTTCCCATATTAGTATTTTGATTTAAAGGATTCCCAAAATTGAGCGACCTTACCGAAGAGATTAATAAATCAATAAATTCTTCAGCAATTTTATTATCTACTACTACCCTTCTAACTGCTGTGCATCTTTGTCCTGAATTTTTAAAACAGCCTTTCAAAGTTAGATCAACTGCTATATTTATATCAGCATCATCACAAACTATTAATGATGAGCATCCTCCCAATTCTGGAACGTACCTCTTTAACCCATGTTTGAAATCAATCATTCTCTGTTGAATAGCGAGCCCTGCAGATAGCCCTCCAGTAAAAGTAACCATTTCAAGAAGTGGAAATGACAGAATGTGATCCAATGTCTTAATAGGTTCAACTCCAGTAACAATATTAACCATATCCTTTGGTAATCCACATTCAACTAGAATTTCAGTTAACTTTATAGCAGAAAGTGGTGTTTTCTCTGATGGCTTTATAACTATAGATGCTCCTGCCGCAATGGCAGGAAATACTTTGTGAGCAACCTGGTTCATTGGATGATTAAAAGGTGTAATGCCGATAATTAAGTCAAGGGGCTCCGTTACTACTTTTAATTCTGGATTATTCTCGTCATCCAAAACAAACTCACCTGTAATGTCTCTTTCTAATAAACTACACACTTTAGCACTATACTTCGCACAATTAATGACTCGCCCAACTTCATAAGTTGTATCTTGAAGTGACAGACCAGACTCCAAAGATATTAATTGAGCCAAACTATTAGTATTATGTTTTAGGTAATCTGCAGTCTTTAGTAGTATTTCTGAACGCTCCTTAGATGTCAGATTACAATTAAAATTCAAAGAATCATTTAATACACTATGAACTTGAGCGCGACTTAAATTATTTACACTATCAACAACTTCACCATTAAACGGATTTAGGACATCGAACCTATCTTTATTTTTCATTTACAATACTCTCCATAAATCTAATTTTTGTTGTTTTTGGTGTATCAGCAGGCCTACCTAAATCATCTCTAGATCCTACTTGAGTTTTAACCACGATACCTAATAGTCCTTGATGTTGCTTTAACAAAATACTTGACAATTCTGATTCTGATTGAATAGTGTTTACATTTTTATAACTACAACCTTGTAAAATTTCTGAGAAGCTTGTAGTTTTAGAAGTTGTCGGTTGCCCACCAGTAGACTCATGAGACTCATTATCAAATATTATATGTATTAAATTCTTAGGCTGATAATATCCAATTGTTGATAAAGACCCCATATGCATAATAAGAGCTCCATCTCCATCCAGAATATAGACTTTTCTATCACTCTTCTGTAAGGCAATTTCTAATCCTATGGATGATACGTGGCCCATTGATCCAACATTATAAAAATTATTATTGTGCCCTCTAGAGTTATTAGCACTTACTTCATATAATTCACGCGAAGCCTTGCCAGTTGTAGAAACAATTAAATCATCTCCATCAATTGAATTTACAATGCATTTTATTGCAATCTCACGATTTATACCAACTTGGTTTGAATTTATTTTTTCTGATGCTATACTATGAAAAAAACCTGGCTCAACTATCAGCGCATAAGGTTTTAGATTTTTCTCTGCCTCTATCTTAGCACTTTCAATCTGTTCTTTATAAGTATCATCATTTAATATAGAATAAGGAATATCAAGTGTATCTAAAATTTCAACCGTGATTGCCCCCATTTTTTTGTGTTGCGGCTCATCCTTGAGGCCTGACTTACCTCTCCAACCTATCACCATGATCAACGGAATACTATAAACCTCTGGATCAGTCAATGAAGTCAAAGGACTAACGCAATTCCCTAGACCTGAGTTCTGCAAATAAACAACACTTACCCTCTTAGTTGCCAAATGATATCCTGCCGCATGCGCAATTGCAGCACCTTCGTTTGCAGCAATACGATTTTCAAAAACACTTTGATTATTATCTAACAATATCATCCATTCTTTAAGTGTACTATCAGGCACTCCAGTAAAGTGGTTTAATTCTAGCTTTAAAAACTCAGATAAAAATTCTTCGGCATTAACCATTAATCTATAAACTCCCTAAACCATAACTCAACATTCATCAACATCCATACTTTTTTACCCCAAAAGTCATAATCTAGTTTTTGATTATTATTCAATATTTTTTTCAGTTCTGAGTGGCGGAATATCCCTCTATTTTTAGTCTTATCATCTAAAAGAATTGCCTTAGCATGCTCAATCATGCCATTATCTGCCCAATTATCAAGTGGAACAGGGAAGCCCTTCTTTTTCCGTGAAACTATTTCTTTTGGGAGTACTTTAAAACCTAACTTTCTCAAAATGTATTTAGAATGATCTAAATATTCGGAAGCTTTAAAACTGTTTATAAAAATGGATCTAGCTTGATGTAATGGAGATTTCCATTTTAATTTATATTTAATCGGTATTGTTGACGCAAACTCTACCAATTCATGATCTACAAATGGAACTCTTGCTTCTACACTTGCTGCCATTGACATAGAGTCCAAACGATCTAGTAAACAACTTAAGTGATTTTTCTCAAATAAGTACAAAATCTTATCATATTCATTTCCTTCAGAAACTTTATCAAAATCACGCTGCCAAAAATCAATATTTGACTTATCATTATTAATAGCTTTCATAGTAGACTCTGTAAAAATATTCCATTTCTCTTCAAATGGTATCCAATTATAGACAGAAAAAAAATGGTCCATGTGGCTATTGATTGCTAACCAACTATCTATATTCTTACCTGCACCCATTATTTTTAATAATAGCTTATGAAAAATACGCGGAAATATTTTTTTGACATAATAAATTTTCTTAAAATCCATAGGTGATCTTTGTACTCTTCCATAGCCAGCGAATAACTCATCAGCACCTTCACCTGAGATAACAACAGTGGTATGCTCTTTTAACTTAGAACATACATTCATCAGGGCTATTTCATGAGGTATTGATAAAGGCGCATCTTTTTGAATAATTGTCTTCTTCAATTGCTCCATGTAATCCTCTTGACCAAGCGTCAATGATAAATGATTAACTCCACAATAGTCTGCAACCATCTGTGCATAATGAGATTCATCATAACCTTCGATACCAAAACCTATAGAGTAGGTTTTAATACTCTCAGGTAATTTTTGTTTACACATATTTGCTACAATTAATGATGAATCTAATCCGCCTGACAACAAAGCGCCTAATGGAACATCGCTAATCAAACGTCGCTTTACTGCTTGAGCTAATAACTCTTCTGTTTTATCCAAATAAAATTGCTCTCCTAAATCTTCTTTATTATCAATAAATGGAATTTCCCAGTATTTATTGATACTCATTCCAGAAGAATTAATCTTCAATGTATG
>Ga0075444_10002471_pt1 | contig 11144 bp, 9 predicted proteins | sample CoawatmetaG01DNA_FD_76836 | JGI IMG/M metagenome (GOLD analysis project Ga0075444, IMG submission 76836) | Marine microbial communities from the West Antarctic Peninsula - Coastal water metaG017-DNA | ecosystem: Environmental > Aquatic > Marine > Coastal | place: Atlantic Ocean: West Antarctic... | reverse complement strand
GGTGGGGGCATCGCTTACAACCGCAGTGAATTTGAGGAAATCTGTCGACGGGGACTGGCTTTATCGCCGACCAATGAACTCTTAATAGACGAATCTCTTATCGGCTGGAAAGAGTTCGAGATGGAAGTGGTTCGTGACAAAAACGACAACTGCATCATTATATGTGCGATTGAAAACTTTGACGCAATGGGCGTGCATACGGGTGATTCAATCACTGTGGCACCCGCACAGACACTCACTGACAAAGAATACCAGATCATGCGCAATGCCTCTGTGGCGGTGCTGCGTGAGATTGGGGTGGAAACGGGCGGCTCCAACGTGCAGTTCGGGCAGGATCCTAAAACCGGCCGGATGGTGATCATTGAAATGAATCCCAGGGTGTCCCGCTCCTCGGCTCTGGCATCCAAGGCCACGGGCTTTCCGATTGCTAAAGTGGCGGCTAAATTGGCGATTGGTTATACGCTGGATGAGTTACTGAATGATATTACCGGTGGTGTCACGCCCGCATCTTTTGAGCCCTCCATTGATTATATTGTGACAAAGATCCCCCGTTTTGCGTTTGAAAAGTTCAGCGGTGCAGACGATCGTCTCACTACCCAGATGAAGTCCGTGGGTGAAGTGATGGCTATAGGTCGTACATTTCAGGAGTCTCTGCAAAAAGCACTGCGAGGCCTCGAGGTGGATTCCGCTGGGTTTGAACATATGATCGATGTGGACGATCCTGAGCTGCGCGCTGAACTGGTGTTAGAGCTCACCAATCCGGGTCCGAACCGTATCTGGTATCTCGGAGATGCTTTTCGCGCAGGGATGAGTTTGGACGAGGTGTCTCGCTACTCTGGCGTGGACCCTTGGTTCCTCGTTCAGATTCAGGACATCGTGTCCACAGAGGACAGTTTAAAAACGATCGGTCTGGAAAAGATCGATCATGCGCAAATGTTTGCACTCAAGCGCAAGGGCTTTTCGGACGAGCGCCTTTCGGTACTGCTGGCTGCGTCGGAGGCGAAAGTGCGTGAGCACCGCCATAATCTCGGTGTGCGCCCGGTGTTCAAACGGGTGGATACCTGTGCAGCAGAATTTGCCTCGACCACAGCGTATATGTATTCAACGTATGAGGAAGAATGCGAAGCGGCCCCCTCAGACCGAGATAAAATTTTGATATTGGGCGGTGGCCCTAACCGCATTGGCCAAGGTATTGAATTTGATTATTGCTGTGTGCATGCGGCGTTGGCGCTGAGCGAGGATGGCTATGAAACGATTATGGTCAACTGCAATCCAGAAACAGTCTCCACCGATTATGACACTTCCGATCGCCTCTACTTTGAGCCAGTGACACTGGAGGATGTTCTTGAGATCGTCAATTTTGAGAAACCCAAGGGGGTGATCGTGCAGTTTGGTGGCCAGACCCCACTCAAGCTCGCGCGGGCACTGGAAGCACATGGTGTACCCATCATAGGGACTACGCCGGATGCGATCGACCGAGCAGAGGATCGAGAACGTTTCCAAAAAATGATACAGAAGCTGGAGCTCAGACAGCCCAACAACACTACCGTGCGCAGCACTGAAGAAGCCGTAGAGGCAGCTAAGGCTATTGGTTACCCTCTGGTAGTGCGTCCTTCCTATGTGCTCGGTGGTCGTGCCATGGAGATTGTCTATCGAGAGGAAGACCTGCTGCGCTATATGCGCGACGCAGTGCAGGCTTCTGATGAAGCACCGGTCTTGTTAGACAGTTTTCTGAGTGCAGCGATTGAAGTGGATATCGACGCCGTTAGTGATGGCGAAGAAGTCGTGATTGGCGCGATTATGCAGCATATTGAGCAGGCCGGTGTCCATTCAGGTGACTCTGCTTGTTCTCTTCCGCCCTACAGCCTAGATGCTCAGGTGCAGGACGAAATGCGTGCACAGGTCAAAAAAATGGCACTGGAGCTCGGCGTCAAAGGGCTGATGAATGTCCAGCTGGCCTGGCAGGACAATGAGATCTATGTGATTGAGGTCAATCCTCGTGCCTCGCGCACCGTGCCGTTTGTGTCCAAGTGCATAGGCGTCTCCTTGGCCAAGATCGCGGCCCGCTGTATGGTGGGGCAAACGCTGGCTGAGCAGAAGTTTACGCGTGAAATTGTGCCGCCTTACTTCAGTGTCAAAGAGGCAGTATTACCCTTTAACAAATTTCCGGGTGTGGATCCGATTTTGGGGCCGGAAATGAAATCCACTGGCGAAGTCATGGGCACGGGCGATACCTTTGCTGAAGCCTTCGCGAAGGCTCAGCTGGGCGTTGGTGCTGGAACGCCTAGTGGCGGTACCGCCCTGCTCAGCGTTCGCGATGTGGACAAGCCTGGTATTGTGGCGGTGGCTCAGGACCTCTCAGATTTGGGCTTCTCTCTGGTGGCGACAGGTGGTACCGCTCAGATATTGGAGCAGGCAGGCCTTGCAGTGTGCCGAGTTAACAAGGTCACCGAAGGCAGGCCTCATATCGTGGATATGATCAAAAACGATGAGGCAGATTTTATTGTCAACACCACCGAGGGCAGGCGCGCTATCGAGGACTCGGCTTCTATTCGCGCCAGTGCTGAAGCGCACGGCGTATTTTACACAACCACCCTTACCGCCGCAGAGGCAATCTGCATGGCATTGAAGTTTAAGGGTGAAAAGACAGTGCGGCGCCTTCAGGATCTGCACAGGAGAATTGGCTGATGACTAGGTTTCCGATGACACTGGCCGGAGAAACGGCGCTCAGAAATGAACTGGATCGACTCAAACGAGTGGAGCGCCCGCGCATTGTGCAAGCTATCGCAGAGGCGCGAGCTCACGGTGACCTTAAAGAGAATGCCGAGTATCACGCGGCGCGTGACCAGCAGAGCTTTGCCGAAGGTCGTATCTTGGAGATTGAGGGAAAGCTGGGCAATGTCCAGGTCATTGACATCACCGCTATTCCCAAAACAGGCAGAGTGATCTTTGGCGCCACCGTTGACCTGATCAACGTGGGGACAGACGAGACGGTGAGATACCGCATCGTGGGTGAGGACGAGGCTGATGTGAAGAGCAACATGATTTCGGTGGGTTCGCCCATTGCCCGTGCCCTAATCGGCAAAGAAGAGGGCGACGTGGTTGTGGTCAAGGCTCCCAGTGGTGATATCGAGTATGAAATTGACCAGGTACACCACCTCTAATCAAGCTTAGCTGCTTGCTGGCTACTTTGGGTTTGCTTGTGTCGCAGCGATTATGGCGTATCAGCTGACTAATTTTTTGACCTGACACCGGACGACGCTAATTGACTCTTTGGTCTTGAACTAGCCTGACCTGCGCCAATATCGCCGGCGTTAGCAGCGAATAAGCACTGGGCTAGAGCGGCTTGATCAGATTAGACAATCGCGGGTCGGGCGCGGCGGAGCGCCGCAGCAGGACAATGACACTGCCAATACTCTGGACTATCTCGGCGCCTGTTCGCGAGCAAATCTGCTTCGATAGTTCGGCGCGAGACTCGCGCGAGCTCACAGCAATCTTGACTTTGATCAACTCATGGTCGGTCAACGCTCGATCAAGCTCCGCGCTGACAGTCTCGCTGAGACCTTTACCTGCGATGGTGACCACAGGGTTGAGCTTATGACCTATAGCACGCAGCTGTTTGATATCGGGTTTTGATTTCTTGCTCATAGTCTTTCCAATGTACAATGCCCATCACAGCGGGGGCGGTGTAGTCTACACAAGGCGCCCCGAGCAAGAAACCGGAATTACAGTGGTCTCCTATGGCGAAGAAACGACCCTCGAGCAAAGCGTGGCTCAAAGAACACCGAGATGACCCCTATGTGCAGCAGGCCCAGCGAGAGGGCTATCGCTCGCGCGCATGCTACAAGCTGCTGGAACTGCAGGAAAAGGATAAATTTATTCGTCCTGGCATGACAGTATTGGATCTCGGGAGTGCACCGGGCGGCTGGTCGCAGGTGGCGATAGCGCGAGTGGGTGATCATGGGACGGTGATTGCTTCGGACATCCTGCCCATGGATGGGCTAGCAGGCGTGACCTTCATCGAGGGAGATTTCACCGAGCTGCAGATCTTTGACAGTATTATTGCGGCGCTTGAGGGCAAACGGGTGGATGTGGTCATTTCCGATATGGCGCCCAATATGAGTGGTGTGAGCGCTGTAGATCAGCCTCGGGCGATCTATCTGGTGGAACTAGCCCTGGATATGGCGCAACAGGTATTGAGCCCTGGGGGCACATTTGTCACCAAAGTGTTTCATGGAGAGGGTTTTGATCAGGTGTTTCACGCCACAAAAAGCTATTTTGGCAAGGTTTTGACGCGTAAGCCGAAGGCTTCCAGACCCCGCTCAAGAGAGGTGTATATGGTCGCCAAAGAGTTTCGTAGCCCCTAATAGTTGTGTTGTGGAACACCTTGAAACATGGAGACATTGCCCCCAGTATAGTAAATTGTAAGTGAACGACTTGGTGAGTCGAGCCTGCTCGGGTGTCGCTACGCGCTGTTTATCTAGTTTTTATCAGACGCGACGGACTCCAGCGCCAGTTTGAACTGTCAAGGACACCGTATTTGTCCCCGGTTACTGCTGCAGTGCGGGCGGCGTATACGCTGAAAATTTTTAAAGAGGTATTGGTAGTGAACACTATGGTTAAGAATTTATTACTTTGGCTGGTGATAGCAGCGGTGCTGTTGTCCGTATTCAACAACTTCAATATGAAAGGTGCCACTGAGCAGGTTGGCTACTCTCAGCTTATTGAGGAGGTTCAGCAGGACAAGGTGAAAAAGGTGGTCGTGGATGGGCTGACAATTTCGAGTGAGCGCTACGACGGCTCTAAGTTTGAGACTATCCGTCCGATGATGGAAGACCCCAAGCTGATCGACGATTTGCTGCAGCATAACGTCGAAGTAGAGGGACGTAAGCCCGAGCAGCAAAGTGTTTGGACCCAGCTGCTGGTTGCCAGTTTCCCTATTCTTATTATTATTGCTGTGTTTATGTTTTTTATGCGCCAGATGCAGGGTGGCGGTGGCGGTCGTGGCGGACCCATGAGTTTTGGCAAGAGCAAGGCCAAGCTGTTGGGAGAGGACCAGATTACCACCACGTTCGCAGATGTTGCGGGGGTGGATGAAGCGAAACAAGATGTGCAGGAATTGGTGGAGTTTCTGCGCGATCCCAGCCGTTTCCAGAAACTGGGCGGGCGTATTCCGCGCGGCATACTCATGGTAGGGCAGCCTGGTACCGGCAAGACGTTACTGGCCAAAGCCATTGCGGGTGAGGCAAAAGTGCCATTCTTCTCGATATCGGGTTCTGATTTTGTAGAAATGTTCGTGGGTGTGGGTGCTTCTCGGGTTCGCGATATGTTCGAACAAGCCAAGAAGCAGGCGCCCTGCATCATCTTTATCGACGAAATTGATGCGGTGGGGCGTCACCGTGGCGCTGGCCTCGGTGGAGGCCATGATGAGCGTGAGCAAACACTGAACCAATTACTAGTAGAGATGGATGGTTTCGAGGTGAACGACGGAGTCATCGTTATTGCCGCCACTAACCGTCCTGATGTGCTTGATCCCGCCTTGTTGAGGCCTGGCCGCTTTGATCGGCAGGTGGTAGTGAGTCTCCCTGACATCCGTGGTCGTGAGCACATTCTTAAAGTGCACATGCGTAAGGTGCCTTTGGCGGAAGATGTGGAAGCCTCTAAGATTGCGCGCGGCACACCGGGCTTCTCAGGTGCTGATCTGGCGAATCTGGTCAATGAAGCGGCTTTGTTTGCTGCACGCAGCAATGTACGCACCGTGGGTATGGTTCATTTTGAATTGGCAAAAGACAAGATCATGATGGGTGCAGAGCGCAAATCTATGGTCATGTCCGAAAAGGAAAAGCGCAATACTGCCTACCATGAAGCGGGCCATGCGATTGTGGGTCGTTTGATGCCGGAGCATGATCCCGTCTACAAGGTGAGTATTATTCCTCGAGGGCGGGCACTGGGCGTCACTATGTTTCTCCCAGAGGAAGATCGGTACAGCCATAGTCGCCGGTTTATTATCAGCCAAATTTGTAGCCTCTTTGGGGGCCGTATCGCCGAGGAAATGACTCTGGGGAAGGATGGCGTTACAACGGGGGCATCGAATGATATTCAGCGCGCGACCGATATTGCCCGCAATATGGTGACCAAGTGGGGCTTGTCAGAGAAAATGGGTCCTTTGATGTACGATGAGGCCACTGAGGAGGTTTTTCTGGGTCGCAGTGCGGGTCAGCAGCACATAAGCCTTTCTGGAGAGACAGCCAAGCAGATTGATACTGAGGTTCGTCGCATTATTGACGAGTGCTATGCAACGGCGCAGCGGGTGCTAGAAGAAAATTTTGATAAACTGCATGTGATGGCTGAAGCGCTCATGGTTTACGAAACGATTGATGCTGGGCAGATCGATGACATCATGGCAGGGCGGGAGCCGCAGGAACCCAAAGACTGGGGCGGCACTGGCAGTGACGACACACCTCAGGCTAACGCGGATGCGGCGCAGGACGACTCCCCCGCTAGTCCGATTGGTGGGCCTGCTGGCGAGCACTGATCTGACGCCGTTAAAGTAGTGGTTGTTACTCAATATTCAGCCGGTCCGGTGTTGGAATGTGCCGGGCGACGGCTGAACTTGTCTCGCCCGGTTGTCATGGGCATCATTAACGTTACTCCAGATTCGTTTTCTGACGGTGCTACGTTGTATCGGGGTTCAAATCTCGATATCGAGAGGGCCATGACGCGTGCTCGAGAGATGGTGGCATCGGGCGCGGCGATTCTGGATATCGGCGGGGAGTCTACCCGCCCGGGTGCCAGCCCGGTCTCTGTTAACGAAGAAATGGACAGGGTGTTGCCACTGGTGGCGCGTATAGCGGCGGAATTGGATGCAGTTATCTCTGTTGATACGAGTACCCCGGCATTGATGCGTGAGGCGGCCAACGCAGGCGCGGGTTTATTGAATGATGTCCGTGCGCTCACTCGAGAAGGCGCCCTAGAGGCGGCTGCTGCAACGAACTTGCCCATTTGTCTTATGCATATGCAGGGCGAGCCCGGCAGCATGCAGGTTGCTCCACACTATGACGATGTTGTGGAGGACGTCTGTGAATATTTGCAGTCCAGAATCGCATTCTGCGAACGACAAGGTATAGCCCGAAACCGCTTGTTATTGGATCCTGGGTTTGGGTTTGGTAAGTCCGTCACTCACAATCTGAAGTTGTTACGTGAGTTGCCCCGTCTAGCGACAATCGGTCTCCCGCTGGTGGTGAGTCTGTCGCGTAAATCGCTGATTGGCAAGCTGTTGGGCAGGGAGGTGGGGCATCGCCTTCCGGCAAGTCTCGCGTTGGCGGTGCTCGCTGCAGAGCGCGGTGCTGCGGTCATAAGGACGCACGATGTAGCCGCCACGGTTGATGCAGTGTCGATGTTGGTGGCTTTAGAGGAGTGTGTTGATCTATGAGTAGGCGCTATTTTGGTACTGACGGAATCCGAGGCAAAGTAGGCGAGTTCCCCGTTACGCCGGATTTTATGCTCAAGCTAGGCTGGGCCAGCGGACGTGTATTTTCGAGGATATCTAATCGGGAGCAGCAGTGCACCGTCATAATCGGTAAGGACACGCGTATTTCTGGCTACATGTTCGAGTCTGCTTTGGAGGCTGGCCTAGTCGCGGCTGGAGTAAATGTGAAGCTGCTGGGCCCTATGCCTACGCCCGCAGTTGCCCTCATGACACGCAAACAAAGTGCAGATGCCGGTATTGTGATAAGTGCCTCGCACAACCCTTTCTACGACAATGGTATTAAGTTTTTTGGTGCCGACGGTACCAAGCTCTCCGACGAGATGGAGCGCGCCATTGAGATAGAATTGGAGCAGGAGCTGTCTGTTGTTGATTCGCGCGATATTGGCAAGGTGCTGAGAGTTGAGGATGCGGCGGGGCGATATGTCGAATTTTGCAAGGCGACTGTTCCCGAGGGGTTCAGTTTGCGAGGCCTGCGTATCGCTGTAGATTGTGCTCACGGAGCCACCTATCACATTGCTCCCAGTGTTTTGAGTGAGCTGGGTGCAGAAGTGATTGTCATGGGAGCAAAGCCCGATGGCTTTAATATTAATGAAGGTGTGGGTTCCACCGACATGGCCGCGCTATCTGCGCTGGTCATAGACAAGGGGGCGGATATTGGCATCGCTTACGATGGTGACGGTGATCGTGTGCTAATGACGGATAGTGTGGGTGCGATTATCGATGGCGATGAATTAGTCTACATTATTGCTATGCATCGTTTGGCTTCAGGGGTCAGTGACGCCGGGGTCGTAGGTACGCAAATGTCGAATCTGGGGCTTGAGGTGGCGCTTGAAGAGGCAGGGTTGCAGTTTGTGCGAGCACAGGTGGGTGATCGTTACGTCAAGGCTATGATGGAAGCAAACGGGTGGCTTTTGGGCGGAGAATCGTCCGGGCATATCATTTGTTCCGATGTGACGACCACTGGCGACGGTATTATCGCTTCACTGCAGGTCTTGATGGCGCTGCAGGGGACGAAGGGGGGGGTACAGGCACTGCGGGCGGGCATCACTTTGTATCCCCAGACCATGATTAATATCACCGTGAGCGAAAAACCCAATCTGGAAGACCACTCTGAAATAAGCGCTGCTGTGGCGTCTGTAGAGCAGCGTCTGGGCAAGCAGGGCCGAGTTCTGTTGCGCCCTTCTGGTACTGAACCTAAGGTGCGGGTAATGATTGAAGGAAGAGACGCTGAAGAGGTGGCACTTTTGTGTGCCGAGCTGGCTGCAGAGGTAGAGCGGATTCTTGCTTGAATTTCAGCGGATGTTTGATGCTCTCGTGACAGTATTGGGCAGGGTCCTTGTCACCGGGGGCTATCTTAGTTAAAATTGCGGCCGCTTTTTTGACTGGGGGATCCAGATGCGTCAGCCTCTGGTGGTAGGTAACTGGAAGATGCAGGGTTCTCTAGCCAGTGTCGAGGTATTGCTTGGCGACATTGTGAGTGCAACACCAGCTGCCGGAGTTGCGGTGGCGGTATGTCCCACCTACGTGCATCTGGCGCAAGTAGTGAGTATGTGCCGGCTCTCTTCCTTAACAGTAGGCGCGCAGGACTGTAGTCATGCGCAAGCGGGAGCTTATACCGGTGAAGTTTCTCCGGCAATGTTGGCCGAGATAGGGTGTCACTGGGTGATCCTTGGGCACTCGGAACGAAGACAGTATCAGGGTGAATCCGACGCTCTGATTGCCGCTAAGTTGATGTCTGCGGCAGAGGCAGGTTTAAAGCCCATTGTTTGTGTCGGGGAAACGCGTGAGCAGCGCGAAGCGGGAACCGCGGAAGCGGTGGTTAGGGCTCAGCTGGAAGGGGCATTGCAGGGTCAGGCAAACTTAGGTCAGTTAGTGTTAGCCTATGAGCCCGTATGGGCGATTGGGACCGGACTGACTGCTACGCCAGAACAGGCTCAGCAAATGCATGCGTTTATGCGCGCTTGTCTAGTCGATATTGCCAATGTGGATGCAGCGGTCACAAGGGTTTTGTATGGTGGTAGTGTGAAGCCTGACAACGCGGTGCAGCTGTTTGCGCAGCCTGATATAGATGGCGCACTGGTGGGGGGGGCTGCTTTACTCGCAGCAGACTTCTTGGCAATTATCAACGCAGCGGCAGCGTGACAAAAAACTGTAAACTGTCCCTTGGAGGGACTTAAATATTATGGAACAGATAATTTTAGGTGCGCACCTACTTGTCGCATTAGCGATTATTGGCTTGATCCTGTTGCAGCAGGGTAAAGGGGCAGAAATGGGCGCATCATTCGGTGCAGGCGGCTCCCAAACGCTCTTTGGTAGCGATGGAGGCGGAAGTGTCTTGACCAAAGCGACGGCTTGTTTGGTCGCTTTATTTTTTGCCTCCAGTTTTAGCTTGGCTGTGCTGATCAATCAAAGAGCAGATATTGTAGATGACCTAGACTTGGCTATTCCTGCAGCAGCAGAGGTAAAAACTGCTGCTGATGGAGAGCTGCCAGTTCTGGACACGGCTTCCCCCGCAGTTACGGGCTCTAAAGGGGATGACTTACCAAGCTTGGATTGATAGATATTTGCCGAAGTGGTGGAATTGGTAGACACGCCATCTTGAGGGGGTGGTGAGCTATGCTCGTGCGGGTTCAAGTCCCGCCTTCGGCACCATTTAAGGCCTGACTGGGCTTCACCGGTTGACCTAAGTACTTGAAAATAATATATTATCTCCACTGGCTTCCAGTGGGGTCTGCTCAGATTTGCCCCCGATATTAAACATATTATTTATATGAGGGGTGTAATGGCAAACGTTCAGCTTCAGTCAAAAACGAAGCGTGAAGACTTACCGGCGCGGCAAGAGTATTACTTTCAGCTAATCCACAAAGGTCTTCATTTAGGCTTCCGCCGCTCTCCTTCTACAGGGTGCAGAGACTTGGGTTGCAAGAATTTTGCTGGAGAATGGTCGCTATGATCGCGCTCCACTAGGAGCGGTGACTTCGGATTTCGATTTCAGAGAAGGCCAAACTGCTGCCATAGCCGCAGCGGCTAAAGCGTTGTCCAGTGACGCGGAAGTTGGGACTTCTCAAAAACAAATCGCGTTAACTGTCTACAGCTATGAATGGCAGACGAAGATGCATCACGGTGCCGAGCGGGAGTACAAAAAATACTTACTCGATAAGAAAGGTGCCCGGACGCTAGCGAAGAAGAAGTTTAAGATTCGGACTGTGTCTGATCTAGTCAATGCCTACATCGAAGCCCACGGGCCTCTGCGCGCTAACGGGGGTTGGGTAGAGGAATCAGACAAGCGCGCCAGTAATGTCGTCCATAATCGAGAAATCGGGAGAGTAGAACTTCGGTGCTTGGAGGCAAGCGACATTTCCTCGCTGCAACGCGAACTTAGAGCAGGAGGCATGAAGCCAGCTAGCGTAAACCGCAGTGTCGCAATCCTTCGGGCAGCTTTGAACTGGGGCTATGCGGAAAAGCTGATCGCCTCTGAGCCGCACAAGGCTGCGAAGCGTGAGAAAGCAGGAGCCCACATAGCCCGAAAGAAACTCCCCCTGACAGTCAGCGATGCCTGGCGCACGTTAAACTTCGCAGAGTCCACCATAATGATGGAGCTGCTCAATCACTGCAGAGGGTTTGGAGTTTCAGTGCTTCCTGTTCATGACTGTCT
>Ga0075444_10002469_pt1 | contig 11150 bp, 13 predicted proteins | sample CoawatmetaG01DNA_FD_76836 | JGI IMG/M metagenome (GOLD analysis project Ga0075444, IMG submission 76836) | Marine microbial communities from the West Antarctic Peninsula - Coastal water metaG017-DNA | ecosystem: Environmental > Aquatic > Marine > Coastal | place: Atlantic Ocean: West Antarctic... | reverse complement strand
GATAAATAACTTACATATTTGAATTTTTTAATCATTCTTTTTCTTCTCATATTTTTTAACGCTTGATAAAATTGCCTGAGCCACTTAATTGTATCCTTCTGCATTGTAATGCCCACCAAGACTAAATGGAAAAAGTGATTTTGGATTGGGGTGATTAGCAAAAACCTCTTGATGAATGTCAATTACTGGAATACCTATTGCCTTAACTATATTTATCACCTCAGATTTTTTTTTGAGCTTGGGATATGAGTTGTTAGTGTTAGTATATCTATAATACTTTGGCAAATAAATAAAGTAAATATCTCCACCTGATCCTTCAACCCTCTCTTTTGCTTTAGTAAGAATTTCAGCAAACATTGGATCATCAGTTACTTCAATATCATTCCCAACGTCAAAATTTAGCATATTTCTGATTGCAGCCAAACGGACCCAAGAATTTTTTTTTCGTAAAACTTGCTTTTTTATAATATATTTTTCCAACTTGCTGTCAATCTCTTTCTGACGATTAATTAAATTTTGAGAGAATTTATCATCCATATATCGCATGAGTAGAGGAATTTTTTTATCTCTTTGTAAATCACTTGTAAGATCGTTCCTAGAATAGATCCACAATACTTTTTTAGGTTTTATTGCCCCTATATATTCTGTGATTTCTGCAAGCTCCATTAAAGGACCATTGCCACTCCTACCTAGATTAATAGCTGATTTTTGGGTAATAAAGCGAAGTTGTCCTGCAATATCCTCTCCAGGCTGAACTGCCACACCCTCAGTAAATGAGTCCCCAGTTAATAGCCATTCTACCTTTTTAGCATCCCACTCAGAATCTGGATTGTTGAAGCCATAACGATCACTTAAATAAACCATACGCTGCCCACTTTCATTTTCACCTACGGTAGTTTTATTTGAGATACCACCTAACGGCAATATTTTCTCATCCATAGTTAATAGATCTCTGGGCCTGACAGCTGGAACTGCGTCTTCTCCTTCTGCAATAAGGCTCTCAATTACTTCTAGTTTTGTTCGTTGATCAAAATCAACTCCTAATTTTACTGATGTTCGATTTACTTGTTCTAATCCTAAAAAAATCAACCCACCTTCAATCATATATATCCCAACTAATAAAGAGATTGCTATCATTACAATATTGGTTCGAATTTCTTTATGAAGCCTTAGTACCAATCCCCAGAAAAGAATTCCTAAAAATGAAATGATATAGTACTTGTAGTAAATAGAAATATCACCATCAAAAGGAGTTATTTCTGCACGATAGTATGTATAAATCAATAGTAGTATTGAAGCTAAAAAAAATAGCCAGCTCATCCATCTACCAAATGAATAAATTTTATCGTTATCACTATTCCCGTTTTGAATTTTGATATTAATCCAATTCATATTTTTCTTTATAATCCTCAGATAGTGATTTGTTCTGCTGATCTTTTCTACTTATGCAGTTACCAACTACTAACAAATCTAATTCGTTTCCCATAAAGCACTTAAAAGCATCTTTTGGTGAGCAAACAATTGGCTCCCCTCTAACGTTAAAAGATGTATTTATAACTACTGAACAATCTGTTTTCTCTTTAAATTTAGTTATTAGATTGTGATATGTTGGATTAGTTTCTTTGTGAACTGTTTGTATTCTGGCAGAGTAATCAATATGGGTTACGGCTGGAATCCTTGAACGCCTGATGTTTAACTTATCGATACCAAATAAAGATTCTTCTACTGCAGTCATCTTTCTACGTTTATCTTTTTTAACATCACTTACTAAAAGCATATAAGGAGAATCATAATTTAAATTAAACCACTCAGTCAAATCCTCACGTAATATTGATGGTGCAAAAGGTCTAAAGCTTTCACGGTATTTAACTTTAAGGTTAAGTTTCTGTTGCATTTTTTCTGAACGAGGGTCAGCAAGAATAGATCTGCCACCAAGTGCACGAGGCCCAAACTCCATTCTGCCTTGGAACCAACCTACTACCTTGCCATCTGCGAGAGCTTGTGCGGTTTGTTCAATCATCTCGTCTTCAGTGACTGAATCAAATTTAGCTCCACAATTTAATAGTTCTTTTTCAATAGAATTATTTGTATAACTAGGGCCAAGATAGGAGCCCTTCATAGAATCTTTAGGATTAATTATGCGAGGTTTATTTAGTTCTTTATGCCATACTGCTAAAGCAACACCAAGAGCGCCACCAGCATCACCTGACGCAGGCTGAATCCAAACATCTTTAAAGGACTTATCTTCAAGTATCTTTCCATTAGCAACACAGTTAAGTGCTACTCCACCAGCCATACATAGATTTGGAATTTTATATTCCTTTGATAATGACCTAGTCATAGCAATAATAACTTCTTCAGTAACTGCTTGGACTGATGCGGCAATATCCATATGGAATTGTGTTATTTTATCTATATCTGGTTTTCTAATAGGCTCACTAAATAAATCAACAAACTTTTGATTAACCATAGTTAGGCCTGTTGCATAGTTAAAATAAGACTGGATTAATCTAAATGAACCATCCTCTTTTACATTAATAAGTTTTTCTAAAATCAAATCTTTATATTTAGGATCACCATAAGGAGCTAGACCCATTACCTTATATTCACCACTATTAACTTTAAATCCTAAATAGTAAGTAAATGCAGAGTAAAGCAATCCAAGTGAGTGTGGGAAATGAATCTCTTTAACAATATTAAGCTCATTTCCTTGACCAATGGCTACAGCACTGGTAGCCCACTCCCCCACACCATCTAGAGTTAAAACTACTGCATTTGTAAAAGGTGAAGCGTAGAAAGCACTCGCAGCATGACTAAAATGGTGTTCCCCAAACATTATCTTTCTTTCATCAAAATTCTTTTCAATTTTCTTAATTTCTTTAATAAGCATATTTTTTAAAAATAGCTTTTCTCTCAGCCATATTGGTATTGCCATTCTAAATGATTGCAAGCCCTTAGGCACAAGGGCAACATAAGTTTCTAGTAATCGCTCAAACTTTAAGAATGGTTTATCATAAAAAGCAACATAGTCAATTTGTTTTAATGATAATCCTGCTTCTGATAAGCAATAATTTATTGCATTAACCGGATATGATGAGTCATGCTTCTCACGAGTAAAACGCTCTTCTTGGGCTGCTGCAATAATTTCACCATTAACAACTATTGCTGCGGCACTATCGTGATAGAAGGCTGAGATTCCTAATATAGCTATCATTTTCTAGAATAAAGTATAAATAAATGGTGCTACAACTGAACCTTGACTCATTACAATTAATCCACCAAATATTGCCATCACTAATAGAATTGGAAGTAGCCAAAACTTCCTTCTAACACGCATAAAGTTCCAAAGCTCTTTAATAAATGACACTTGCTCGTCTAAAATTGGTTTTTCATTGAACCTGTTGGTTCTTTTTGTTCAATCCAATATGATTTAGCATTTTGATCTAACTTTTGTTTAAGTAGGTCTTTACCTAATAATCTCATAATAAGGCCAGTAGGCACTATAGAAACTAAATAAATCAATGTTATAACTATTGGTGAAATTATAGAGCTAAGAAATATACCCATCTTGAACCAGAGTTTATTAGGGATAGACAACAATCTAGGAGATAAAAAGGCTAGTAATAAAAATATAGTTGAAACAATTATCAACCATAAATGAGGCGCTTGAGAATCGTATAAAGGATATAAAGCAATAACTAAAAATAAGATTGAGAATAGAATACCAAAAGATTTTTCAGTCGGAATAGAGTAGTTTATTTTGGACATTGATAAGGCAATTCTTTAAATTATAATTTTCACCATATTGTACATAAGGTGCAAATTTAATTTAATTAAAATGTTAACTTTCTTTCACTTAACTCTCTTCAAGTATGGCGTGCCACGGATACTCACTAAGTATTCAAAACAGTCATTTGTCTTTAGAAATTCTTTAACTGCTTGTCTGGCACCAGGAAACTGCTCATCTGCTGCAAACTCCTCATCACTAACAAAATCATCAATAACAATTATGCCACCAATGCTTATCTTATGCCATAAATTCTTTAGGGGTGCTAATAAGGATTGGTATAAATCCCCATCTAAATGAAGTATTGAAATCTTATCAGTTGGAAAATCAACTGTTGTTTTTTCGAAAAAACCTTTAATAGTTTTAACATTATTATCTAAGTTGGAATTTGTAATAATTTCATTTAATGTTTTTATACTATATTTAAATTGTTTATTTGGACTTTCATGCCATTCGCCTTTCTTAGGGTTGCGAGGTGACACGTCTTCTTTACTCGGTTCAGGAAAGCCTTCAAAGCTATCTAAAGCGTAAATTTGTTTTGAATAGTTGGGTGAAATGTTGGTCATCAGATTATTGATGGACATTAAAGTAATAAGACTTCTACCTCTCCCAACTCCACACTCAACAATATCTCCATCTATAGAAGAAGTTTGCTGAAAGAACTCCCACCAGTAAACCACATTTAGTATATTGCCTGAATCCATGCAATGGAAATAGTCACTTACAGAAGATGGATGAGGTTTTTGAATAAATAATTCAGATGTATGCATTGTTTGAGTATGAAAAAAACTTTATTTTACAGATTTAATAGTTTCATTTTGACTTAGCTTAGATTTTTATAAGCAATAATTTTTAATCATTAATTCATTTTAAACGAGTAAGTGTTTAAAGAATGTTTTTCAGCTTAAAATTGTTGAACAAATAAGTCTGAAAATTAATTGGGCAAACTAAGAATAAAAGTGATTATATGATCATATTTGGTAATATTAATTTTATAAAACTTTTGAGATTATCTTATAAAAGGCCTTTTAAATCAATTACATTTAAGTGCAATGTTACTGAGCGGGAATAACTAAAATTGTTAAAACCCCTGTTAAGAAAATAATGTTTAAATATAAAGTTAATACAAACTAATTACTGGAGTGCTTAAAAATGATAGGGAATGCATTTTTAATCTCTTTACAAATATAAACTTAATTCTATCAAACTAGATTAGTCATTATGTTGTCATCTTTTTTAACAGGTTTTTTCCTTGGACTGTCTTTAATTGTAGCTATTGGAGCTCAGAATACTTTTGTTCTAAGACAAGGTATTCTTGGCCAACATGTCTTTTATGTAGCTTTATTTTGCGCACTTGCTGATGCTCTACTAATTACAATTGGTGTTGTAGGGATATCCTTTTTTTTAAATAATTTTATTAACCAATATTCGTCATTTCTTTTTGGTTTATCTGCTATTTGGCTTTTTGGCTATGGAGTTATCAGGTTACTATCTGCATTTAAATCTAATAAATCTATTGAAGTTGATGAGTCTTCGTTAAAAAGTCTTTTCCCAACAATAACAGTTGCTGCAATTCTTACTTTTTTAAATCCTCATGTATATCTTGATACGATGATTCTTATTGGATCAATATCTCAACAATTTACTGGATTTCAAAAAATTACATTTACATTAGGAGCTATCCTAGCTAGTTTTGTTTTTTTCTTCAGTCTAGCATATGGATCTAGACTATTAACTCCACTAATGCAACGTCCTTTTTCATGGAAAATTCTTGATAGCTTAATAGCACTCATTATGTTTATCATTGCATTTAGTTTAGCTTCAGCTGGAAGTTGGCTTTAATTAGTAAAGCTTTGTTAAAATTAAACTATGACTAAAGATGAAAAGTGGATGTTACTTGCACTAAAACAGGCAAAAAAAGCTGAAGAACACGGTGAAGTTCCTGTAGGAGCCGTTTTAGTTAAAGATGGACTTCTTGTTGCACAAGCACATAATCAGCCTATCTCAAAAAATGATCCAACGGCCCATGCTGAAATTCAATTGATACGTTCTGCAGGGGAAAAACTCCAAAACTATCGTTTAAATGGAACTTCGCTCTACGTTACTCTAGAGCCTTGTGCAATGTGTTTAGGTGCAATAATGCATGCTAGAATTGAGCGCATTATCTATGCAGCCTATGATCAAAAAACAGGTGTTTGTGGGTCTTCAGATAACTTAGTGAACGCAAACTGTTTTAATCATAAAATTAGTCTAACTAGTGGAGTGTTAGAATATGAAAGCAAGAAACTCTTGAAGAATTTTTTTGTTTCAAGAAGATAAGTTTTTAGCATTTAAAAAAATACATTTATATTGAAATAATTGCTTAACAATTATTATCTTATTTAGATAAAATACAGGATTAATCGAACAAAAAAAGAAAATGCTTAAAAATAATGAGGAAGCCTACTATCAAGATGATATTGATTTAAGAAAAATATTCAATTCTTTATTAGAAAGAAAATTTTTTATTTCTGTTATCACTATCTTTGTTACTGCTATTGCAATCCAATATGCATTAACTCTGCCGACAAACTATATCGTGAGCTCTTCATTCACATCACCTAATGATAATTCAGTTCTAGCTATAACAGGTCAAGACAGCTTTGAACAGGAAACTAGTGCAACTTTATTCTCTGATTTTTTAACCAACATATCAAATCGAAATATTCAAAAAAAAGTTTTTATTGATGGTGATTTTTTAACTTTAATGAACCCAGGCAACGAACTTATTGATGATGTTGAGCTGCAAATTGCAGGTTTTGTTGAACGCGTTAAAATTTCTCCACCTGCAATTTTATATACAAACTCCAGAAAAGTTCCTAACCTTACTGAACTTCCTTATAAAGCCTCAATAGTTGGGAAAAATCCTGAATTTCTTTCACTTTATTTGAAAAAACTAATAGATTATGCAAATTTCATTACTATTAATCAAAAAGAGTTAATTGCTAAGCAAAAAATTTCGAATCGTTTAGAGGAAATATCTCTAAGACGTGATCTAATAATAGATCATGCTAATAAAGATCGATTAGCAGAAATCGAACGTATCAAAGAAGAAGATAGTCAAAGATTAGATGAACTTTTAAATGAGATTGATTCAGTAAGGAGTCAAGCGGAGCAGGAACGATTAAACCAGATAGCTTTATTAACTAGCTATATTGATATAGCAAAATCGTTGGGGATTAAAGAAAATAATTTCAAAATGTTTAAAGATAGAAATGTAAACTCTGACCTTACAATCAGTATTGGTGAGAACAACTCCTTACTTCCTGAATGGTATTTATATGGTGAAAACGCACTAGTTAAAAGACTTGAGTTATTGAAAAATCGTAAAAATAATGATCCATTTATTCCAAAATTAGCAGAACTAATATCTCAAAAAAAGTCAATTGAACAGAACCCAATTTTAAAAACTCTTATTAAAAGAGTAAGTGATACGCCATTTATTCCTGAAATTAACGTACTAGATGTTGAAAAATTAAAGCTTGAATCAAAAGTAATTGATCTAACTGGTTTCGATGCTATGCAGCTAAGTCAAGATAGTTTTTATATGCCTATTAAATCAAAAAAAATAATGATTGTCTTGCTATCATTTATTCTTAGTCTGGTAGCCAGCATTTTATTGGCTTTGTTTATGAATGCATTAAGACCTGATAATAATGTGTCACAGAATTAAGTATTTATGTTGACATGTATTTTTTGGTTTTTTATATAATTTATTCTATCTCTGAAGTTCATCAAAAGTATAGTATTTGATTGAGAATTTACCTATCTTGATAGGGAAAATCTTGACTTTGACTTTTAGACTCTATCTCAAGTGTAAATTTTAAGCGGAGTGTGTGATCATCTAAACACTTACACCCCGTTCTATTCCAATGTGATGAAATTAATTTGGATTGTACCTTTAATGAATCAATCATTCTATTTCTAGAATTCTCAATCGAATTCCAATCCAAATTCATTCAACAGTTGAGGCCAATTGCTATAATTTGATTGATTCCAGTTGAAGAGTCAATTTCTAGTCCAACGTACAGTCATTAAATCAAAATCGCTTTATATTCCAAATGATTTTGATACCAAAGATTCATATAGTTTGTAACATTTTTTTGACAAGTTATTATCAAAAGTGTGCTCAATAACTTTTTCTGTTTCTTTAAATAAGAACTTAATCTCTTGATTAATGCCTAGAAGGTCTTTAACATTAACCCAAACTTTTGGATTACCACATAACGACTCATACCCAATCAGATAAAGCTCTCCATGCCTAGCAGATAATTCAAAAACAGACTTATAAGTCAAATACCATTGTTCTAACCAATGATTAAATTCATTTTCATTAGGATATAGAAGATTAGTAGTATGAAACATTTTATAATCCAAACCAAATTCACTATGTCCAATCCATTTCATATAATCTCGTACAAAAGTATCTTCATTTTGTGTTTGAACAAACTTTATATGTTGAGAAAAAAGAGACAATGCTTGCTGAAGTGGATCACGAAAAGGAATCAATATTTTCGAACGTGGAAAAATTTTACTAATTAGAGCTAATCTTTTAATATTTTGATTGTTTTTGCTCAAATAATGAGCTTTATTGTTCTTTTTTAAAATAAGTGAAATGAATTTTATAAAAAATTCTTCACGAATTTTTACATCATCACCAAACGTTTTCCAGAAAACCTCTTCAAATGCCTCAGGAGAATTAATATAGATTTTTACACCATCACCATGCGCTCTTTCTTTTGCTTCACCACCGATACTTTTACGATTAATTTTTCCCCATAAGTTTGGTGTGAGAATAAACGGCATATCATCATACGTTAACGATGCAAATCGATTCGATTGATATATAGCATTCAATAAGATCGTCGTTCCTGATCTTGCAAGTCCTGTCACAAAAACATGGTCATCATCAAAGTTATCATCTTTTTTTAAAAAGATAGATTGCTCAACATCAAACATAATCTCCCGCATGAATTGAGACGAAAGCACTGATCGATGTAAAAATCGTTGGAGTGTTGAATAATTATTCATTCAAAGAAAATTATTCTAAGTTTAAAGTATATTAAAGAAATTACGATTGACATTGTAAAACCTATAACTGACAAGAGAAGTGCTTGAAATTTAGTGGATAGAACTATAAATCCAGAAAATATAAGAATAATTAAGAACAATATTCCTAGGATTAATAATGAATTTTTCAAAAGAATAACAGCATATGTTGGAACCATCTTCTCTTTCCAATGGTCACTAATATTAGGCTCCATAATGACATGAAACACCTTGCTCAAATTCCTACCAATTGAATTAACATAAGACATGAATTTCAGTCTTAAAAATAATTCAATACTCAAAACACAAGCAACGACAAGATATACATAATCTATCATAAATCAATAATAATCTTTTTTACTTCTTTCTATTTTTTAGCACTCTTTTAATTGGGTAATATAAGATACCAAATAGTGCTAATAAAATCGCCCCAATAACTCCAAGAACCCCAGCAATTAATCCACCTCCCATGCCGGGTCCTATGTATGCAAATACAGAACTACTAATTGATAACAGAACAATTGTTAAGTTTATTTTTTTCATATCTAATTTTCGGTTGCTATAACTTTACGGACTTTTTTAATATCTTCTGGTTTATATAAAATACGAGACCAAGGCAGGCCATAAACATATCCATCATCTGAACGGTTTACATATTGCCATTGCAACGATGTATCTTTATTAAAGTATAGCAGTCTACCGTAATTTTGTTCTTCAATAAAAAGATCGCCGTTGTCAAATATCTGATTTAATCCGGCTGTAATAGTTCTCACATCATATTGAGCCAAGGTTTCATCAAGATATTTAGAATATGAATCTGTTATAAAATCATAAATTACAATCTCATTATGACCATCAACATCAGAATTACCAAAAAGATTTAAATTATTGTTGAAAATTGAGATTCTATGATCATCTAATATATCAACATCGTGTTGCCCTGAGGTATATTCCACGCCCTTCCATATAATTTTATTTGTTGACGGTCGATATAAGATAATCGTCGATAGACCCCACAATGATAAGAAGACATCTCCACGTTTCCAATGCGGACCGTCACTCAGTACTGGCTGAATGTCATTTAAATGTATAGGGTCATTTGTATAAAAACTCGTAGTGGGGAATAACAAAAACCCTAAATTATTTTCTATCAAGATGTTACTAACAGATTTCTGAAATAAAATTTTACCATCTGGTGAAACTTTTGTTATTGCATCATCTTTATAATTACCATGCTCTGAACTAACATTTCTTCTATCAACTTTATAGGGGTAGGCCTCAGTTGGAACCCAGAGATTTCCTTCATGATCCTTTTCTAGACTGTGGTGGAAAACATCTTCTTGGTTTTGCCATATCAATTGACTATTTTTATCAATCTTAACTAGTGGGGAAGAGTTTTGAAAGATTAACCCCCCATCTTCAGTCAAAAATGGATGGTCTATACGATATCTGCTAGCATTTTTATCTCTTTCTAGGTATTTAAACTCAGGACGAGAAACGTCAACTAAATTATTAATTTGATTAATATCAGGACTCCAAGTTTTTTTAACCTCAAACGATCTTAAATCAACAAGTTCAACAACTGATCTGTTTATATTGCTGATATATTTTGAAAGTAATAAGTATTTTTCTTCTTTAAGGGGTTTTCCCTGAAATCCTGAAATGTTTGAAAACCGTTGTTCCACAGACTGTAAATCAAAACCTTGACCACGAACTATTTTTTGTAGATTCGTAGGTATCTCAGCTATAAAAAGAGCAGTACTAGATAAAATCGGTAATCGAGATACTGCTGATAGTATTTCATGTCGGACTAGGGATCCAAACCCCACCATTCCTACAAAGATTAAAACACATGTCAAACATATCACCCATAGTTCAACTTTAATTTTTTTTAATAAATTCATTATTGATAATAAAAGACGAATAATTTATTGAATTATATATTCTAAAAACCAATTCTACTTCAAAATGAATTAAAAGCTTAAGAATTAACCTTTTTTACCAGTACCGTTCCACATCTTGAATTTTCTATTCAATGTCAATCCAATTTCTAAAATATACAATAATGGATACATTACAATTACTTTCTTATACTGTAAATGCATATATAACTTATAAGTCTAGAATTAAAGAATACATCTGAAGAAACTATTGAATCCATACTTGAAAATAAATTAAGACAAAAGGGTTTAATTAATTATTTCTGCTTAAAGAGAAACCACTATCTCAATATGGGGTTTAAAGAGATAAGCACCAAAGCCTTTTTGAGTATAAT
>Ga0075444_10002463_pt1 | contig 11165 bp, 9 predicted proteins | sample CoawatmetaG01DNA_FD_76836 | JGI IMG/M metagenome (GOLD analysis project Ga0075444, IMG submission 76836) | Marine microbial communities from the West Antarctic Peninsula - Coastal water metaG017-DNA | ecosystem: Environmental > Aquatic > Marine > Coastal | place: Atlantic Ocean: West Antarctic... | reverse complement strand
GGCTGGATGCAAGCATCGGTTATTAGATACGAGGGCAAATCCACGTCATCTACTTTAATCAAGTATCCACCCGGAACAGCTTCAATAATGCGACAGACAAGCTCCTGGTTTGGCCGCAACCGTCTCCCGGTGGCACCGTTTCTACTCCCAGATCCACTCCCACCGCCAGCGCCAGAACCTCCAGCAGCAGCTCTAAGCTGTTGATATTGCACGATTGAAGCTACATTCTTGCGCTGTGGCCTTAACATGGAAGGAAATACCAGTTAGCACTTAACAATATCAATCCTTATACCCAGCTGAACTAAATCAGTTACCCTCGACTTACCGAACAAAGAAGAAGAAGAAGAAGAAGAAGATAAACATCAATCAAAAGAGTGATGAAACATGAGTGAAAAGGTTTGACAAGGTCGCAAAGCCACCAGGTCGATACCGAAGAAGCTACTTCTATGCTATTTTCTACAACTAGAAAGAGAAATTTACTACTCTGGCTACAGCGAATGACGGCGCCCCAAAGACTGGTCTAAACGTGCAAGAAAAAAGCCCAAAAGACAACAAAAAAGAAATTCCGCCGTATGAGAACTTGCTTCGACTTGGCCTAATAGCTTTCTGGCTCAGCCTCATTTTCACCGGTCTGTTTGGCTTTGCTCAGGTAGAAAAAATTCCCTATAGCCGCTTTCTTACAGAACTGAACAATAACAAACTCTCCGAGATTTACGTATCACCGGAAGAAATTAAAGGCACTTTAAAAGCAGCAGACAACAAGGTCAAGACCTTTCGCACAGTACGTATTGACGATCCCCAACTGGCTGCAAAACTGGCACAACACGCGGAAGTATTCCAAGGGGTACCAGAAGACCTGGTCTGGAAATCATTGGCATCATGGTGTATTCCAATCATCATCCTCTTTGGTATCAGCTCACTTATTGCCCAAAAGATTGCTAATAGTGATTCGGGCATTCCTGGTCTAGGCATGCGCAATATTGTCAAAAGTGGCGCAAAAACTTATATGGAAAGCGATGTCAAAACAACGTTTAAAGACGTCGCTGGCGTTGATGAAGCAAAAGAAGATCTACAAGAAGTAATTGGTTTTCTCAAAGAACCAGAGCGCTACAACCGCCTTGGCGGCCACCTACCAAAGGGAATATTACTGGTCGGGCCGCCGGGAACTGGCAAGACTTTGCTGGCTAAAGCTGTGGCTGGCGAGGCAGCCGTGCCATTCTTCTCTATTAGTGGCTCTGAATTTGTCGAAATGTTTGTTGGGGTTGGAGCAGCACGAGTACGTGATCTATTTACTCAAGCGCAAAGCAGCGCCCCATGCATTATCTTCATTGATGAATTAGATGCCTTAGGTCGCTCAAGAGGACTCAGCCCGATGGGCGGCCACGACGAAAAGGAACAGACGCTAAATCAATTATTGGTTGAGATGGATGGCTTTGACCCACGACAGGGCGTAATTCTTTTAGCAGCAACTAACAGACCGGAAATTCTCGACCAAGCACTCTTGCGCGCCGGCCGTTTTGATCGGCACATCGTGGTTGATCGCCCTGACAAATTAGGCCGAGAGCAAATTCTCACCGTACACCTGCGCAAAGTAACATGCAACCAGACCGATGTGGTGGAGCCTATGGCAGCAGCAACCACCGGCTTCACCGGTGCAGACCTAGCAAATCTAGTTAATGAAGCAGTTCTTGGCGCTACCAAGCGTGGTGCCACAACCGTCGAACTTAGCGATTTCAATACAGCCCTAGAGCGCATCATAGCCGGGCCAGAGAAGAAACACCGACTGCTAGCAGCCAAAGATCGCGAGATTGTGGCCCATCACGAGATTGGCCATGCACTAGTTTCTCTAGCCTTACCGGGCAGCGATCCAATTCAAAAAGTATCCATCATTCCTCGAGGAGTTGGCGCTCTAGGCTACACAATGCAACGCCCCACGGAAGACCGTTTTCTCATGTCTAGAAGCGAATTAGAAAACAAACTCGCAGTGCTATTAGGCGGCCGAGCAGCTGAAATGCTTACCTTCGAAGACATTTCGACAGGAGCTGCTGACGACTTAGCGAAAGCGACAGAGATTGCTCGCAGCATGGTGACACGCTATGGCATGAACAAATCACTCGGACCTGTTACTTACGAAGGCGAAACCCAGGCCTTTCTAAACGGCTACAAGCCATCCGACATGGAAGGTAGAAAGTTTAGCGAAGAAACCGCCCGTGAAATAGATTGTGCCATACGAGAGTTAGTCAATGCTGCCCTACAAAAGGCAATTGCAATATTGACCGAGCGCAGAGCAAACCTGGAAGCAGCAGCAAAGCTGCTACTAAACAAAGAGAGTCTGACACAGCAAGAACTCATGGCGGTGGCAGGGCCTGCAATCGAACAGAATGTAAGCTAGAAGAGCTACAGCATTGCCTCTACAGTTGTCGATACCAGGAGAAATTAGCATAGCGGGGAAAATTCCTTTCAAATACAAGGCTCTTTTGGGAATATAGGCAGTCAAGGTAATAACAAATACCAGGTAGGCCTCCAAAGAAACATTCCGGTGCGCCTGTGGCAAAAGCTGCAAGAAGTAACAAAATTCTACTCTGCGTCTCGAACACTGGCGGGGGCCATCGCAGTGCAGCAAGAGCGATCGAAAATGCCATACATGAACTGCTCAGCGCTAAATCAGACACAGCAGACAAGCCATCTTATGAAGTCGTAACTGTCGATGTCGTTGAGAAGAGCAGTCCTCTTCATGGCGTATTTGTCGCAATCTACAACCTACTATTGCGCTACGATCAAGGCTGGATGAAGTACTACTTCGCTCTAATCGAAACCTTCAAACCAGACAACTCAAAGCTTGGCTATTGGCTAGCCTCTGGCTATTTAAACAAGCTACTGCATAGCATCAGACCGGCAGTCGTGGTTTCAATTCATCCCATGGCCAATCACTACCTAGCCAAAGCTCTAGCTGACGCCAAACTACCCAACCAGCCTGAGCTAATTTTGGACGTGATTGATCCAAATGCACAATTGTGGATAGGCTGGGCATGCCGTGATGCAAAAGTCACTATCGTCGCCAACGAACTAGCGCAAAAACGCTTGGTGTCTCTGGGTGTAGATGCAGACAAAATACTAACATTAGGTATGCCAGTCGATCCAATCTACTTGCGTCCAGCAGAAACCAGTCGAGAGAAATTCCTCACAGACCTAGGACTAGAGCCAGACAAAGTAACTATCTGCTTAACAGCGGGTTGGGCTGGCGGTGGCAACTTTATCAAAATCTACAGCGCTCTAACAAGCGTAAGCAAGCCTGTGCAAATGATAGTAATTTGTGGCAACAACGAAAGGCTATATCAGAAGATCCAAAAGATCGCCCAGACCATGCCGTTCAAAACAACCGTAGAGCGGGAGCTACCATCATTGTCGGACGCCATGAGTGCTTGTGACTTGCTAGTAACAAAGGCCGGCGGACTTACCACCTTCGAGGCAATAGCTCGCCGCTTGCCGATGGCAATTGATATGCTGACAGAACCGATGCCGCAAGAAGGTGGCACGGCAGAGATTTTAATTGAGGCCGGACTAGCAAAACCAATCAATCAGCCATCTGACCTGGTCACAATAATAGAGGCACTTGAGCACATTGAGAACAGAGCCAACTTGCCCCTTCCCCCAAAAAACAATCTTGACTGTACCCATGCAGTATATGAAATCGCTAAAATTATTCTAGCGAATTGCCGCAGTGAGTCTGAGTAAAACTGCCACTAAATCTAATCGACAACGCACGCAGCATAATGCTCACTATGGCTCTACCATGAAGGCTATCCCTGACACCTTTAGTGCGATATTATTATCGTTTGGCTTTGGTCGAACAATCAATTCAGAATTTTCAAGGGAAAGACAACAAAAAAATGAGTGCTCTAATCGACTGTTTGATTATTGTGGGAGGGACAACAGTACTCTCGCTGGCTGGAGTATTCATTGTGCGCAAACGCGCATCAAGAGAAGTACTTGAAGCCTCTCATGAAGTCGGTGGCTACTTGCTCGCTATCATCGGCACTCTCTATGCAATCTTAGTTGGCTTGATAGTCGTCAACGCCGAAACAAAAGTAGATACCGCAAGCGACAAAGCCGTAATCGAAGCAAATAAGCTAAGCAATATTTATCACGTCAGCCTAAGATTCGAACCAGAGGCCAGGCACAAAATACGCGAAGACCTATACAACTATGCTGTAACCGCAGTTAATCAAGACTGGGAGAAAGTGGAGAGTGGTGCTGAAAAAGAGGGCACAATCTCACCCTACCAGCACCTCTGGAAAGATATTGTTGGCTACACTCCTCGCAACGAAAGCGAACAAGAGTGCTACGCCGTCATGCTGCAAGACCTAGAAGAACTCTCGGAAGCACGTAAATATCGCATGGTGGCAGCTAAAAGCAAACTTTCGCCAATACTATGGGCAGTGCTCATTGCCGGCGGAACTATGATTGTACTTTTCACCTATTTCTTCTTCGTAGAAAATCTATTTTCACAGTTATTGATGACAGCCAGTGTGGTTATCTTCCTTTCAATGAATGTCTACCTAATCTACATTTGCCAAAACCCATATCGTCCTGAACTGGGAGCAAAAGAAGCAGGTTTTGGCTTTAGTTTTAATCCAAAATGGTTTAAAGATGAACCAGAGCAAGCAATGAAGAGAGAAGTGAAGACTGAGACAGAGATTAGGCAGGACCAAACCAAGTGAAACACTCCTTACCATTGGCACTAATGCTAGCAACCCTCTGCTGCCAGAGCGCCTTTTCGCAACCCCTGAATCAAATGAATCAGGGGAGCTACACTCCACAACAATCTCCGAACAACAATTATGGACGCGGGCAAGCTGCACGACAAAGCACTGACAATTTTGAACAACGGCTAGCAAATATAGACGCCATGATCAAAGAACAAATGGTTACCTGCAATGTGCCTGGATACTCCATCGGCATCATAAAATCAGGGCAGGTAGTTTTTCAAAAGTGCTATGGATTTGCTGATATCGAGCGACGCATTCCAGTCACCAATGACACCATATTTGGTTTAGCATCAGTGACAAAAACATTTACTGGCGTGACATTGTTGTCGCTCGTAGACAAAGGTCTTGTTAGTCTAGACGACCCCCTGGAAAAATATGTAGACGGGCTGACCAAGCCTTACAAGAGCCTCACGGTGCGCCAGCTTTCGTCTATGGCAGCAGGGGTACCAGAAAAAGTAAATCCAGAAGTAGACTGGAAAGATCAAATAGATATTTTGATTCATCAACCACTGGTATCAGAACCAGGCTCACAATATCTCTACTCGAATTACAGCTATCGATTGGTCGGCTCAATCATAGCTAAAGCATCAGGCAAACCATACCTAGAAATGGTTGGCGAAACCATCTTGGCACCACTACAGATGCGAAATACTGCCACCACAGTAATGCTCCAACCAACGGGACTTGTGGCCCAAGGCTACGGCTTGAACAAAGCTGGGCGACTAGTGCCAGTAGAGTATAAAAGCCCAGCTATTTCTTTCGCAGCTGGAATGCTAGCTAGCAATTGCAATGACATGCTCAGGTACGCCCTCGGCTTAATGTCACGCCGCATGCTCACTGAGAAAGGCTATCGGACGCTCTGGTACGACCGTCCAGCTCTAACTACCGGGCAGCCAAACCCATGGGCCTTTGGCTGGAAAGCTGGACCCAACCCAAGTCTAGGTGGGCAGCACCAAGTTTTCTGGGGTGGTGCCACTCAAGGTGTCGGCTCAATCATCATCATCCTACCGGAGAGTAATTGCGCAGTGGTCGCCCTGAGCAGCTTGCGCACCCCAGAGGTTCACCAGATCGGAAAAACTGCTATGCGCATGGCCTTTGGCGACGCCTCAGCAAAGGCACAAGAAGAAACGCCGCCGGCAGAATCAAACGGAAGCGACTAGCTGCTACTCCTAAAATAGAAATACAAGCTGTAGTTTTCTATTGCTATGTCGCTGAGACAAATGCATGTTGTTGCGAACTGAGAAATTTTCTGTTTGCACTTTTTGCGGCTCATGCTATAGTGAAAAAACGTTCGCCACCAAAAGGTATTCAATCGTGATCTGGTCTCTACAGCATCAAAGCCTCAACGGAAGCCAATTTAATTGGCTCAATCCGCTGCGTCATGGCTTCGCTGTACAGAATCAAGAGGATCACGTTCATGTTGTCTTACAAAATCCCAACCCGTCAAACCCGCGTATCTAATTGTCCTTCGGGGATTAGTTCACTGGCAGAACGTGGGCTTTGGGAGCTCAATGTACGAGGTTCGATTCCTCGATCTCCGATTGTTTATTGTGCTATAGCTCAGTTGGCAGAGCGACCGCCTGTTAAGCGGTTGGTCCCTGGTTCGAGCCCAGGTAGCACAGAAATATTCTGCGCAGCGAGCAACTGCGCAGAAATACTCCGCGGTCGTCTAACTGGCAGGACAGCGCCCTTTGAAGGCGCGAATCTTGGTTCGAATCCCAGCTGCGGAAAATTGTGGCTATGGTCTAGCAGTCTAAGACTCTGGGTTGTGAGCTCAGAAACGTGGGCGCGAATCCCACTAGCCACCCCATCCGGGATTAGGAAAATTGGTAAATCCGCCCGCCTTAGAAGCGGTTTTTTCTCAGTTCGAGTCTGAGATCCCGGACCACGCGAGAATCGGTTAACTGGTAAACCAACTGATTCCAAATCAGTGACTGAGCGTTCGAATCGTTCTTCTCGCGCCATTGCCATCGTAGTGATTGTGGTCAACACGTGCCGTTGAAGGCGGCGAGAAACTGGCTCGAAACCAGTCGATGGCACCATTTAGTTTGTTTAGGGAGGAGTTGGAACCTAGTTAGAATTTCAATCCAAAAATCTAACATCGGAACCTAGTTAGAATTTCAATCCGAAAATCTAACATCAGGACCCAGTTAGAATTTCAATCCGAAAATCTAACATCAGGACCCAGTTAGAATTTCAATCCGAAAATCTAACATCAAGACCCAGTTAGAATTTCAATCCGAAAATCTAACATCGGAACCTAGTTAGAATTTCAATCCGAAAATCTAACATCGGGACCCAGTTAGAATTTCAATCCAAAAATCTAACATCGGGACCCAGTCAGAATTTCAATCCAAAAATCTAACCACCAACAATTGAACCATTTGCCTCCTCACAGCGTTATTAAGGATACACGCTGTTTATGAGGTGCAATCATGAGCTGTCATGGCGATATTCTAAACTTCATCTCCGCCCTCCCCACCGATGCATGGTTCTCCACCCAACAATTGCTAAATCTAGGCAACAGAGAAGCCATAGACCAGTGCCTATACAGACTTGTTAAATGCGGCTATCTAACCCGCATTGCCTGGGGAGTCTTCACTCTTAGAACAAGCAAACAAATCTTCGAACCACTAGCGGTGGCAATGTTCAAAGCAAAAACATTTAAAAAGAATGTTTCAATTCACGGCCTCGACATTGCACGACGACTTGGGCTCGTTACGGAAAATCAAGATCAGCAACTCTATAGCGTACACGGCACCAGCAGCTCATTCCAATCTATAAAGCGAGAAATCGCACTAAAGAGCTACTCTCCAAGAAAAATAGAACTAGGAGATTCACGTATAGGAGAAATCATAAGCGCACTGTGGTTTCTCGGAGAAAGGAGTTGTGACAATTCAGCAGTACAAATTGCAGTAAGAACTCTCAGCAAGAATGAAATCATAGAACTTTCTCAATCGGCCCATCGCATGCCAGGCTGGCTGACTAAAAAAGTCCGCCTTAATATCAGCTATCTAACAGGATAAACTACTGCTCAGACAGCTTGTATCCAACGCCGTGCACATTCTGAATCAACGATGGCACGCCCTCGACATCAATCTTGTTTCTCAATTTCTTGATTGTGGTGCGAATTGTTTCTGGCGATTTATCAGAATCAGCCGTCCAAACTCGCTCCAATAAAGTTGAAGCATTGAAAATCTGATCGGGGTGACGCATCAAAAATTCTAAAAGTGCAAATTCCATGCGCGGTAGATGCGTAGCTATACCGTCAACAGTAAGACTATGCTTAGCGCTGTCTAGAACCAGATTGCCAGCCTTAAGTATGCTAGACGTCAGGGTCGCAGGCCGCCGCAAAAGTGCACGCACACGCGCAGACAACTCTTTGAGATGGAACGGTTTGGTTAAATAGTCATCGGCACCAGCATCAAGACCGTTCGCTCTATCATCGACTGCATCCTGCCCAGTTAGCATAAGAATTGGGCAAGTCCTACCGCTGTCTCGGTAACGCCTACAAACTTCAAGACCACTAAGCCTCGGCAAATTAATATCCAGAATCACCAAATCGTACTCATAAGCCATCATCATCTCAAGAGCTTCGCTTCCAGTGGTGACGTGCTCAACCAGGTACTTCTCGAAAAGTAGCCAATCTTTAACTGAACCAGCGACCTGGAGGTCATCTTCAACTATCAAGATTTTCGGCATAATGAGTTCCGAGGGAGCCAGGGGCTGAAATGCTATCATTTGACATTATATCCTCTTGGTTTTTATGCGTTTCGACCTGAAAATAAGTCAGATTGGCTGGATCCTAGTGGGCGTCCCTCTAGCGTTTGAGCTGCTTTTCGTCGGATTGCTAACCTATTCCGTGCATCAGGCCGAACTTGAGATAAAGCGCCAGGAGCACGCCAAAGACATCGTTTACTGCACCAGCTCAGCGGCTACCTATGCCACACAATGTGCTGTAAATGTCGGCGCCTATTCAGTCTCAAGGGCTGAACATTTCAAGGATCTCTATGAGGAGAACAAAAGTCGTACAAAAGAAGCTTTCAATGAGCTGGAAAGTCTACTCACAGCAAGTCGCGACAGCGAATATTTAAGCAAAGCAAAAGAAGCCCGAATGGCAGCTAACGAAGGCACTCTGCTCTTAGACGAAGTAATTGATAGCGTCGATAAAGGCTATGGCAGCCGCAATGTGCTAGTCAGCCACGGCAGAATGGCCACGGTGAAAAAGATTATTGACAGACTGCACTTGAAATTAAAATCAATAGTCCGCGAGCAAACAGCCGAAACAGCCGATAGCCCAAAGAAAGAAGCCGAATTTAGACGACTGACAGAAGTCTTCCTATTTGCCGGAATTGCAGCAAACATATTCATTGCTTTTGCTCTTGCCTTCTTCTTCTCGCGCAGCATTATCAGAAAATTGAGAATTATTTCTGACAACGCCGCAAGATTACCCAAGGGAATAGCCTTAAATGAACCATTAAGTGGACAAGATGAAATCGTCCATCTTGATCATGTCTTCCATTCTATGGTGACTGATTTAGACGAAGCCAAAAGGATGCAGCAATATTTGATAGCCATGGTCAGCCACGATCTTCGCTCTCCGCTAACATCGCTTCAAGGAGTTCTTACTCTTTTATCCTCTGGGGCCGCTGGAGAGCTACCAAAAGCAGCGAAAGAAAAAATTTCTTCAGCCGAGAGTGATCTCGGCCGCTTAATTAAACTGACAAATGATCTACTCGATACCGAGCGCCTAGCTTCAGGTCAGCTAGAACTTCACAAAAAACGTTGTTTGCTGGCAGATATTGTGGAAGAGGCAATGGATGCTGTATCTACCTTTGCCAAACAACATGACATAAAGGTTCTAGCCGCCGACATAGAAAACGGAAAAGCCATGAACACAATGCTTGAACTCGACCCCGAGCGCATGGGACAGGTTCTAACAAATCTACTCAACAACGCCATTAAATATTCACAGGCAGGCGCAGAAGTGCAGATTAGTGCAGCGTTGATATCGAGTACAGGCGGAAGAGAACTAGTCAAAGTGGCAATATCAGACCAGGGGCGTGGCGTACCGGCGGCCTTTCAAACAACGATTTTCGAAAAATTCAAACAAGTGAAAGAATCTGACTCTCGCGAACTCGGCGGAAAAGGTCTGGGCCTGGCAATCTGCAAATCGATTATCGAACAGCATGGCGGCACAATCGGAGTCGACAGCAACGGTATTAAAGGCAGCACCTTCTGGTTCGAGATTCCCCTGCAGCAAGCCTGAGTCGTTGATCAGGGTACCAAATAGTCACAACTAGAATTTATCATCCTAACATTCGGATAAGGCCACAAGGTTAGGATTTACTATGCCCAGAATAGAAATAGACGGAGCGAATATCCCTTCGCCAACATTTCAGCAGCCCGAGCGACACCAAGATCAGAAGGTTGAAGGGCGGCCAGACTCACCACAAAACGCCAGTGGCGAGAAATTAAATGCAGAATCGACTGCCGCATTATCCAGCGTATCGCAATTTCGCGAACTGCAGGACAAAAACGTCTTCAAGAAAAGCGGCGAAACGCAAATCACAAGCCTGGTTCTCTTCGACTCACAAGAAAAGGCCATCGCAAATACCGAAGAGACAGGAAAGAGCCTACCGTCGAATGTCAGCACTGACGCCCAGGGAAGAGTAAACAAAGTCATCTATGCCGATGAAGGAAAAACCAGAGAATTTGGCCGCGATGCCAGTGGCGAAATTAATAAACTTACCACCAGCACCAAAGACGGAACATGGAATTACATCAAAGAGAACGGCCAGTGGCAAATGCTTGGAGCGAACGGCAGCAAAACTGCCGCCAACGGTTTCGACATAAACAAAGACGGTGAATTCAGTCGCTACCTAGAAAAGGGCGAAGTACAAATTCAAGGTCTCGACGGCAAAATCATCAAAGAACATATCAATGCTATTGGAGGCCAAGTCAGAACAAATAGCGATGGTCAAATCGAAAAAGTCTCAAGAAGCGATGGTAGTGTTCTCACTGCTAACTATCAAGCTGGCAAACTTACTAGCATTTCACAAGTTAAAGACGGAGTGACCACAACATTCACTCGTCAAATATTAGAGTCAAATGATGGAGAAACCGCTGGAGAAAATGCTAAAGAAGATTCTGTCTGGCAGAGCAACGAAGCTACACCACGTTCAGTCACTAATCTTGAGCTACACAAAAACGGCAACCTATCTTTCAACAGTGCTGACGGCACCAAACACATTGTTCGCTCAAGTGGTGGAGAAATCGAAGAAGGTTCTGGCAAGGGCAAATATCAATTTGATGATGAGGGTCGGGTCACGTCAATTGAAAACGCCGACGGCAAGAAGCTGCGCACACTAACTTATTCAGAGCGCAACTTAGAGC